>WBZP01005231.1_pt1 | contig 13248 bp, 13 predicted proteins | sample 5204301 | NCBI WGS metagenome assembly WBZP01 (sample SAMN12412401, study PRJNA552823) | activated sludge metagenome | isolation source: activated sludge from nitrification reactor of wastewater treatment plant... | place: USA: Pennsylvania | collected 2017
TGCATGGTGTATCGGAGAAGGTTGGTGGCTTTCGGTCGAGGATGAAAGCTCGAAAGGGGCCAGGCTCGATTGAACTGGTACACCGGCGGGCAGCGCCTTTACCTAGGCTAGGCCGGTTCTGGAACGAGTTGATGACCGAAAGCTCAATGCGGCAGGCGCGGCTGAGACGCCCATGCAATGCCATCCGATTGACTTCGGCCGCAGCCGCCTTAGAATCCCCATAATCGATTTGTTCCCGGCGGTCCGGTCCAACGCGGTTTCCGCGCCGCCACGAGGCGGTGCCCACTCGAAATGCTCGCGACAGCGCGAGCAAAGTTCATGAGCTACGCGCCCAAAATGCCAATCGTCGATATCGAAGTCGTCTGCCAGAGCGAACCCCAGTTCGGCGCGATCGAGGTTCAACTGCTGGCCGATTCCGTGGGCAAGGCAATCGGCAGTGCGCCCGGCCGCACCTGGGTAAAATTGCGGCATCTCGGCAGTGCCGGCTATGCCGAGAATGAGGCGGTAGTTTCCGGCCCGGCGCTTCCTGTGTTCGTGTCCATTCTTCATGCGCAGTTGCCGCGAGGCGACGCGCTTGCCGCAGAGGCACGGGCGGTCACGCTCGCAGTTGCCTCATGTCTCGGCTGCGCCCCTGAATTCGTACATGTACTTTACGAAGCTTCGGGTGCGGGAAGACAGGCGTTTGGCGGAACCTTGGTTACCTGAGGCCGCGGTTACAGACCGAAAGCGATCGAAACCAAGCCAGACCCACGTCTCGTGAGCACGCTCCTCTACATCGCCGCATCGCTGTTGGTCGCCGTCGGCATTGCGCATTCGTATCTCGGTGAGCGCTACATTCTGATCCGCCTGTTCCGCCGTGGCGATCTGCCGAAGATTCTCGGCAGCGCGGCTTTCACGGCGCGCACGCTGCGTTTCGCCTGGCACATCACGTCGATCGCGTGGCTGGGGCTGGCGGCAGTGCTGGTGGTGCTGGCGCAGCCGCCGGCGAGTTCGGGCGCACTGGGTCTGGTGGTCGGTTGCACGTTTCTCGCGCACGGTGTGGTTGCGCTGCTCGCCTCGCGCGGCAGGCATTTGTCCTGGCCGGTGTTTCTGGCGATCGGTATCCTGTCGATTTATGCAACCAGACCCTGACACACTGGCGAGTATGCGGTTTTGCGCAACCCGAACGCGTTCGCCTGAACGTCGAGGCGCGGCCTGCCCGACACGATTTTACGGAGGATAGCCAAAATGCCCATCTACGAATATGCGTGCGCCGCCTGCGGCAAGGAATTCGAGAAGCTGGTGCGCACATCTGCGCCTGCGCCGGCATGCCCGAGTTGCCAGAGCACGGACCTGCGCAAGAAGCTGTCGGCCTTCGCCGCTGTCAGCGGCACGGCGTCGGCCGCGGCCGACCTGCCCGGCCCCTGCGGCAGTTGCGGCCATCCGGACGGCCCGGGGGCCTGCCGCTTCAACTGAGCCGGGACGGCCGGTTCGCGCCGGGGCATCCGCCGCCGGCTGGCGGACCAACCCGGCAACGCCGTGGCGGTTACCGCCCACCGCAGAACCGCGGCAGGGTCAGCGGAATACTACGGTGCGATTGCCGTTGAGCAGCACGCGATCCTCGACGTGATAGCGCAGGCCACGCGCCAGCACGGCTTTCTCGATGTCCTTGCCATAGCGCACCAGATCGTCGACCGAGTCGCCATGGTCGATGCGCACGGTGTCCTGCTCGATGATGGGTCCGGCATCGAGCTCGGCCGAGACGTAATGGCAGGTCGCCCCGATCAGCTTGACGCCTCGCTGGTAGGCCTGATGGTAGGGCTTCGCCCCGACGAAGGAGGGAAGGAAGCTGTGGTGGATGTTGATCAGGCGGCCGGTGAAAGCCGCGCAGAGATCGGCCGGCAGGATCTGCATGTAGCGGGCCAGGACCATGACATCGCTATGGACCTCGTCGAAGATGCGCCCGATCTCGTCGAAGGCCTTCGACTTGTTGTCGGCGGCGACCGGCACATGGTGGAACGGAATACCGTGCCATTCGACGAAACCCTGCAGCAGCCGGTGATTGGAGATCACGCAGGGAATCTCGACATCGAGCTCCTTGCTTTGCCAGCGCGCCAGCAAGTCGTAGAGGCAATGCTCCTGCTTTGAAACCAGGACGACGACGCGCTTCTTCACCGCCGAATCGGTGATGCGCCAGTCCATGCGGAACTCCGCGGCGATCGGCGCAAAGCGCTCGCGAAACTCCGCCAGATGAAACGGCAGCGAATCGGCCTTGATTTCTATGCGCATGAAATAGCGCTCGCTGTCGATATCGGCGTGGTGGGCGGTCTCCAGAATCCAGCCCTGATGCTCGGCTATGAAACCTGCCACCCGGGCGACGATGCCGACCCGGTCCGGGCAGGAGGCGACTAGAGTGTAGCGGCGATGTGGGTGCATGAAGCGGGTGCGTAGTAAGGTGGATGGGCAGCGATTCTAACTTGGCCCGGCGTAGTGCGACCGCCGGGTCGCGCAGAAGCGGGAAAGCCCGAAGCGCTGCCGGGCCGGCCCCGATTCCCGCTCTGGCCGGGAAGCGCCAGCCATTGATCTTCAGCGCCATCGATCATCTGCACAAGCGCGCGCGGGATGGGCTGCGGTGAAACGAGCCGGCGAGAAAATGGGGCCAGCCGCCGATGGCACTCAGTCACCGGTTCGGAACCGCATGCCCTGCAAGGCGCATGAAATGGCGATCTCCAGGCAGACGACGCCAGGTGCCGCATGGATGTTCGCTCCTGGCGCTGCCTGCACATGAACTCGGGCAGCGGATTTCGGTTCCGGCATCCCTTGCCGGGCTTGTGGCCACCGATCAGCAGTCAATTTCCCTGATCGTGAAGCACTCGACACCGGCCGACGAGGCTCGCGGGATAGAATAATTTCGGCCGCAGGCGATTTTCGTCTCGCGTTGCTGTCGCCCAAGGAACCCAGCCATGCCCCTCTTCCGAGAGCTGACCAATCTGGAAGAACTGCGCGCGCTGATGGCTTCGTTCTATCAGGCGTTCAAGATCCCCCACTCCATCTCCGACGCCGATGGCGAATGGCTGGTGGCCGAAGGTTGGGAGGAAGCCTGCACAAAGTTCTTCCGGGCAAATCCGGCTTCATCGGCGATCTGCCAGCGCAGCGACGCCCGCATCGTGGGTCTGATGCAACCGAACGTCCACACCTGCGACCGATGCGATCACCACCTGGAGCATGTCGGCGCCCCGATCGTGATCGGCGGCGAACACGTCGCCACCTTCTGGCTCGGCCAGTTTTTCTACTCCCCACCCGATCTGGATTTCTATCGCCAACGCGCCAGGCAGTTCGGCTTCCCCGAAGAGGAATTTCTGAAGGCGATTGCCCACTGCAAAGTCACCACCCGCGACGAAATCGATCGGATGATGGACTACTTCATCAAATTCTGCGGATTGCTTGCGGAAGCCGGCATTCAGCATCAACAGCGCGTGAAGGCGGATGAGGAGATCCGCAAGCTCAATGCCGACCTTGAGCACACTGTCCTGAAGCGGACCCGGGAACTGGAAGCGGCCAAGGATGCGGCCGAAGCGGCCAACCGGTCGAAAAGCACCTTTCTGGCCAACATGAGCCATGAGTTGCGCACGCCTTTGAACGCGATTCTCGGCTTCTCGGCGCTGATGCAGCGGGACCCCGGCATCGGCGGCGGCGCCAGGGAGTATCTGGACATCATCAATCGCAGCGGCGTGCACCTGCTGGGGCTGATCAACGACATTCTGGATATGGCCAAGATCGAGGCCGGCCGGGTGCAATTGCAAATCGCGCCCTTCGATCTGGGCGCGATGGTCGATGACCTCATCAACATGATGGGCCAGCGCGCCTCGGAGAAAGGCCTCGAACTGCGGATGGCGCGATCCGCGCGGTTACACCGCTATATTCAAGGGGACGAAATCCGGCTGCGGCAAGTGCTGGTCAACCTGCTGGGCAACGCCATCAAGTTCACCCAGCAAGGCGCGGTGACCCTGCGGCTGGACGCCACGCCGGCGCCAACCGACGTCCGCTTGCAGATCGAAGTGGAAGACAGCGGCCCCGGTATCGCGCCCGAAGACCAAGCGCGGATTTTCGACCCCTTCGTGCAGGCGGGCCAGGCATCGGGGAAGAAAGGCACCGGATTGGGGCTGGCCATCACCCGGCAGTTGGTGGAACTGATGGGCGGGCGGGTTGGGGTGACCAGCCAACTCGGACAAGGCAGCCGCTTCTGGATCGAGCTACCGATCGTGCCCGTCGCCGCAACCGAGGTGGGCGACCGACAGAGCGAAGGCGGCGAAGTGGTCGGCTTGGCCCCTGGCGAACCGGACTATCGAATTCTGGTCGTCGAGGACCAGGCCGAGAACGCACTGTTGCTGAGCCGGTTGCTGGAGGGCTGCGGGTTTCAGGTTCAAACCGCAGAGAACGGTGTGCGGGGGGTGGAGTTGTTCCAGCAGTGGCGACCGCACTTCATCTGGATGGACCGGCAGATGCCGGTGATGGACGGCCTCGAGGCAACCAGGCGCATCCGCGCCCTCGAGGGGGGCGACGCGGTGAAGATCGCCGCGCTGACCGCTTCGGTGTTTTCCGAGCAGCGCGGGGAAATGCTCGCAGCAGGGATGGACGATATCCTGCACAAGCCATTGCAACCGAGAGAGGTTTTCGAGTGCATGGGGCGGCAACTGGGCGTGCGTTACCGTCGGGGGGAAAGCACGGCACTGCCCGCCAGCACGCAAGCAACCGGGCTGGATCGGGCGGCGCTGGCGAGACTGCCGGGCGAATTGCGCCAGGCGTTGGCGGCCGCCCTCGTGACGCTGGACATTGAGCGCATTGCCGTTCTGATTGATCGGGTGGCGGAACAGGATCCCGCGCTGGGTCAGGCCCTGCGCTTGCAAGCGGACAAGTTAGATTTCGGGCCGATCGAGGAAGCGTTGCGGCGGGAAATTTGAAACTCGTTCGAGCCGCCCTTGACGACTCCTGCGAGAGCGAAATTGATGACGCTATCCGTGAAGTTGGTCAAGCTGGGGTCCCAAGACCGTGCAGGCTTTGGCTGGTCGATGCGAAGCCCAACATCTATGCCTGAGTAGAGACGGCCAGTATGTTGGGCTCCATTGCACTGAGCCCAACCGACGCTCGCTGGTGTGCGCATCTGCGCCTGCGCCGGCATGCCCGAGTTGCCAGAGCACGGACCTGCGCAAGAAACTGTCGGCCTTCGCCGCCGTCAGCGGCGATGTGGGTGCATGAAGCGGGTGCGTAGTAAGTGTGGGCAGCGATTCTAACTTGGCCCGGCGTTGCGCGACCGCCGGGTCGCGCAGAAGCGCGAAAGCCCGGAGCGTGGCCGGGCCTGGCCGGGTTGCCGATCTGGCTGGATAGCGCCAGCGACCGAGCTTCGGCGACTCCGATCATCTGCACAAGCGCCGGATGGGGTGCGGGGAAAGAGCAGGGAACGGCGGGAAATGGGGGCCAGACGCCAATGGCACTCGGTCACCGGTTCGGCACCGCATGCCCCGCGAGGCGCATGAAATGGCGATCTCCGGGCAGGCCATGCCAGGTGCCGCATGGATGCTTGCTCCTGGCGCTGCCTTTACGCGCAAATGCAGCGCAGCGCGCAAGCACGCGCAGGCCAATGATCGACCGGGTTCCATGCTGTAGGGAATCGTGACATGTCCCCGATCGTTCGCGAACAACTGGGCCTAAAACCCGTCGCCAACCCAGAGGCCGCGTGAATGCACCATTGCCAATCAACTGGTTGGGGTGTGCTTCTTGAGAGCCGGCATCACTCAACGCGAAACTTACCGCTCAGGGGAAACTCCATGCGGCATGGATGCCCAGAGCAGACTGCCGGCTTGAACTTTGTGAGTACCAAGACCGCCGCTGCAAATTTGGTCATTTCGGGACTCGGCGAACCGATAGCTTTGACTTCCGCGACTTGTCCATCGGGCTCAACAGTGGCAATCAGGAACAGATCTCCTGACACAAGGAGCTTCGCTTGAGCCTTGCTAACGGCCTCGTAGATGGGCTTGAGGCCTTCAATTGGAAAGGGCGGTTCGTCTCCCTCCGGAATCCGCTCCCACCATTCGTGCAGCTTTGACCGCTCCGCGGCTAGCAGTTCGGCATAGCTCTTGTTGATTGGAATGGATTGCGGGCTAACTGCGTACCGACGGATGTGCGAGCCGATCGGCGGATCCTTGAACTTGATGCCGTACTGTGAATTTACCTGCGGGGCCGCGCAGCTTGCGAGAAGTGCGATGCCCAGCAACGCACTGATGCAAGACCGACGGGTTGTAGCGGAAGTCTTCATGACGGCTAGCGAACGAAAGGGACTTCCCCGTCCCGCGATGGGCGCGGTTGGGCACGCGGCACGGCAGTGGCAGGACGGGAAGTGCGAAGTCTCATCAACTCACTCGGAAAAGGGTAAGACCATGGCTATTATTGCCGATGGCATCGATCTCGCCAAGCATGCCTTACCCGTCCACGGTGTCGATCAAACCGGTCGCGCTGCGCTAGTGCGTCCGTCGGTCGCGGGCAAACCACCGACCGTGCCTGCTGTGCGCGGTGCCTTCTGATGGTGTAAGCGAACGATTCAGCTGCGAGCGGCGGGGCATCGGCGCCCACGAGCCGAAGCGCGCGCTCGCCACGTATCGGCGGCCAGCGCAGGCAACTCCCGCGCATTTGCCCGCTTTCGGCCGGGCTTTGCAGCAATCGCAGGCTCGATGCGGCGGATCTAGCACCCGCCGCTGCTACTCCGGCTCGCTGCCGGGGGGGGTTCCAAAGAGCCACTTGCTACAGCGCTCCGAACCCGGCGCCCATGGCCCGGGCTCGTCCAACAATCGCTTCAGATCGTGGCAAGCGCGATCTAACCTTGGTCCTTAGGATGCAGCCGCTCGAACACCACCACAACCATGGCGTATAGATAGAGCCCTGCAAATGCAAGCGCCAATTTGGCCACGAAGAGAACAGGTTGCGGCAGGTAATCGAGGACCAGTGAGGGAACGGTAGTAGCGATGACGAAAACCAAGATGGCCAAACAGATTGGGAGAAGATTTCCCTTGGTGTATTCAGTGCTGGAAGCGACAGCGCTAACGGGCCCTTGACAGTAGACAAGCGCAAGTGCCGGAGCCAGGAAGGTGGCGGACAGGACCACGAGACCCGGAAGGACAAGTAAAAGTAGACCCAGACCAAGAGCCACAGAAACGTAGGCTTCGGCAAGAAGAAACAACACGAAGGATGCGGGCGTAAGAGTAGCGGAGGTGCCGGGAAACTCGGTACGAAAGAACACAGAAAGTGCCCACGCGCTCGCGAGCGGGCTAACCAACCAGTAGGCGACCGTTGCGACGAAGGAGGTTGACTCCGAACTCGGGTCGCCGAAGAGATTGGTAACCTCGGCCAGCGCGAGGAGCGGGAGCGTTGTTTTAGCCAGCAACGGCAAAGCTCTCTTGTACAGAGCGAAGGCCGAAACAAGGATGTGATTTGTGGTGAGCGAGGACAAGAGTCAGCACCCTACCGGATGAAAGGGACTTCCCGATCCCGAGGTCGGCGCGGTTGGGCACGCGGCACGGCGGTGCAAAGGCGGGAAGTGCGAAGTCTCATCAACTCAGTCGGGAAGTGGAAGACCATGGTTATTATTGCCGTTGGCATCGATCTCGCCAAGCACGTTTTTGCCGTCCACTGTGTCGATAAAGCCGGTCGCGCTGCGCGGGAGCGTCCGTCGGCCGCACGCGACAAGCGGGTTGAGCTGATCGCCACGCTGCCGCCGTGCCTGATCGGCATGCAATCCTGCACCGGTGCGCACCACTGGGCGCGGCTGTTCATGGGGCACGACCACATCGTGCGGCTGATCGGCCCGAAGTTCGTCACCGCGTATCGGCTCGGCGGCAAGCGCGGCAAGTTCGATGGCGGAACGCGATCGAGTTCAGTCCTTTGCGGCCCGGGCTCCTGACATATCTATTTGGAGATCAAGCATCCATGCGCCTTGTGGCAATGGCTCCTGACATTTCGTGTCGGTCGGGGGCGCCGGCCGGCGGCATGATACCCGGCGGCCGGGCGTGGAAAATGAAAACGGCCGGCGCAAGGGCCGGCCGTTTTGCTGCTGCGCTGGCGCGAAATCAGCGTTTGCGGCGGGCGAGGTTGGCGGCGATGCGCATGCGCAGGGCGTTGAGCTTGATGAAGCCGCCGGCGTCGGCCTGGTCGTAGGCGCCGGCGTCGTCTTCGAAGGTGGCGATGGTGGGATCGAACAGCGAATTAGTCTTCGAATCGCGGCCGACGACGATGACATTGCCTTTGTAGAGTTTGACCCGCACCCAGCCATTCACCGCCTGCTGGGTGTGGTCGATCAACACCTGCAGCGCTTTGCGCTCGGGCGCCCACCAGTAGCCGTTGTAGACCAGGCTGGCGTAGCGCGGCATCAGGTCGTCCTTGAGGTGGGCGACTTCGCGGTCTAGGCAGACCGACTCGATGGCGCGATGGGCGCGCAGCATGATGGTGCCGCCCGGGGTTTCGTAGCAGCCGCGCGATTTCATGCCGACGTAGCGGTTCTCGACCAGATCGAGGCGGCCGATGCCGTGCTTGCCGCCGAGTTCGTTGAGCCGGGTGAGCACCTGCGCCGGTGTGAGCGGCGTGCCGTTGAGGGCGACGATGTCGCCGGCCTTGTATTCGATGTCGAGGTATTCGGCGGCATCCGGCGCGGCTTCGGGCGAGACGGTCCACCGCCACATGCTCTCTTCGGCTTCGGCGGCCGGGTCTTCGAGATGGCGGCCTTCGTAGCTGATGTGCAGCAGGTTGGCATCCATCGAATAGGGCGAGCCGCCCTGCTTGTGTTTCATGTCGACCGGAATGCCGTGCTGCTCGGCGTATGCCATGAGCTTTTCGCGCGAGAGCAGATCCCATTCGCGCCAGGGCGCGATGACCTTGATGTTGGGTTCGAGCGCGTAGTAGCCGAGTTCGAAGCGCACCTGGTCGTTGCCCTTGCCGGTGGCGCCGTGGCAGACGGCTTGGGCGCCGGTGTCGCGCGCGATCTCGATCTGGCGCTTGGCGATCAGCGGGCGCGCGATCGAGGTGCCGAGCAGGTATTCGCCCTCGTAGATGGTGTTGCAGCGGAACATCGGGAAGACATAGTCGCGCACGAACTCTTCGCGCAGATCTTCGATGTAGATTTGCTCGGGCTTGATGCCGAACTGCAGCGCCTTGTTGCGCGCGGGCTCGAGTTCTTCACGCTGGCCGAGATCGGCGGTAAAGGTGACGACTTCGCAATGGTAGGTGTCCTGCAGCCACTTGAGGATCACCGAGGTGTCGAGGCCGCCGGAGTAGGCCAGTACGGCTTTGTTGATTTCGCTCATTGGTTGGTTCCGGTGAGGGGTGAGGAGCGAGGGGTAAGGCGAGGCAGGATTCCCCTTACCCTTCGCCCCTCACCCCTCACGATTGAATTTTGCCCAGCAGCAGGTATTCCATCAGCGCCTTCTGCGCATGCAGGCGGTTTTCCGCCTCTTCCCACACGACGCTGTGCGGGCCGTCGATGACCTCGGCCGCCACTTCCTCGCCGCGATGCGCCGGCAGGCAGTGCATGAACAAGGCGTCCGGGTTGGCGGCCTTCATCATCTCGGCGTCCACCTGCCAGGCGGCGAAAGCCTTGCAGCGCGCCTCGTTCTCGGCTTCGAAGCCCATGCTGGTCCATACGTCGGTGGTCACCAGGTCGGCACCGCGCGCCGCCGCCATCGGGTCGGCAAACTGCTCGAAATGGCCGGTGCCATGCAGGTTGGCGCGCTCGGGCTCGACTTCGTAGCCGGGCGGCGTGGACACCTGGACGCGGAAATCGAGCACCTCGGCGGCCTGCAGCCAGGTGTTGCAGACATTGTTGGAATCGCCGATCCATGCCACCGTCCGGCCACGAATGCTGCCGCGCTGCTCGATGAAGGTGTAGATGTCGGCGAGTATCTGGCACGGGTGGTATTCGTTGGTCAGGCCGTTGATCACCGGCACGCGCGAGTTGGCGGCGAAGCGCTCGATGATGGTCTGCTCGAAGGTGCGGATCATGACGATGTCGCTCATGCGCGAGATCACCTGCGCGGCATCTTCCACCGGCTCGCCGCGACCGAGTTGCGAGTCGCGCGTATTGAGGTAGATCGCCGCACCGCCCAACTGGTGCATGCCGGCCTCGAACGACAAGCGGGTGCGGGTGCTTTGCTTCTCGAAGATCATCACCAGCGTGCGGTCGACCAGCGGCCAGTATTTGCAGTACGACTTGAACTGCGCCTTGATCCACGCAGTACGCGCGAAGACGTGCTCGAACTCGTCGCGGCTGAAATCGTTGAACTGCAGGAAGTGCCTGGGCGAGGCCATGCGCTTCAGCCGGCGAGAAAGCGCCGGATCAGCGGCGTCAGCCCGGCGACCAGAAGGGCGGCCTGCTCGTCCGAGAAGATCAACGGCGGCAGCAGCCGGACCACCTTGTCGTTGGTGACGTTGATCAGCAGGCCGGCTTCGAGTGCCTGCCTGACCAGATCGGCGCACGGGCGATCGAGTTCGATGCCGATCATCAGGCCGACGCCGCGTACATCGACGACGCCGGCGGTACCGGCAAGCGACGCGCGAAAGCCCTCGCGGATGACCTCGCCGATGCGTGCCGCGTGGGCCATCAGGCCCTCTTCCTCGATGGCGCGGATGGTCGTCAGGCCGGCGGTGCAGGCGAACGGATTGCCGCCAAAGGTCGAGCCGTGATTGCCGGGCTTGAACGTGCCGGCCGCCTTGCCGCCAGCCAGGCAGGCGCCGATCGGCACGCCGGCGCCGAGCCCCTTGGCCAGCGTCAGCACGTCGACCTGGATGCCGGCGTGCTGGTGGCCGAACCACTTGCCGGTGCGACCCATGCCGCACTGGACCGCGTCGAGCATCAGCAGCCAGCCGCGCTCGTCGCACAGGCGGCGCAGCGCGCGCAGGTAGTCGTGATCGGCAATGTTGATGCCGCCCTCGCCCTGGATCGATTCGAGCAGAATGGCGACGACATTCTTGTTGTGCGCACCCAGTTGCTCGACGGCGGGGAAATCGTTGTACGGCACGCGCGCAAACCCGCTTACCAGCGGCTCGAAGCCGGCCTGTACCTTGCGGCTGCCGGTGGCCGACAAGGTGGCCAGCGTGCGGCCGTGAAAGGCCTTTTCCATCACCACGATGGCCGGCAGGTCGACGCCTTTGCCGTGGCCGAACAGGCGCGCGAGCTTGATTGCCGCTTCGTTGGCTTCGCAGCCGGAATTGCAGAAAAAGACCTCGTCGAGCCCGGAGATCTCGGCGAGTTTGTCGGCCAGCGCCTCCTGCTGCGGCACGCGGTAGAGGTTCGAGGTGTGGATCAGCCGGCCCGCCTGATGGGCGAGCGCCTGTACCAATTTGGGATGCGCATGACCGAGCGTATTGACCGCGATACCGGCCAGCGCATCGAGATAGCGCTTGCCGTCGCTGTCATACAGCCAGGCGCCCTCGCCGTGCGTAAACGCGACCGGCAGGCGGTTGTACGTATCCATCAGATGGGGCATTACGCTCGCTCCCGGGAACACGCGATCGACTCGAAAAAGCCGGTGCCAGAAAATGCATTGGCGGCTTGCGCCGCCGGAAAAATGCGACGGCGGCTCGCGCCGCCGTTGTGTTTTCAGATTGTGATATTAAGTCAAAAGCCCGTGCTTGTGTATAGTCTGCGCTGCCGAAACGGCGGCGACGCGCGCCGATCATCGGCACGGACAAAAGGGGGGGTCATGCGGCTGGCGGTCTTCAATCAAAAGGGCGGCGTCGGCAAGACGACGACTGCACTCAATCTGGCTGCAGGAATTGCGTTGGACCTGCACCCGGTTCGCCTGATCGATCTCGATCCGCAGGCGCACCTGTCGGCGATTCATGGCGCACCCCCTCCTGATTGGCGGCAATCGATCTATGCGCATTTTCCGGACTTGACGCCGCTGGCGGATCTCGAGGTCGATTGGGAAGGGCTGGGCCGCTTCATACCGGCGCATGCGGAACTGATGAAGGTGGATTCGGCGTTCGGCAAGGGTCCGGAAGTGCTGGAGCGATTGAACCGCGGCCTGCGCGACCTGGACCAGATCGCGCCACGCCGTCTGACCGTCATCGACTGCTGCCCTTACCTGGGCGTGCTGGCGCTGAACGCGATCTTTGCGGCCGATGGCCTGATTGTGCCGGTCAGCTCGGACTATCTGTCGATGCGCGGTGCCGAACAGGTCGAGCGCACGCTCAAGGCGCTCGAGCCGGTGTTGCGGCGCCGGGTAGAACGGCGCTATCTGCTGACACGCTTCGATCGGCGGCGCCGCATGAGCTTCGAGGTCGAATCGAGAATGCGCGAACGGTTCGGCAGCGATGTCTGTGCGACCACGATTTCCGAGAATGTCGCCGTGGCGGAAAGCCCGGCGATGAGCCGCGACATTTTCTCCCACGCGGCGGCGAGCCGCGGTGCGGCGGATTATGCCAAGTTGATCGAGGAACTGACCTCGCAGCGCTTTCTGCGCCTGTAGGCTTTCAGATCAGCCGTACTGACGCTGCGCAGTGCCGGGCTGGGAGCCGCTGACACTCGCCTCGGCCTGCGAGGATTGGTTTTCGAGAATCACGCAGTCGCGATAGAGCTGGTGGACCTTGCGCTCGGCATCCGCCACGTCCCGGCCCGGGATCAGCAGACTGTCGACGACAAGTCCCGCCCGCGTGCGGATGCGAAAGGGAAATTTTCGGGTTACCTGGAGTTGCATCAAAAATCCAGCCATTTCAGAAGGCTGCGAGGAGTATAGAAGCTCCGTTTCGTAACATCAAGCTAGATTGCTCATTGGAAAGGACTTTTTCACGCTCGGAAGGCGCGTTTCGAGTCCCTGCCGGCTGCCGCGTGGTAGTGGTGGGCGCCCTCGTGTTGCGGCGTGATGCAAAAACCCGCTGCGCAGCGGGAGAGCCAATGAAAAACGGCAGCTTTGCAGCCGCCGTTTCTCTCTTTTTTAATGACTTTCAGCCTTTGCCAACAGCTACTCCACCACAACGCTCGGCTCGGACGGCATTCTGCCGCTGGCGAGCCTCCTCCAATGAATCAAAGTGCCTTCACGGCCGCCGACAGGCGACTCTTGTGACGTGAGGCTGCATTTTTGTGCATCACGTCTTTGTCGGCAATGCTGTCGATGACGCTCATCGACTGCCTGAACACCGACTGCGCCGCCGATTTGTCGCCGGCAGCGATCGCCTTGCGAACAGCCTTGATTGCAGTGCGCAGCTTGGAGCGCAGGCTGACGTTGCGTG
>WBZP01005232.1_pt1 | contig 13248 bp, 13 predicted proteins | sample 5204301 | NCBI WGS metagenome assembly WBZP01 (sample SAMN12412401, study PRJNA552823) | activated sludge metagenome | isolation source: activated sludge from nitrification reactor of wastewater treatment plant... | place: USA: Pennsylvania | collected 2017
CCGGCGACCTCGGCTCGAGCGCCGCCCGCAAGTACGACTGCGAGGCGTGGGTGCCCACCCAGGGCCGCTACCGCGAGGTGACCTCGACGTCGAACTGCACCACCTACCAGGCCCGCCGGCTCGACGTGCGCGAGCGCGACCCGCGCGAAGGCGCCACCGGCACCCGCCCGGTCGCGACGCTCAACGGCACCCTGGCCACCACCCGGTGGATCGTCGCCATGCTGGAGAACCACCAGCGGCCCGACGGCTCGGTCGCGGTGCCCAAGGCGTTGCAGCCCTACCTCGGCGGGCTCGACGTGCTCACGCCCCTCACGGCGACGGTCTGACCGGCCGACACCTCCTGCATGTCCCCCGTGCGCCAGACCCCGCGGCTCGTCGCCCTCGACATCGACGGCACCCTGCTCGACTGGGACGAGCGCGTCTCGCCCCGCGTCGTCGCGGCCGTCCGGGCGACCATCGACGCCGGGCACCACGTCGTGCTCGCCACCGGCCGTTCGGTGCACGGCACCATGCACGTGCTCGAGCTGCTCGGCATCGAGCGGGGCTGGGTCGTCTGCTCGAACGGGTCGGTCACCCTGCGGCTCGACCCGGACGCCGACCGCGGCTACCACGTGGCCGACGTCGTCACCTTCGACCCGGCTCCCGCGCTGCGGCTGCTGCAGGGCCACCTCCCGGACGCGCTCTACGCGGTCGAGGGCGCGGACGTCGCGGGGACCCGCCTGGTCACCGCTGCCTTCCCGGACGGCGAGCTGGTCGGCCCGTACCAGGTGGTGCCGTTCGAGGGGCTGCTGCACGCGCCGGCGACGCGCGTCGTCGTCCGGAGCGTCGAGCACACCCCCGAGGACTTCGAACGGGTGGTCGCCGCCGCGGGGCTGCACGGGGTCGGCTACGCGATCGGCTGGACGGCCTGGCTCGACCTGGCCCCGGACGGGGTGAGCAAGGCGAGCGCGCTGGACGTCGTCCGGGCCCGGCTGGGGGTGCCGCGCGAGGCCACGGTGGCGATCGGGGACGGCCACAACGACGTCGAGATGTTCGCCTGGGCGCACCGCTCGGTCGCCATGGGGCAGGCACGGGACGGCGTGCGCGCCGCGGCGGGGGAGGTCACCGCCCCCGTCGAGGAGGACGGAGCCGCCCTGGTGCTGGAAGGTCTGGTGCAGCAGAGCCTGGTGTGACGCGGGTCTACGCGCGACACGCCCGGGAAAAGTGAGCTTAGAGTAGTCGTTCGATCACTTTCAGTAGGCAGACTGTGCCTGTGACCGTTCGTGACCTCTTACCGCCACCTCCGCCGCCGGACGGTTCGGAGCCCACCCTGCTGCCGGGCGCCCCCACGGCCGTGCCCCCTCCGCGCACCCGGCGCGAGGCGCGGGTGGCCGGAGCCCCCGGGGCGGGCGGCGGCCGGGTGCCGCGCCGTGCCGGGCCCCTGCTGGCCGGCGCCGTCGTGCTGGCCGCCGCCGCGACCGGCGGGGCCGCGGCCCTGCTCAGCGCGCCCGGGCCCACGACCAAGGCCGAGTTCCCGGCGGCGTCCGGGAGCCGATCGACGACGGGCACCCCCAGCTTCACCCGGCGGGGGCAGGCCCCGGCCGCCACCCAGGGTGGCCGGGGCGCAGCGGTCGCCCCCTCGGCGGAGTCCGGACGCCCCGCCGCGCGCCGCATCTCGGACGTGCCCGACCGGGGCGGGACGAGCCGCCCGCCCGTCTTCCCCTCGGCCGTGCCCGGCTTCGCCCGGGTGGCGTCGTCACGGAGCACCGTGACGGTCGAGGCCGGCCGGTACTTCCACGCCGTGGGTGGGCTGCCGGTCCGGACGGCGAGCTACGCCGTCTGCCGCCAGCAGCGGTTCTTCACCCGGTGGATGGTGCTCGACCCCTCGGCCGGGGTGGAGGCCACCCTGGTCGACGAGGGGGTGCACACGGCACAGAACAAGCCGGTTCGGGGGACCTCCGGCTGGATGTCGAGCGATGGCTGCGTGCAGCCGGCGCTCCGGGTGCAGAGCACTACAACAGCGGGCACCTCAACAGCGGGCACCTCAACAGCGGGCACCACGACAGCGGTGACGGTGCTGGTGGAGACCCAGGTCTGGCGGCGCCGCTGAGGGCGGCGCCGCCGAACCGTCGGGTCAGACGTTGAGCAGGCCGCCCTCGGCGGTGTGCACGTCGGCCTCGGGGTCGTCGAACCAGTGGCCGTTCTCGCCGAGGTAGCGGAAGCGCTGGGTCGAGCCCTTGGGCACGACGACGGAGACGCTGCGGGTGCCGTTGGCGCGCTTGACGAGGGTGTGCGCACCGGGCGTCCACTCGTTGAAGTCGCCGACGACGGACACCTTGCCCTCGGTGGCGTCCTGGGGGATGGCGAACGTCAGCTTGACGTTCTTGCCGCTGGCCTGGCGGCGGATCATGGGTCCTCCTGATGGTCTGGAATGGCTCGGGCCGCCCCCGTCTACCGATGGGTCGGCCGCCCGGCCGGCGAAGTTGAGGGCGTCGAGCGCCGTGGACGGCGGCTGCCTCGCTGCAGGCGCACACGATCGACACCCCGCCCAGAATTATGCCGTACGGCGTAGCCCGGGTACGGAAAGACACCCGGCGGCGACTCTGGGTGTCGCCGGTCAGTGCAGGCTGGGGACCCGCAGGTCGACCTCGTCCGAGGGCAGCACGACCGCCTCGTCCGGGGGCAGCAGCACCGTGCGGAGCGGCGGCCCGGCGGGCGCTGTGGACACAGTCGGTACGGCGGACACAGTCGGCCTGTCCGGCACGGCGGGCGGTGCGCCGGCATTCGCCAGGACCTCGCCCAGCCGGGTCACCGGCACCGCGGCACTCACGCCAGGGGTGTCGACCAGTGCGCCCAGTCGTGACACCAGCTCCGACCAACCCCCGCGACGGCCGTTCAGCGCGGCCCGGTCGGCGACGACCGGCGCGGTCAGGTCCTCGGCGAGGCACGACCAGGTCATCTGGTCGAACCGGCTCATCCCCTCGACCGGCAGGTAGACGCAGCCCGCCCGCCCGGCCTCGTGGAAGAGCTCGTGGTCGGTGGCGAGCACGGGCCGTCCGGCCTGGTGCGCCTCCAGCACGGGCCAGGGGAACGAGCGCGGCCTGCCGAGGGCCACCAGCGCGCGCGCACCCTCGTAGAGCGCGGCCAGCTGGCTGTCGCTGACGTCGGTGAGCACGCAGGCGTGGCCGCCGCAGGCGGTCACCAGCTCCTCCTCCGCCGCCGTGAGGGCCGGGCCGACGACGACCAGTGAGGCGCCGTCCAGCACGCGGGTGCGCCGCAGCCTGCTCCACGCCTCGATCACGGCCGGACGGCGGGTGTGCGGTTCGGGGCCGCCGACGGTGAGCAGGTAGGGCCAGGTCGGCGGCCGCCACCCGTCCCGGCGGGCCGCGCGCCGGCCGGCCGGGACGGCCACGGCGTGCTGGGCCAGGGCGGGGTCGACCGGCAACGGCACGGACTCGGCCCGGCGTCCGGTCAGCGCGGCCACCTGATCGGCGACGAAGCCACTGGTGGGCAGCAGGTGGGTGGCCCGCTGCAGGCCGCGGAGCACCGCACGCGAGTGCATCCGCCGGAGCGGGTGCGCCATGCTCTCGTCCTCGGCGGTGATGCCGTCGAGGTCGTGCACGGTCACCGCCACGGCCACGTGGTCGCGCAGCCCGGCGATGATGCCGGCGTCGTGACCGTCGACCACGTGCACCAGGTCGACGTCGCCGGCGCGGCGGAGCAGCCCGCCCGCCCAGGCGGCGCTCTCGGCGCGGGCGGCCAGCGGGAGCCCACCGGCGAACCCGGCCCGCGCGAGCCGGGTGGTCACCGGGGTCGGGGCGACGGCAGTGGTGACCTCGGCGCCGGCCTGGTGCCAGGCGGTCGCCGTCAGCCGGCTCAGTCGGCGCAGTCCGTGGCCGCGCGCAGGGTGCGCCGCGATGAGCAGAACCCGGGCAGCCATTGCTTCCCCTTGTTTGTGCGCCGACAGAGCTGCTCGGGTCGCACCAGGTGACTTACAGGTGGTCGAGCAAGCGCAAACAGTAGCGGGACATCTCACTTGGCGTGAGGGTTTCAATCGTTTGGGTGACATTGCTGCCGCCATTCGGGTGATTGGCGGCGGAGAGTCACGAAATCGAGGGAAGAGTGTGTGTTTTTGTCCTGATTCACAGAGCAATTGGCCGGGTGACGCGTGCGGAAAGTGACCTGAGGTACGGCGTGTCGCGGTCATGTCACCGTATGTGCTCAACCATGGCCCCACGGCTGCTGGCTGAGTGTGTTCACCCGGACGCATTGCGTGCCGACAACCACCGGGTGTCCACGGACTGGCCCAACCGCGGGCATAGTGGTACCTCCGAGGGTGCCGACGGTGCGTGGAATGCCCCGTGCTCCGGTCCACCCGACGGACTTGCGCAGCTCCACCCAGGAACGCAACAGTCAGCCCAGACGCTGCACGGAAGGACGCCGACGTGAGCCACGACAACGCCATCACCGGCCTGGGTGACCTCTCTCTGGAGGGCACCTTCGACACGGCCATGCGCGGCTACGACAAGCGACAGGTGGCGGACCACATCCACCGGCTCCGCGGTGAGCTCCGGGCGGCGCAGGACGAGGCCCGCGCGGCCCATGAGCAGGCGCAGGACCACGGGCGCGATGTCGAGCGGATGCGGGCCGAGCTGGCCAAGGTGCGCGCCGAGGCCGCCCACGCGCCCCGCCCCCAGCACGAAGAGGTCAGCGAGCGGCTCGCCCAGATCCTGCGGCTGGCCGACGAGGAGGCCGACCAGAAGCGGGCCCGCGCCGCCGAGGAGGCCGACAGCACCGTCGAGGCCGCCCGCGACCAGTCGTCCAAGGTGCTCGAGGCCGCCCGCTCCGCCGCCGAGGGCATCATCTCCGCCGCGCGCGAGCGGGCCGAGAAGGAGGCCGCGGCCGCCAAGCACGAGGCCGAGTCCATGCTCGCCAACGCCGACGCCTCCTCCCGCGCGACCATCGAGGACGCCGAGGCCCGCGCCGCCGCGGTGCTCGCCGACGCCGACCGCCGCACCGCGCAGGTCACCTCGCTGCAGGACGAGCGGCTCTCCGCCCTCCGCGAGGTGCACACCGACACGCTCCGCCGGCTCGAGGTGGTCCGCGGCGCGCTCGAGAAGGTGCTCACCGCCGAGATCGACGCGGGCCCGCCGGACGCCGGTATCGACGCCGCGCCGCTGCCCACCTCCGGGATCGCCCTGCGGGCGGCCGACGTCGACCTCACCGGTCACGGCCGGGCGGCGACCCTGTCGAACACCATCGCCTCCGAGCCCGTAGCGATGCCCGTCTCCGCCCTCGAGGACGAGGCGTCCGTGGTCACCGGCACGCTCGACCGTGACGAGCTGACCGCGCGCCTGGAGCACGACGAGGACCACTGACCCGAATCCGCCAGGATGGCGTCATGCGGCTGGTGGCGACCGACCTGGACGGCACCGTCGTGCGTCCGGACGGCACCCTGTCGCCCCGCACGCTGGCCGCGTTCGAGCGGTGCCGGCGCGGCGGCGTCCAGGTGGTGTTCGTGACCGGCCGCCCGCCGCGGTGGATGCCGCCGGTGGCCGCCGCGACCGGGCACACCGGGCTGGCCATCTGCGGCAACGGAGCGGTCGTCTACGACCTGGGCAGCGATGCGGTGCTCGAGGTGCGTCCGCTCGCCGGCCCCGAGGTGCGCCGCACCGTGACGGCGCTGCGGGCCGCGCTGGGTGAGGTGGTGTTCGCGTTCGAGACGCCGACCGGGCCGCTGTGGCAGCACGGGTACGCCTCGCGCAGCGCGCTCGCCGGGGCCGACGAGGGCGTGCGCGGCGAGCTCGACGAGCTGCTCGGCGGCGACCCGATCGTGCTGAAGGTCCTCTGCCGCAGCCGGATCCACCGGGCCGACGCGATGCTCGCCGTGGCCCGCCGGGTGCTGGCCGGGTTCGCCGAGCCGGTGCACTCCAACCCGGACGACGCGATGCTGGAGATCTCGGCGGTCGGGGTGAGCAAGGCCAGCGCGCTGGAACGGCTGACCGCCGGGCTCGGCATCGCCGCGCAGGACGTGGTCGCGTTCGGCGACATGCCGAACGACGTGGCCATGCTCCGCTGGGCGGGGCGCGGCTACGCGATGGCCGACGGCCACCCCGAGGCCGTGGCGGCCGCGAACGAGGTGGCCCCGCCGTGCGCCGAGGACGGCGTGGCGCAGGTGCTCGAGGGACTGCTGGGGGTCAGCGGGTCGCGCTGAACACCCGCACGGCCGAGCGCAGGTCGCCGGAGAGCGAGGACAGGCTGCGGATGGCGGCGGTGACGTCGTCCAGTTCGGCCCGGGTGCGGTCGGCCTCACCGGCGACGGCGGCGATCGCCGCCCCGGCCTCGGCGCCGGCCGTGTTCGAGAACTGCACGCTCTCGGCGACCTCGTTGGTGGTGCCGCTCTGGCGCTGGATGGCGGAGCGGATGCCGCCCTGCAGCTCGCTGATCCGGTTGATGATGTCGGCGATCGAGGTGATCGCGGCGACCGAGGCCTCGGCGTCGCCCTGCAGGCTCTGGATCCGGGCCGCGATGTTCTCGGTGGCCCGGCTGGTCTCCTGGGCGAGATCCTTGACCTCGGTGGCGACGACGGCGAAGCCCTTGCCCGCCTCGCCGGCGCGGGCCGACTCGATGGTGGCGTTCAGGGCGAGCAGATTGGTCTGCTCGGCGATGGTGGCGATCGTCTTCAGCACGTCGCCGATCTCGGAGCTGGACTGCCCGAGCTTGGTGACGATCGCCTGGGTGGCGGTCGTCGCGTTGACGGCCTCGGCGGCGACCCCGGTGGCCGCCTCCACGCTGCCGGCGATCTCGTGGATCGACCCGTCGATGTCGGAGATCGCGGTGACCACCTGCTGGTAGCCGGAGACGACCAGGTCGGAGGCGCGGGCCGCGTCGGCCGCCTGGCGGGCGGTGCGCGCGGCCTGCTCCTCGATCGTGCTCGAGCTGCTGGTCAGCCGCTCGAGCTGATCGCTGATCGCCTCGGCGTCGCGCACGACGTGCTGGACGACGTCCTTGGTGCGGTCGAGGCTGCGGTTGAGCGAGGCGGCCAGCCGGTCGAGCTCGGTGCGGCCGCGGCCCTCGTCGAGGCGGCTGGTCAGGTCACCGTTGTCGAGGACCCGGCTCATCGCCGCCACCGGCCCGGTGATGCTGCGCAGGGCCAGCAGCACCATGCCGCAGAGCAGCAGGCCGACGGCCAGGGCGGCGAGCACGACGGTCACCAGGGCGCCGTGCGCGGCGGTGGCGACGTCGTCCATGTAGATGCCCGAGCCGATCACCCACCCCCACGGCTCGTAGAGCTTGACGTAGCTGACCTTGGGCTGGGGGGTCTTCTGGTTGGGCTTGGGCCACTGGTAGGCGACGAACCCCTCGCCCTTCTCCTTGGCGACCCGGGCGAACTCGCGGAACGGGTGCACGCCGTCGCTGCCGGCCATGCCGTCCTGGTTCGTACCGTTCAGCTCGGGCTTGATCGGATGCATGACGACCACGGCGTCGAGGTCGTTCACCCAGAAGTAGTCGTTGTTCCCGTAGCGCAGGGCGCCCAGGGTCGCCAGCGCGGTCTTCTGCGCCTCGGCGCGGCTGAGCTTGCCACCGGCCTCGAGCTCACCGGCGGCCTTGACGGCGCTCCAGGCGACCTCGACGGCGTGCTTGGTGGCCGTGCTGCGCTCGTCCATCAGCACGGCGTTGACCCGGATGGTGGCCAGGGTGCCGACCACCACGGTGCACAGGACGGCGACCAGCGCCACCCCGAGGAGCTTCACCTTGATCGACACATCGGTGAGTCGGTGCACGAGGACCCCCTGCGTCACGTGATACGTCACGCAGAGTTGTCGGCCCCGCCCCGGGGTGACTTGACGCTTTGAGGTGCGCGGCGTCGTCCGGGGGTCACCCGGCGAACGCGGCGGTCACCTTGTCGATCACGGTCTGCTCGGTGGCCGAGGCGCCGTGGGCGGCGGCGGCGACGTCCCGGATCGAGGCGAGGACGGCGTCCCGGTAGCCGGGCAGCAGCGCGGGGGCCTTGGCCGAGAGCACGCCGGCGGCGCGGCGGACCAGGTCGAGCGTCTCCGCCTCGAGCTCCTCCATCGAGTGGGCCGAGGGCAGGGACGGCATACCGCCCACCATCAGCCGCTGGATCTCCGCGGGCTGCGCCTTGACCGCCTTGGACGCCGCGAAGGCCTCCTTGAACTGGTCGAAGAAGCCCTTCTCGGCCATCGAGACCAGGGCGCTGGCCCGGACGGCCGCGGTGCGGGTGAGCTTCAGGTCGTCGTCGGACAGTTCGGGATTGATCTCCGTCATGCCCGCATTCTGGCGCGGATCACAGGTATTGGCCCGTCGAACCCTGGACGGGCGCCTCGCCCTCGCCCGGGCGGCCCGGGGCGAGCCCGGGGATGCCGGGGCCGGGGGCCCCGCCGGGCAGCGCGCGGCGCATCTGCTCCAGCTGCGCCCGGGCGGCCATCTGCTGGGCGAACAGGGCGGTCTGGATGCCGTGGAAGAGCCCCTCCAGCCAGCCGACCAGCTGGGCCTGGGCGATCCGCAGCTCGGCGTCGGAGGGGGTGGTCTTCTCGTCGAACGGCAGGGTGATCCGGTGCAGCTCCTCGACCAGCTCGGGGGCCAGGCCCTGCTGCAGTTCGGCCAGCGAGCGCTCGTGGATCTCGGCCAACCGGCTGCGGCCGGCCTCGTCCAGAGGCGCGCTGCGGACCTCCTCGAGCAGCTGCTTGATCATGCTGCCGATCCGCATCACCTTGGCCGGCTCCTCGATCAGCTCGGCCGGGCCGCGCCCGTCGCTGCTGGTCACGGCCATGCCCTCGGGGGTGACCACGACGATCCGCTGGACCTGGGGGTCCTCGGCGGCGGCGGGGGTCTCGGGCGCAGCGTCGGGGCTCTGCTCGGTCATGCCCGCCATCCTGCCGCACGCGGCGCACACGTGCCTCGGTGTGCCGGTCGGGTCACTACCCTGGCCTGCGTGACCGACTACGACGTGAACGCCGTCCGGGCCTGCTACCCGGCGCTCGCCGACGGCTGGGCCTACCTGGACGGCGCGGCCGGCACCCAGGTGCCGGAATCGGTGATCACCGCCGAATCGGCCGCGTACCGGGCCGGCATCGGCAACCACGGCGGCTTCTTCGCGGCGTCGGAGCGCTCCGCCCGGCTGACCGCCGCCGCCCGCGAGGCGGTCGGTGACCTGCTCGGGCTGGACGCCGCCGCGGCGGCCGAGGCGGTGGCGTTCGGGCCGAGCACCACCGCGCTGACCTTCCGGCTGGCGAACGCGCTGGCGAAGACCTGGCGCGCGGGCGACGAGATCGTGCTGACCCGGCTCGACCACGACGCCAACGTGCGCCCCTGGGTGCAGGCGGCGGAGCGGGCCGGGGTGACCGTGCGCTGGGCCGACCCGGTGCTGCCGAGCCTCGACCTGCCCACCGAGGCGGTCGTGGCGCAGCTGGGCGAGCGCACCCGGCTGGTCGCCGTCACCGCGGCGTCCAACGTGGTCGGCACCCGGCCCGACCTGCCCGCCATCGCTGCCGCCGCGCACGCGGTCGGGGCGCACGTGCACGTGGACGGCGTGCACGCCGTCCCGCACGTGGTCGTCGACCTGCCCGGGCTGGGCGTCGACACCTTCGCGACCAGCGCCTACAAGTGGTCCGGGCCGCACCTGGCGGCGCTCGCCGGGCGCCCGGGGCTGCTCGCCGACCTGCACCCCGACAAGCTGGACTCGGTGGTCGACACCGCCCCCGACCGGTTCGAGCGGGGTACCGCGCCGTTCGCCCAGCACGCCGGGGTGGCCGCCGCGGTCGATCACCTGGCCGCATTGGTGCCCGGGTCGGGGTCGCGGCGTGAGCGGCTGGTGGCCTCGATGACCGCGGTCGAGGCGTACGAGACCGCGCTGCTGCACCGCCTGCTCGACGGCCTCGCCGGCCTGCCGCACGTGCACCGGATCGGGGCGCCGGCGCGTCAGGCGCCCACGGTCTGGTTCCGGGTCGACGGCCTGCACCCGGACGACGTCGCGCGCGCCTGCGCGGCGGCCCGGGTGAACGTGTGGTCGGGCCACAACTACGCCTGGGAGCTGGCCGGGTTCCTCGGGATCAGGGACTCCGGGTCGGCGGTTCGGGCCGGGATGTCCTGCTACACAACGGATTCCGAGATCGACCGGTTGCTCGAGGTGCTGGCCGGGCTGGGCGGGTCGCGATGAGTGTCGCGGTGGAGGTCGCCGAGCTGCTCGGGGTGGCCGGGCGGTTCGGGACGGTGCCGATGCTGCTGACCACCGACCCCGACGGCCGCCCACGGGCCGCCGCGACCACCCTCGACTGGGCCCTGGACGACGACCCGCCCACCGTGGTGGCCTCGGCCGGCCGTCGCTCGCTCGGCAACGCGGCCGAGCGGCCGTTGGTGAGCCTGCTCTGGCCCGCGCCGCCGGGGGACCGGTTCGCCCTGCTGGTCGACTGCGAGGTGAGCGGCACGCAGGTGCGCGACGAGCGCGGCGGCGGGTTCGCCGTCCTGACCGTCGGGCGGGGGATCCTGCACGTGGTGGGCCCGGTCGGGTAGCCGGCGCGTGCTCCCCGACGTCTACGTCCCCCGGCCCGACTGGTCTGCGCGCGTGGAGCGGATCGTCGAACTGCTCGGGCGGGTCAGCGCCGTCGAGGAACAGTCCGGGCGGGTGCTGGAGCTGCGGCGGACGAACCGGATCGGGTCGGTGCACTCCTCGACCGCGATCGAGGGGAACGGTCTGAGCCTGGCCCAGGTCATCGACGTCGCCAACGGGCAGCCGGTGTTCGCGCCCCCCCGCATTCCGCACCGTGGACGTGGAGATCGTCCACCCCGACGGGACGGTGCTGCACACCGGGTCCCGGGTGGAGAAGGTTCCCCGGCTGGTCTCGGAGCTTCTGGAGTGGGGGAGCGTTTCCGCCGACCATCCCCTGATCGTCTCGAGTGCCACGCACTTCCTGATCGAGCATATTCACCCGTTCCGTGACGGAAACGGGCGCATCGGTCGGCTCTGGCAGACCCTGATCCTCAGCCGGTGGCGGGCGGCGTTCGCGTGGATGCCGACCGAGACCCTGATCCGCCAACGGCAGGAGGACTACGACCGAGCCCTGCAGGCCTCGCGTGAGCCCGAGATCGACGCGGCGGTGTTCATCGACTACATGCTGGGTGTGATCACCGAGGCGCTGACGATCTACGAGTCACGAGCTCGCTCCCACATCCTCGATGTCGGAGTAAATGTCGGAGTAAATGTCGGAGTATCCGACGCGATCCTGCTGCTGTTGCGCAGTGAGCCGAGCCTGACCGCGGTCGCGATGGCCGCCCGGCTCGGCACGGCGTCCCGCACCATCGAGCGCCACCTCGCCGCCCTCCAGGCGGCCGGCCGGCTTCGACGTGAAGGGTCGGCGAAGGCCGGGCGCTGGGTGGTGATCGAGTGACCGGGGACGACGTGCCGGTGCGGCTCGACCACGACTGGCGAGAGTCGGCAAATCAGTGGAAAGCAGCCCCGATACCGCGTGTTTGTCGACTCTCGGCGGCAGCGGGCGTTCGAGGCCACTCGCGATGGTCTGGGCCTGTGACATGGGCCGCAGTGACTCCCGGGCGAGGTCGTTGGGTGATTGGATTGGTTCCAGAGAGACCCCCACCCAGCAAGGCCCCACAAGCAACAAAGGAGAGAGTGCTGCATGTCCCTCATCGGTACCGAGGTCAAGCCCTTCACCGCCACGGCCTTCCAGAACGGCGAATTCATCCAGGTCAGCGAGGCCGACCTGAAGGGCAAGTGGTCGGTGGTGTTCTTCTACCCGGCCGACTTCACGTTCGTCTGCCCGACCGAGCTCGGTGACCTGGCGGACAACTACGCCACGTTCAAGAGCCTCGGGGTCGAGATCTACTCGGTCTCCACCGACACCCACTTCACGCACAAGGCCTGGCACGACTCGTCCGAGACGATCAAGAAGATCGAGTACGTGATGGTGGGCGACCCGACCGCCGAGATCTCCCGCAACTTCGACGTGCTGATCACCGAGACCGGGCTGGCCGACCGCGGCACGTTCGTGATCGACCCCGAGGGCACGATCCAGATCATCGAGATCAACGCGGGCGGCGTCGGCCGCAACGCCGCCGAGCTGCTGCGCAAGGTCAAGGCCGCCCAGTACGTCGCCACCCACCCGGGCGAGGTCTGCCCGGCCAAGTGGGAAGAGGGCGAGAGCACCCTGGCGCCGTCCCTCGACCTCGTCGGCAAGATCTGACCCACCGGGCCCCAGCGCCGTGCTCGCGGCCCTGCCTCCTGTGCGGGGCCGCGAGCGGGGCGCCTCACCGTCCGCGCCGCACAGCCACCCCCCGGAGCCGTTCCGCCATGCTCGACGCCGCCCTGACCGCCCAGCTCGGCCAGTACCTGACGATGATCACCCAGCCGGTCGTGCTCGACGCCTCCCTGGACGACGGCGCGAAATCCGTTGAGCTGCACCAACTCCTGACGACGATCGCCTCGCTCAGCGACAAGATCACCCTGATCCGCACCGACAGCGACCCGCGCAAGCCGTCGTTCGCCGTCCGGCGCGCCTCGGGTGCCCCAGAGGTCTCGGTGCGCTTCGCCGGCATCCCGCTCGGGCACGAGTTCACCTCGCTCGTGCTCGCCCTGCTCCAGGTCGGCGGGCACCCGCCGAAGGCCGCGCAGGCCGTCCTCGACCAGGTCAAGGCCCTGGACGGCGAGCACCACTTCGAGACCTACATGTCCCTGTCGTGCCAGAACTGCCCGGACGTCGTCCAGGCCCTGAACCTGATGGCCGTGCTCAACCCGAGGATCACCCACGTGGCGATCGACGGCGCGCTCTACCAGGGCGAGATCGACGACCGGCAGATCCTCGCCGTCCCGACGGTGTTCCACAACGGGCAGCTGTTCGGGCAGGGCCGGATGGGCCTGGAGGAGATCGTCGCCAAGCTCGACTCCGGCGCGGTGGAGCGCGAGGCGCAGCGGCTGGACGGCATGGCGCCGTTCGACGTCCTGGTCGTCGGGGGCGGCCCGGCCGGCGCGGCGGCGGCGATCTACGCCGCGCGCAAGGGGATCCGCACCGGGCTGGTCGCCGAGCGGTTCGGCGGGCAGGTGCTCGACACGATGGCCATCGAGAACTTCATCTCGGTGACCGAGACCGAGGGTCCCCAGCTCGCCGCGGCCCTCGAGCAGCACGTCACCGCCTACGACGTCGAACTGATCAAGATGCAGCGGGTGAGCGGGCTGGTGCCGGCAGGTGAGCCGGGCGGTCTCGTCCAGGTGCAGCTCGACAGCGGCGCCACCCTGTC
>WBZP01003845.1_pt3 | contig 13246 bp, 15 predicted proteins | sample 5204301 | NCBI WGS metagenome assembly WBZP01 (sample SAMN12412401, study PRJNA552823) | activated sludge metagenome | isolation source: activated sludge from nitrification reactor of wastewater treatment plant... | place: USA: Pennsylvania | collected 2017
GCCAGCGCCTGCGCCGAACCGAACGGCGCCTCGATGCCGATCTGCTCCTTGCTCAGCACCCCCATCTCGTACAGCTCCATCACCGCACCCACGGTGGTGCCGAAGCTGATGGGGTCAATGCCTTCCTCGTTGCAGAGCAGGTTGGCGTACTGCAGGCACTCCAGGTCGTTGACGCCGTTGGCCGCGCCCAAGGCCCAGGCCGCTTCGTATTCAAGGCCACCCGATGCGCCCCAGTACTGTGGCTTGTTGGCCACGGAGAAGTGGTTCTGGTCCATCTTGCTGATCCGGCCGCAAGCGATGGTGCAGCCAAAGCAGGCCTGGTTGGTCACCAACTGCTTTTTGCCGTCGGTCTTGCGCGGTGTGGCCATGGCTTCGGCGCCGATGTCCTTGGCGCCTTCGAACTGGTTGTCCCGGTGGTTGCGGGTGGGCAGGCCGCCCACCTCGTTGATGACGCTCATCAGCACCTGCGTGCCGTAGGCCGGCAGGCCCTGACCCGTCACGCCGTTCTCGGCCAGCACCTTCTTGGTGTCGGCAACCGCCTTCATGAACGCTTTGGGGTCGCGGATGTTGCCCACGCCCTTGGTGCCACGCACGGCGATCGCCTTGAGGTTCTTGCTGCCCATGACGGCGCCGACGCCCGAGCGGCCGGCCGCGCGGTGCAGGTCGTTGACAACGGCCGCAAACAGCACACCGTTTTCGCCAGCCTTGCCGATACTGGAGACACGGGTCAGCGGGTCCTGCAGGCCCTTCTTGATGATCTCCTCGGTTTCCCAGACGCTCTTGCCCCAGAGGTGGGCGGCATCGCGCAGCTCGGCGGTGTCGTCATTGATGTACAGGTACACCGGCGAGGCGCTCTTGCCCTCGAAAATGATCATGTCCCAACCGGCCATCTTGAGCTCGGCGCCCCAGTAGCCGCCCGAGTTGGAGCAGGCTACGGCCCCGGTCAGCGGCCCCTTGGTGATGACGGTGTAGCGACCGCCGGTGGATGCCATGGTTCCGGTGAGCGGGCCGGTGGCCCAGATGATCTTGTTGGCTGACGACAGCGGATCAACCGTGGCGTCAACTTCTTCGACCAGGTACTTGGTTCCCAGACCGCGCGAGCCCAGGTAAGCCTGTGCCCACTCCATGTTGAGCGGTTCGGACTTGACGGTGCCAGCGCTCAGGTTGACGCGGAGAATTTTTCCTGCCCAAGACATGATGGTGACTCCTTACGCGGCGGTGGATTGGTTGCCCAGCTTCTCGGCCCATTGGGCCATCTTGCCCAGACCGGTCCAGTTGGCGTCGATGAAGGTGATGGCGCCGGTGGGGCAGGCCTCAGCGCAGGCTGGCTCGCCGCCGCACAGGTCGCACTTCTGGACCTTGCCGGTGTCGGCCACGTAGTTGATGGTGCCGAACGGACAGGCGATGGTGCAGACCTTGCAGCCGACGCAGGTGGTCTCGTTGACCACCTTGGCCCCCGTGGCCTTGTCCACCGTGATCGCCTCCACCGGACAGGCGTGCAGGCACCAAGCCTCGTCGCACTGGGTGCAGGTGTAGGGCACCTTCTTGCCCGTGTGATGGAAGTCGAAAACCTTGATGCGCGACTTGGCCGTGGCAAACGTGCCGTAGTTCTCGAATGCGCAGGACATCTCGCATTGCAGGCATCCTGTGCACTTGTCCGCGTTGATATGCAACACCTTTTGCATGTGTCTCTCCTGTGGGTAGTGGCACGTATGCAGTGCCTTGCCTATGAACCGTAATGCATAGCGATTGTTGACCCACTGCCCGCATGAAAACTTGGTGTTTACCCTGAAAACGACCGAATGCGCACAAAATTCTCAAGATGCGACACTCGCATGAAACCGATTCTCCCAGCGCGCAAAATGCCACCCCAAACCCGCCGCAGAATCCACGCACTGAAGCCATGACACTGCCGACGAGCCCACCCGCCTCGCCCGAAAACCGCCTGGCCCGCATCGACGCGGCCCGCCGCGCGGTGATGCACGGTGAGAGCGCCGACAGTTTGGCGGTCGAACCGTGGATCGAACGTTCGTGGCGCCGCTGCCTCGACAGTGGCCAGCGCCCCGAACACAAGGTCGCGTTCGACGCCGTCTCCGGGCCGCTGCTGCGGCGCACGCTGGAGTCCAACCGAGACCTGGTCGAAGCCGCGCGCCCGGTCCTCGCCACATTGGGACGGGCCATCGCCAGCACCCGGTATTTCGCGATCCTGACCAACGCCGCCGGCGTGGTGGTGGACGTGAATGGCCCGATCGACCGCACCGACCGCCGTGCCACCTTGATCGCGCGCGTCGGGGTCGATTTGTCGGAGGCATCGGTTGGCACGACCGCCATCGGCGCCGCGCTGATCGAGCGCAGCCCGGTGTGGCTGCACAGGGGCGAACATTTCTTCAACGACACGTCGGTCTACAGCTGCGCGGGTGCGCCTTTGTTCGGCCCGCACGGCCAATGCGTCGGCATGCTCGACCTGACCGGCATCGACGCGGTCGAACGGCCCGAATTGCGCCATCTCGTCGTGCGGTCGGCGCGCAGCATCGAAAACGCGCTCACCCTGCGCCAGCCCCACCACATGCTGATGCGGATCAACTGGCCCGGCAGCGCGCTCGGCGACGAATCCGACGGCCTGATCGGCCTGGATGCCGACGGCTGGGTAACCGGCGCCAACCCGACGGCAAATCAGATGGTGCCTCAACTGGTCGCGCTGGCGCGGGAGCAGATCCACAGCAGTGACCTGTTCGCCCTGCCGTTCGAGATGCTGTTCGATGTCGCCCGACGCGCAGCCGAGCCACTGGAGTTGCCGCTCTGGTCCGGTCTGCGTCTGCGCGCCCTCGCGCAGGTCGCCGGCGCGCCGCCGCCCGCCGGTCTCGGCAACGATCCGGTGCCGCTCAAAGATGTCGAGATCACGCTGATCCGCAAGGCGGTCGCCGACGCCAAAGGCAACGTGCAGCAGGCCGCACGGGTGCTGGGCATCAGCCGTGCCACCGTGTACCGCAAACTCGGCACCGGCCGCGCACCGCGCTGAACGCAAACTTCAGCGCGGCAAGGCCAGCACCAGTGCGGCAGGTGCCATGTGGGCCATGGCCGGTGAGCCAGGTGAGGCCGCGAAGGGATGTTCCGCGAAACCCACCCAGTGCCCACCGCCCGGCAAGGCAATCACCACTTCGTCCTGCCCGACACCCGGCGACACCCGCTCCACCACACCGATGAGCCGGTTCGACAAGCCGGACTTCATGTCGTCGGATGCTTCCGTCCCTGCCAGCACCTGCACCGCCGTGGCCTTGCACAGCACGAACAGCCGAACCCCTGCGTGCAAACCCAGCAGCGCCACACTTTCGCGGGTGACGCGCGCCGTGAGCGCTGCGCCGCCCGGCGTGAGCACCTGCACCTGAACCGTGGGGTCGGCCACGGCAGGTGCCTTGATGGCTCGCACGACGCAGGGCAACTGGTTGCGCATGCTGGTCTGCAGGCCCAGACCCGCAGCGGCCAGTGGATTCCCGGTGAAGCGTGCAAGAACGGCCTCGCGGGCCTGTCGCAGTTCGTCCGCCAGCGCCAGCAACCGCAGGCCCTGTGGCGTGATGCGCGCCCCACCGCCCCCGCTGCCGCCGACGGTGCGGTCCACCAGCGGCTCGCCGGCCAGATTGGTCAACGTGTCGATCGCCTGCCATGCCGCCTTGTAGCTGATGCCCACTTCACGCGCCGCCTGCGAGATCGAGCAGCCGGCCGCCACCTGGCGCAGCACGTCCAGGCGTTTGTCGGCGCTGGCGTCACCGAGTGCTTGGGACAGACCGGCGGCACCGACGCCATCGGAAATCGTGGTTTGGTCGGGTTGCATCTTCAAGAGAAGTCGGCGTCTCGTTATTCCAAAATAGAATAGCGAAATGGACAGATCGCATTCACATGACAAGCCCAGAGTCTGACATGGATGATCCGAATACGCGCCGTCGGTCGCTTTGCCTGGTTCTGATCGCGCTCGCGGGTGCGACCGCCGCTGGCGCCCATGCGGCAGACGCACAGGTGGCGGTGGCCGCCAACTTCGCCGAGCCAATGAAGGCCATCGCCGCCGTGCTGGAGAAATCCACCGGCCACACGCTGAAAATCTCCACCGGCGCGTCGGGCGCTTTCTACACCCAGATCAAGCATGGCGCACCCTTCGACGTATTCCTCTCGGCAGACAACGAGCGCCCCGAGATGCTGGAAAAAGACGGTCTGGCGCAGCCGGGCACACGCTTCAGCTACGCCACCGGCAAGCTGGTGCTGTGGTCGGCCAGGTCCGGGCGTGTCGACGACAAGGGCTCCGTGCTCAAGGCTCCCGGCTTGGTCAAGGTGGCCTATGCCAACCCCAAGACCGCGCCCTATGGCACCGCGGCGGTGCAGGTGCTGGAGCGACTGGGCCTGAAGGACGCCATCACGCCGAAGCTGGTGCAAGGTGAGAGCATCGGCCAGACCTACAGCTTTGTGAAGACCGGCAACGCGGACGTGGGCTTCGTGGCCCTGTCGCAGGTACTCTCCGGCGGCCGGCTCAAGGAAGGCTCGATGTGGGTGATCCCGCAGGCTCATTACGACCCGATCCGCCAGGACGTGGTGCTGCTCAAACGAGGCGCCGACAACGAGGCCGCCAAGGCACTGCTCCGGTTGCTGCAAAGCCCCGGCATCAAGGACCTGATCCGTTCCTACGGCTACGAACTCTGAGATGCTCCTCACCACCGACAACTGGCAGGCACTTTGGTTGACCGCCCGGGTCGCCACGCTGACCACGCTGATCCTGCTGCTGCTGGGCACCCCATTGGCCTGGTGGTTGGCCCGTTCGCGCCGTTGGGTGGCGAAGCCGGTGGGCGCGCTGGTGGCCTTGCCGTTGGTGCTGCCGCCAACCGTGCTGGGCTTCTACCTGCTGGTGGGGCTGGGGCCCAACGGGCCGATCGGCGCATGGATGCTGTCCATGGGGTTGCCCACCCTGCCCTTCACCTTCGCCGGGCTGGTGGTGGCATCGGTGTTCTATTCGCTGCCGTTCATGGTGCAGCCCGTCCTCAACAGCATGCAGGCCCTGGGAGACCGGCCGCTGGAGGCCGCCGCCACCTTGCGCGCCGGCCCGCTGGATACCTTCTTCAACGTGGTGCTGCCGCTGTGCCGGCCGGGGCTGGTGACCGGCAGCGTGATGAGCTTCGCGCACACCGTCGGTGAGTTCGGCGTGGTGCTGATGGTCGGCGGCAACATCCCTGGCGTGACGCGGGTGGTGTCGGTGCAGATCTTCGATCACGTCGAGGCGCTGGAATACGCTGACGCCCACCGCCTGGCGGCCGTGATGCTGGTCTTTGCATTCGCCGTGCTGCTGGCCTTGCAGATCTACAACAACCGCCGCAACCGCCCTGGTATCCCATGAAGCACGCGGCACATGACGCCTGCGCCGGCCTGCACCTGCGGGCGCGCCGCGCCCTGGGCAGCTTCACGCTCGACGTGACGATCGACCTGCCGGCACGCGGCATAACGGCCCTCTTCGGTCCATCGGGTTCCGGCAAGACCAGTTGCCTGCGCGTGCTGGCCGGGCTGGATCGGCACGCCAACGCCCAGGTGGTGGTGGGTGGCCAGATCTGGCAGGACAGTGCCCGGGGCATCTTCGTGCCAACCCACCGGCGCGCGCTCGGCTATGTGTTCCAGGAAGCGAGCCTGTTTTCGCACCTCACGGTGAGGGACAACCTGACGTTCGGGCACCGGCGCACTCCGGTCGCCGAACGCAGCCGGAGCTGGGAGCACCCGCTGGAACTGCTGGGCATCGCCCCCTTGCTGGCGCGCTGGCCGCATGAACTGTCGGGCGGCGAGCGCCAGCGGGTCGCCATCGCCCGCGCGCTGGCGGCCAACCCGCGGCTGCTGTTGATGGACGAGCCCCTGGCCGCGCTGGACGCGGCGCGCAAGGCCGACATCCTGCCTTACCTCGAACGCCTCCAAGGCGAACTCGACATTCCGGTGATCTACGTCAGCCATGCCCTCGACGAAGTGGCGCGCCTGGCCGATCATCTGGTGTTGATCGACGGCGGGCGGGTGACAGCCGAAGGCCCCGTGCACACGCTCCTGACCCGGCTCTCCCTGCCGCTGGCGCAGGGCGACCAGGCGGCCGCGGTGATCACCGGCACGGTACAAAGCCACGACCCGGCGTTCCGCCTCACCCACGTGGCCTTCGGCGGTGGCACCTTGCGGCTGGTCACCCCGGAGCCGCTGCTGGCGTGTCCCATCGGCCAATCGGTCCGGTTGCGGGTGCAAGCCCGCGACGTCAGCCTGACGCTGGCGCCAGCCACCGACACCAGCATCCTCAACGTGCTGCCCGCGACCGTGATCGAATGGCGCGAAGACCATCCGGGTTATGCCATGGTGGCCCTGGACGCAGGCGGCACGCGCTTGCTGGCGCGCGTCACCCGCAAATCGGCGGCCAGCCTGGGACTCGCGCCGGGACGTCCGGTGTTTGCCCAGGTCAAGGGGGCGGCGCTGCTGGACCCGCCAGTGCTCGAGGCGGGCTGAAACCCAGGCCGGTCAGCACCGCCTGTGCCGGCGGCGCAAGCAAGCCGCGGGCAAATTCGCCCGCCGCCGCCGGTGCGCCCTCGCGCACGGTCACGCCGTAGGCCGCGCCGACCTGCAAGGTGTCGGGAATCGCCACGATCTTCAGCCGTGGCACCTCCTTGCGCGCCGCCACGGCATTGGTGCAATAGGTGACGAACACATCGGCCTGCCCTTGGTCCATCACCCAGGCGTAAACACCCCGACCGGCCGGGGGCCGGGGCGAATCGGCAGCGCCGGTGAGCATCAAGGCCTTCGCCCTCAGCGTGGCGGTTGCGCCGGCCTGCACCGCATCGGCCTTGCCGAACAGCGCCCAGGCGTAGTCCCCCGCGGGGTCCGCCTTCGGCGTGGAAATACCCACACGCACACCCGGTTGCAGCAGTGTCGGCAGCAAGGTGGCCGGCGTGGCCGCGATCTGGTCGCTGGTCAGGGCGCACAAGGCGTTGCGGGTGAACACCACGGGTGCCTGCCAGCCGCCGCGTTCCGCGAGGCGACGCGGATGTTCCGTATCGGCCGACGCAAAGACCTGCGCGGGTTCGCCACGCTCGATGCGCTCGCGCAGCAGGCCTGACGCGCCAAAAGTCAGGACGATCTTCTGGCCGGTGCGTGCCTCGTGCGCGGCGGCAACCGTCGTCAGCGCCTCGCGCAGGCTGCCGGCGGCGTACACCTGGACCGGGACCGCGCTGGACTCAACGGCCATCGGTGTCTTGCCCGGGCCGCCGCAGCCCGCCAGTCCCAGCACCACCGCTGCGAGCGGTGCCACCATCACACATCGAATCCGGCGCACGGCTCACTTCCCGGCGTTCGGGAAGAACAGCTGCTCGCCGCCGATCTTGTAGCTCGCGATGGCCGTCTGCCCGGCGGGCGACACCACCCAGTCCACGAACTTCTGCGCCTCCGCCTGCTTCACGTGCGGATGCTTCGCCGGGTTCACCACCATCACGCCGTACTGGTTGAACAGCTGCTTGTCGCCCTCGACCAGGATCGCCAGGTCGGCGCGGTTCTTGAAGTTGAGCCAGGTGCCGCGATCCGCCAGCACGTAGGCGCCGGTGGCCGCCGCCATGTTCAGCGCCGGGCCCATGCCGCAGCCGCATTCCTTGTAGCCGCTGCCCTTTTTGTCGGCCAGACCGGCCTGGTTCCAGAAGCGCAACTCGGCCGCGTGGGTGCCGCTCTTGTCGCCACGCGAGATGAACGCGGCGTTGCCGGCGCTGATCTTCTTCAGCGCCGCCACGATGTCGCTGCCCTTGGTGGCCACCGGGTCTCCCTTGGGTCCGATCAGCACAAAGTCGTTGTACATGACCGGGTAGCGCTTGAGGCCGAAGCCGTCGGCCACGAACTTCTCTTCGGCCGCCTGGTCGTGCACGAAGACCACGTCGGCGTCACCGCGGCGCGCCATGTCCAGCGCCTGCCCGGTGCCCAGCGCCACGACCTTCACGTCAATGCCGCTGGCCTTCTTGAATTCGGGCATGAGATGACCAAACAGGCCGGACTGCTCGGTCGAGGTGGTGGATGACATCACGATGGACTGCGCGTGCGCTACACCAGACGCTACCAAAACAATAGCTGCCAGCGGCCATCTGACGCTGGGAAGATGCCAAAAACGCTTGAAAATACTCATGGAAGCTCTCCTTTGACGAACAAATGGGCGGCCGGATACTGCGTCTGCAGCAAGGGCCCGTTGAAAAACTGCGCCACCGGCAGATCGGCCAGCGCTCGGCCATGCTCGAGGTAGATCACCCGCGTGGCCAGGCGCTTGACCTGGCCCAGGTTGTGGCTGGCGAAGACCAGCGACACCGGGCGCTCGCCATCGGCCAGCGCGCCGCCGGTGGAGAACGCCGCCACCAGCGCTTCCACGTCGTGCTTGGCGCGCGGGTCCAGACTGGCCGTCGGCTCGTCCAGCAGCAGCACATCCGGCCGGCTGGCCCAGGCGCGGGCCAGCGCCAGGCGTTGCTGCTGTCCGCCCGACAGGGTCCTCGCGTTGCGCCCGGCCACGCTGGCCAGCCCGACACGGTCCAGCGCTTGCACGGCCCGGCGCTTCGCATCGGCCCAACCCAGCCCCCCCAGCCAAAGGCCCAGCGCGACGTTGTTGCGCGCCGTGGTGCGCAGCATGAAGGGCCGCTGAAACAGCAAGGCCTGGCGGGCATCCGCATCGCGCAGGATGCGCCCGCCAGCGGGCTGCAGCAGCCCGTTGAGCAGACGCAGCATCGTGCTCTTGCCGCAACCGTTGGCCCCTACGAGCGCCACCCGCTCGCCGTGGCGAATCCGCAAGCTGATGTCCTGCAAGGCATGCACCGAACCCAGCCGCACCCGCACCCGGTCCAGCTCGAACAGCACGGGGGCCTGGGTCGCCGGCCGGTCCACCGCGGCCGCGGCGCGGCTTGCGTCAACGGCCTCGCGCTTCATGAGGCGAGCACCGCCGCCGATGCAGCAGCCCCGCCGTCGGCGCGCTCGCGCCAGCGGCGCAGCGCCGAAATCAGCGCGTTGAGCAGCAACACCACCGCCAGCAGGATGAGGCCCAAGGCCAGCGCCAGCGGCAGGTCACCCTTGCTGGTCTCCAGCGCGATGGCGGTCGTCATCACGCGGGTGAAACCATCGATGTTGCCGCCGACGATCATCACCGCGCCGACCTCCGAGATCGCGCGGCCGAACGAAGCGATCAGCACCGTCAGCAGCGCGTAGCGCTCGTCCCAGGCCAGCAGCAGCCCGCGCAGGCCGGTGCCGGCGCCCAGCGAGCGCAGTTGCTCGCCGTGCGAGCGGTCGGCGTCCTCCACGGTCTGGCGGGTCAGCGCCGTGACCACCGGAACCACCAGCACCACCTGGGCCAGGACCATGGCCTTGAAGCTGAACAGCCAGCCCAGAAAACCCAGCGGACCGCTGCGCGACAGCAGCAGGTACACCAGCAGGCCCACCACCACCGACGGCAGCGCGAGCAGCGTGTTGAGCACCGTGAGCACACTGTCGCGGCCGGTGAAGCGAGTCACCCCGAGCCAGGCACCCAGCGCCAGCCCGAAGCCGCAACCGATCAGGCAGGCCGTGCCGCTGACCGCCAGCGAGCGCCCCACCACCGTCCACAAGCCCGGGTCGAACGAGGCGATCAGCGCCAACGCGGTCGAGGCGCTGTCAGACAGGGTGGACATGGGCGGGGCGGTTCGACATGGATCGGGTATCGTAGGCACCCGATCAATCCCCCGCGATATGTTCATCCGTGCATAGGGTCCAGCTTCATTACACCTTGTGTCGCGACGGCGCCGATGCGCTGGTGCGGCACCCGCTGATCGATCTGCTGCAGGCGGTGGATGCCCAGGGCTCCATCTCCGCGGCGGCGCGCGCGCTGGGCCTGTCGTACCGCCATGTCTGGGGCGAGCTCAAGCGCTGGGAAGACGAACTCGGCAACGAGCTCATCGTCTGGGAAAAAGGCCAGGCCGCGCGTCTGAGTGATTTCGGCGCCAAGCTGATGTGGGCCGAACGGCAGGCCCAGGCCCGCCTCAGCCCGCAGATCGAGGCCTTGCGCGCCGACCTCGAGCGCGCCTTCGCGGTGGCCTTCGACCCGTCGGCCCACGTGCTGACCTTGTATGCCAGCCACGACGATGCCCTGCCCGTGCTGCGCGCCCAGGCCGCCCGGCAGGCCAACCTGCACCTGGACATCCGATTCACCGGCAGCGTCGATGCGATCCGGGCCCTCAACGAAGGCCGTTGCGTGATGGCCGGATTTCACACCCTGCAGCACACCCACGCCACCAGCCCGAGCCGGCGCGTCTACAAGCCGCTGCTGCAACCCGGCCAGCACAAGATCATCGGCTTCGCCCGGCGCACCCAGGGGCTGATGGTGGCAGCGGGCAACCCGCTGGGGCTGTTCACGCTGCGCGACGTGGCCGAGCGCCCGGCGCGTTTCGCCCACCGCGCCCTGGGCAGCGGCACCCGGGTGGTGCTGGACGAACTGCTGGCCGAAGCCGGCCTGCCCACCAACGCCATCAGCGGCGACGAGCCCGCCGAGCCGTCGCACGCGGCTGTCGCCCAGGCGGTGGCGGCCGGTGCGTTCGATGCCGGCCTGGGGATTGAAGCGGCCGCGCGTGCCGCCGGCCTCGGATTTGTGCCGCTGGCCGAAGAGCGTTACCACCTGGTATGCCTGAAATCGGCACTGGACCAGCCGGGGGTGCAGGCCTTGCTGGCCTGGCTGCGGACCCCCGCCTGGCAGGCCGAGCTGGGCGCCATCGCCGGCTACCGACCGCTGCAAAGTGGCGAGGTGCTGTCCATGCGCCAGGTGTTGCCGTGGTGGGACTACCGCCGTGAAAAGGCGCGCGCCGGCACGCCGGTGTCCGTCAAGGCCGGGGCGACGGTATCAGACCGCTGACGGGCGTCGACGACACGTCGATGGTTCCAATCGATACTGTTTTTGTAGCGTTCGATGGCCATCCCACGCTGGAAAGCAGCCAGTTTGAATCGAAATTCAGCCGGAATCGGGCATCAATCGGCCGGGCCGCCGTCAGTTGCACCGGCCGCGGGCGCCCCCGGAGGAAATCCGGTCAGGAGCCAGCGTGGCGATCCACCCAATAGTCCGGGGCGCGGTGCTGATGCGACACGGCGACGATGAGAACCAGGTCGCCACGAATGGCATAGCGCAGCGTGTACGGAAACTGCTTGAGCACACAGCGCCGAATGTCACCGGTTTCCAGCGGGTACATCAGAGGCATGTGGGCGATGCGCTGTGTGGCGGTACGCACTTCTTGCGCCAATGCGCCCCCCAACTCGGGGCGAATCGCCCGATACCAGGCGCGGGCCTCGTCAAATTCGAGCCTGGCAAGCTCCGCAAATCGAACGCGCATCAGTCCTGGCCAAAAACTTCCTCGGCGGAGTACGTCTTGCCACGTCCCGCGTCAAAACTGGCCAAGCGCCGCACGGCCTCTTCACCCCAGATGCGGTCAATTTCAGGATCGGGCTTGTCCAGACTTTGCATGAGCTGGTCAACGATCTGAAACCGCGCGGCAGCTGGCAGGCGCAGCGCCTCTTGAATGATTTCATTGACTTGCACGGCAAGCTCTCCAAGGGTTCAACGACAGGCCGAATTTACACCGCCCGTGCAGCGGGCGGTTGACCGTCGCCAGATTGACACCGACCGACCCCAGCGCCAGGGCCGTGAGGTCCATCAAATTTTCGGCGGTACTGGTTTCCTGTGTCGCGCCCACGCGCTAGGCCTACCGCCTCGTGCTGTCCTCCGTCCCGGCATTGGGTCTTGCCAAGCCGGAACGGCCTTCGCACCGCTACAAACCTGACCCCGTGATCTATGTGCATGCCTGGCGATAAAGCGCAAGCAATTCCGCCTCGCGGTTCTGAGCGCCAATGTGCACGAGCAGCACGTTACGCAGGTCGAAGGTCGGATCAGCGGCTACGTGGTGACAAAACCAGAAGACATCCGAGAGGGATTCGCCTTGGTGGGCGGTGGTCATGACAAAGGTGTCTTCGGGCATGTCGCCAAACCCGATGCTTTCGAGGTAGGCAATGTCCACCGAGGTATCCCAGGCATCGCACGCGCAGCCCCAGGCCATCATGTAGAGGCAACCCGACGCGACCAACCAGTCGCTGACGGCTTGTTGCCAGGCGGGATTAACGGCATTTTCCGCAATCACGATGGCGCGAAAAGGCCGCAAATCGCCAACGTCTGGCAGATTGCGGCCCGGCTCGATGCGGATGTAATTCAAAGTCATCGGCATTCACAAGGCCAAGGCTCTGCAATTCTGTGGCGCAGGTGCCTCACGGTTGCCGCCGCTTGTAAATCCCTTCTTCCAGCACCTGACGGGGATCCAGCCCGATTTCCCTCAGTTTGTCCTTGAACACCTCAATGTGCTCCCAGGGGCAACTCGGGTCGCCGCAGGCTTCGTCGGGGTCGCCCTCGTGTTCGAATTCAAGATGAAAGCACAGCCAGTGCATCTGTTCGAACAGGTCGTAATCCGCAGCAAACACCTCGACCGGCTTGCCACAGCGCTTGCACAATTTCTCTTGTTCCATTTGTTGCCCCGAAGGTTGAGCGGACCACTGTAAACCGCAAAGGCCGCAGGCGCCGACCACTCAGCCCAGCGCCCGCGTCCCCTTGCACTTCGTCTCGCCAAAGCGGCTGCAGCCCCAGAAGCGCTGGCCGGCGTTGGGGCCGTTGCGGGCCTGGCGCTGCACCATCGGCGCCTGGCAGACCGGGCACAACGGGGCGATCCGGGCCGTCTCGGTGCGCATCACCGGCTCCACCCGGCCCCTCGGTTCGGGTGAGGCGCCGGCTGGCATGGATGCAGCAGACGACGCCGCGGCCTGCGCCCGGATGCCGCGCTGCAGCGCCTGGCCGTCGATCAGCTTCAGCTCACGCCCCTGAACAAATTTGCGCGCTTCCTCGGTGAAGGTGCCCGACGTGACGACAAAACCGCCCGCCACGCGCTGCGCGGCCATCACGCCGTACAGCTCACGCACGGGCTGCACGCCCACCCGCAAGGCACGCCAGTGCTTGCACTGCACGAGGTAGCGGTCGGTGCCCTTGGTCAGCACCACGTCCACCCCGCCGTCCGGCCCGGCCTCGAAGTGGTTGATGGCGGCAAAGCCCTGGCGGCGGAAATACTCGCCCACCAGCAGCTCGAACTCGTGCCAGCTCATCTGCGCCACGCCGTCGGCACGGCTTGCGGCAGACGTATGAAGCTGCCGAGCCTGCCGGCGCCTGAACGCTGAAATC
>WBZP01005234.1_pt1 | contig 13243 bp, 13 predicted proteins | sample 5204301 | NCBI WGS metagenome assembly WBZP01 (sample SAMN12412401, study PRJNA552823) | activated sludge metagenome | isolation source: activated sludge from nitrification reactor of wastewater treatment plant... | place: USA: Pennsylvania | collected 2017
GGGTGTGCCAGGGTTGATACAGGCATATAAAACAGCCACCTCACTTGCTTTACAAACGATACCCATCATCCAGAAGCCGGTGTTGATCAATTATGAAGTGCAATTTGATTATACAATGATGAACGATGTCATGCAAGTGGTCAGGCAATGCCATTGTGAGGTCATTTCGCAGGAAATACAGCTTTTTTGCAGGATGCGGTTGGGTATTCCCAAATCCAGGCTGGAACAGGCTTTTTCCCGGTTGTCGGACCTCCGGGCCGTGGAAATAAACAAAATCATGGCCTGATTGCTGAAAATTCCCATGTTTTTAAGTTCGTTGTTATCATTTTTTTTTACTTTTAGCACCATTTATAGAACCTGCTATGAGAAAATTCATTCTGACTGCGCTTTTTATTGGCTCTTTGTCAGCTGTCAACGCACAGCAATTACATTTTACCAGCCAGTTTTTACAGCATAACTCCATGTATAACCCGGCAGCAGCCGGCTTTGCCAACAAGAATATGTTGGGGGTAAGTTACCGCAGCATGTGGTCGTCTTTCCCGGGTAACCCCAGGACATTCATGGTGTATGGAGATTTTGAACTGAAAAAACTGAACGCCGGTATCGGAACCTATGTATACAGGGATGAAACAGGGCCTACCAGCCGGACAGGCATTCAGCTGGCCTATTCCTATCATATCCGAACCAGGAAGGAGAGCCAGAAATTCGCCATTGGCCTGGAAGTCAGGGCACTCCAGTTTGCGATCGACAAAAATAAGTTGAGCCCTTCCCTGGGTAACGACCCGATCCTGGCCGGAGCCGCAAATAAATTCGGGGTCGATGCCGGGGCCGGTGTATATTATACCAACGGAAACCTGAGTGCCGGCGCTGCTGTCAGCCAGCTCATCGAATCAAAACTTCAATTGGCCGATGTGCCCAACTCTAAAGAGGGTGGCAAATTGTATCGCCATTATAATGTTACAGCCAATTACCGTCTGAATACGGGTGGTGATATATACCTGATCCCCAACGTGATGGCCAGGTTTATTGAAAACGCCCCCAGCGAATTTGACTTTGGTGCAAAACTGGATTACCAGGACAAAGTTTGGTGGTCTTTGAACTGGCGTGTTCATCAGTTCTGGAGCATCCAGGCCGGGCTGAAACTCGTTAACCGTTTAAGGGTAACCTATTCATATGACTATTATGTATCCCCGATCAGCGTATTCACCGATGGTTCAGGGGCTCATGAAGTCGGCCTTCAATTCGACCTTAAGAAAAAATAACTATCCGAAAGTATGGATAAAAAATACCGGACTTTCAGGGAATTTTATCCTTACTATCTGAACGAACACCGCCATCCGCTCAACAGGGGGCTTCATATCACCGGAACGGCTTTATTGCTGATATGCGTGATTGTTGCCGTCTGGCAGGCCAAATGGTGGATGTTGACCCTCGTACCCCTGATTGGATATGGATTTGCTTGGATCGGGCATTTTTTTATCGAAAAAAATAAACCAGCCACATTTACTTATCCATGGTTTAGCCTGGCCTCCGATTTTGTGATGTTTGGTCATTTTATAACAGGACAGTTAACCAGAAAACTGGAAGAAGCATCCAGGCAGATGCATCAAAAAGACAAATAAAATCATTACCAAATACAATCATTCATTAAGCAATACCTGATATGAGAAAGTTCTACAGCATGGGTTTGATTTTCCTGATGGCTTTGGCCATTCAAACCAAAGGGCAAAACAGTTTTTCTTTTAACTGTGCCAGGGATACCAGCCTGAATATCTGCGGAGGCAGCTGTTTCGTCCTGAAATCAAAAATTCCTGATATCAGGTCCGGTTCTTCCGGTCTTGGTTATGCGGTCAACCCGACATCCGGAGGCGCTAGTGGATGTTTCAGGCCGTATATCGATCCGGGAATTCCGGGAAACCCCACTTCCATCACACTGGATGACCGTTATTCTCAAGTGATCGACCTTGGCTATACGTTCAATTTTTACGGCAGCAATTTTACTCAATTGATTGCCAGCGGTAACGGCTATCTGTCTTTTAATACGGCCCTTGCCAACACGTTCAGCCATTGGAGCCAAACACCAGGTAATGTGCCTAATACCGGATATGACGGGGGCCTGGCCATGGGCGTGTTCCATGATATCGACCCGAGTGTGACAACATCACCCAACCGCCGCATTAAGTATGATATCGTTGGATCTGCCCCTCACCGTAAATTCATCCTCAGTTTTTACAAGATCCCACTGTTCAGTTCTGCTTGTAACAGCCTGATCGAAAATACCCACCAGATCGTATTATATGAAGGTTTGAATATCGTGGAGATTTTTGTGAACAGCGTACAACAATGTCCGAGTTGGAACCAGGGCAGGAAAATGATCGGACTGCAAAGCCTGGATAAAACAAAAGGTATCATGGCACCGGGTCGCACATCTACCGGTCCGGCCTGGGGTTCAGTGGATATGAATGAATCCTGGCGCTTTGTACCCCTGGATGGCCCAACATTATACAGGGGTGTAGAGTTATACGACCTGTCCGGTACCCTGATATCCACCGGCGACACAACCAGCATCGGTAACAGCACTTTTGAAGTCAGCTTCCCGAATGTATGCCCTAACTCAACCACCACATACATTGTCAAATCAAAGTATGAAAATGCCAACGTACCTGGCACTTTCGTGTACGGAACTGATACGGTCAGGGCTATTGTTCAAAGTCCGCTGAGTGCAACCTCTTCTGCCGTTGCAGCCGGTTGCCCCAACAACAATATCGGATCTGTGACCATTACACCATCAGGTGCCGCCGGTCCGTTTGAATATTCAATTGATAACGGCGCCACCTGGCAGACTTCCAATACTTTCAATGCCCCGGCTGGAACTTATACGGTACTCGTCAGGGAAATAGGATCTACTACCTGTACTTTAACATTAACAGTGACCATCCCGCAGGACCCGACCGGTATAGTGTCTACTTATGCCGTGACTGATGTCCTCTGTAACGGAGCATCTTCCGGCAGTATCAGCATTTCGCCTTCAGGTGGCAGCGGTATTTTTGAATACTCCATCGATGGCGGTACAACATATCAACCAACCGGAATATTCAATAACCTGCCCCCCGGATCATATCTTATCCGCATCAGGGATAACCAGGGTTGTATCAAAGACACCACCGTTAATATCACGGAACCAACAGCATTGAATGCAACAGCTGTTTCCACCAATGCAACCTGTACTCAATTCGGAAGCATAGAAGTATCAGCCAACGGCGGTACACCTGGTGCCGGCTACACCTATAGTGTTGATGGAGTCAATTACCAGTCTTCGAATATTTTCAGCCTGAATAACGGCACTTATCCCGTAACCGTACAGGATCAGAATGGTTGCACCACAACGGCATTTACACAGATCGTTGAATTGACCAATGACCTGACGCTGGATACCCGTACTGATACAACGATATGCCTTGGCGCATCCATTGTACTGACAACCTCAAGTTCGGCCACGCTGTATAGCTGGACGGGCACTGACCTGAGCAGTACAACCGATCAAAGCCCGGTTGCCGCGCCAACCACCGTGGGTATTTATCCCTATACGGTAACCGGTACACTGGGACAATGCACTCAAACAGATCAGGTGAACATTACCGTAGAACAGGCGGTGACACTCGAAGCCGGACAAGCGGTTTCCATCATCAAAGGTGAAACCGTTCAATTCAATGCATCTGCTACCGGAGCCGATACATACTTATGGACGTCAAATCCGAATGATGCCAGCCTGACTTCAACAACGATACTGAATCCTTCGGCTACTCCGCTGGTGACCACTACGTACACCATCACTGCTGTCAATAACCAGGGCGGTTGCCGTGCCACAGATGAATTCACTATCACAGTTATTCCATACTGTATCAAGGTGAACAATGCCTTTACGCCCAATGGTGACGGCATCAATGAATTGTGGCTGGTTTATGATTCATACGACTGCCTGAAAAACGTTTCCGTTAACGTATTCAACCGTTATGGCAGCAAAGTGTATGAAAATAAAGATTACCGCAATAATTGGGACGGCCGCTATAAAGGCAAATCCCTGCCGGATGCCACTTACTATGCCGTGATCGAGTTTACGCTTGTATCGGGTAAGAAAGTGACCGTTAAAACCGACCTGACCATCTTACGTTGATCGATCTCACTTCTACATATCAAGCCCTCCTTGTTTCAAGGGGGGCTTTTTATATCTAAACTGTGCTATATGGATATTGAACAAATCAGGGATTACGCCTTAAGCCTGGAACAGGTAACCGAGGGATTCCCTTTTGGAGAAACAGTCCTGGTATTTAAGGTTCAGGGAAAGATATTCCTGCTCCTGCCGATGGATAGCGATGGCCTGCAGTTTAACGTTAAATGCGAACCTGAGCTGGCCATTGAATTACGGGAAAATTATCCCGATACCGTGCTGCCGGGATATCACATGAATAAAAAGCACTGGAATACGGTGATCGTTGATGGAAGGCTTAGCGGGAAACAGATCCGGGAAATGATAGCATCATCCTATCAACTGGTGAAAGGGAAAAAGAAATGATTTTTGAACAATGGCAAACCATGAAAAAATAAAAACATGACGGATGCCGGCTGTATGATCATCAGGAAACGTTGATTGGTAAAATACTCATGTCATACTTCTACGATTGGCGAATTGCCAAATCCCGTCATCAATCAATCGCCCGATACTCACTTCGTTTCATACTTCCAGTTGCGGCTTTTTTGTTCAGAAAGCCATTCAATAGCAGAAGACAATCGTTTGAGGCGTGTGGTTTCTGTTTTGGCTTCCGTGATCCATTGCACATATTCTTTCTTGTGCGAGTAAGACAATTGGTTGAAATAGGCTTCGGCCTTTTTATTCTTTATCAATGCTGCGATAAAGTAATCAGGCACGTTCAGTTCTTTTTTACCGGCCATGGGTGTCCTGGCCGGAACTTTCATTCCCATCTCATTCAATGTCATGGCATCCCTGATCCAGGCCTCTAATTTCTTTTTGGAGGGAAGGTCTTTCTCTGATCTGATCTTGCCAAGATGGCCCATGGCTGATTCTGATTGTGCTGTATCAAGCAGGGATTTGTCTTTCATGATCGGCGCTTTCCAAAAGCTGAATGCGCAATGCTGTTTGAAAGCCGCCATACTGCACATCATATCATCCAGGTAATCGAAGTGCGGGAAGCCCCATTTGATCTTTTCTTCCGCATCCGGGCAAACCTGGTGTACTACATCGCGTAAATAAGTTAATATGGGTTGCGCAAATGCTGCGGATCTCAGGATGTAGGCATCAACCTCTTTGATTTTTTTACCCATGGCTCCTTTAAATATATCATCTAATGTAAATCTTTTTCTTTTTCCTCCATCCGCGATCAACATTTTGTACAGGGGGATGCATAAAAAAAGCATACCGGTTACGATATGCTTCATTAAGTATGTTCGAAATGTTTATTTCTTAAATTGACTGCTCACAAAGTTCTCTTTGCTGCCTGCGGGGTAAGTGTAAAATCCTTCACCGCTCTTTACTCCCAGGTTGCCGGCCATGACCATATTCACCAATAATGGGCAGGGGGCATATTTTGGATTGCCGAAACCTTCATGCAATACCCGGAGAATGCTCAGGCAAACATCGAGGCCTATGAAATCTGCCAGCTGAAGCGGGCCCATCGGGTGAGCCATGCCCAGTTTCATGACCGTGTCTATCTCCTCCACGCCAGCCACTCCTTCAAAGAGGCTGTAGATGGCCTCATTGATCATGGGCATCAGTATCCGGTTGGCAATAAAGCCGGGATAATCATTGACCTCGCATGGTACTTTACCCAGTTGACGGCTCAGTTCGATGATGGTGGCTGTTACTTCTTTTTCGGTGGCATATCCATTGATGACCTCTACCAGTTTCATGACAGGCACCGGGTTCATGAAATGCATGCCAATCACTTTTCCGGGACGCCTGGTGATGGCTGCCATTTTGGTAATGGAAATGGATGATGTATTGGTTGCCAGGATGCAATGTGCGGGTGCGCCAATATCCATCTGTTTGAATATCTCCAGTTTCAGGTTGATATTTTCCGTGGCGGCTTCTACAACCAGGTCGGCCTGTTTGATACCATCCAGGATGTTGGTATGTGTGCTGATAAGGGATAATGCTTCTTTCTTCTTTTCTTCTGTCATGGAGCCTTTGCTGATCTGCCTGTCCATGTTTTTACCAATGGTCTGCAGGGCCCTTTCCAGTTGTGTGGGGTTTACATCGATCAGGTTTACGGTAAACCCGGATTGTGCAAAAACGTGAGCGATACCATTTCCCATGGTTCCTGCTCCGATAACACTGACATGCTTGATCATATTGGTGTGTATTTAATGCTGAATGGTGAAGGTGACTGTCTGGCACCGGTCTTACAAATGGTGATCGTTGGTCACCATTATTTGAATGCGTTGATGCCAGTTACATCCATTCCCGTTATCAGCAGGTGGATGTCATGTGTTCCTTCATAAGTGATCACACTTTCCAGGTTCATCATATGGCGCATGACAGGATATTCGCCGGTGATACCCATGCCGCCCAGCATTTGGCGGGCGTCGCGGCAAATATTGGTGGCGATCTCGCAGGAATTGCGTTTGGCCATGCTTACTTGTTGTGGCGTAACCCTTCCTTCGTTCATCAATACACCCAGTCTCCAGTTCAACAGTTGCGCTTTGGTGATCTCCGTGATCATCTCCGCCAGCTTCTTTTGCTGAAGTTGAAAAGCTCCGATCGGTTTGCCGAACTGGATCCTTTCTTTGCTGTATTGCAGTGCCGTATGATAACAGTCCATGGCAGCGCCGATCACACCCCAGGCAATGCCGTAGCGTGCTTTGGTGAGGCAGCCCAGGGGGCCTTTCAGGCCTTTGACATTGGGTAAGATATTTTCCTTCGGAACTTTGACATTATCAAAAACAAGCTCACCGGTGGCGCTGGCCCTCAGGCTCCATTTGCCATGTGTGGTGGGTGTTGAGAAACCTTCCATGCCCCTTTCAACGATCACGCCCTGGATCTCGCCCTGTTCGTTCTTGGCCCACACAACCGCCACCTGGGAAAAAGGTGCATTACTGATCCACATTTTGGCGCCGTTCAATATTACATGTTCACCGGCATCTTTAATGGTTGTGAGCATGCCGCCGGGGTCGCTCCCATGATTGGGTTCAGTAAGACCAAAGCAACCGAGCCATTCGCCGCTGGCCAGTTTCGGAAGGTATTTTTTGCGTTGTTCTTCACTGCCATATTGATAGATCGGAAACATCACGAGGCTGCCCTGTACGGATGCGGTCGATCGTACGCCGCTGTCGCCCCTTTCCAGTTCCTGCATCATCAGGCCATATGAAATATAATCCAGTCCCCCGCCACCGTATTCCACCGGAACGGTTGGGCCAAAGCATCCAAGATCTCCCAGTTGTTTGACAATATGCTGGGGAAACTCCGCCTTTTGCGCATAATCTTCAATGATGGGAGAAATTTCTTTTTTGACATAGTTCCTTACACTGTCACGGACAAGTTTATGTTCTTCCGTGAGTAATTCATCAACCAGGAAATAATCGGGAGATTGAAAGTTATCGGTTTTAGCAGCCATACGATGTTTATTATGATTTCTGTTTGAAAGGGAGTGCCTGTCCGCCTGGCCATGGTCTGAAACAAGGGCGGCGGCGCGGTGCAAATATACTGGCAAAATGTTGCCAACCTACATTTTGTAAGCCGCATTTTATGTGGTAACTGGCCTTTTCTGTATATTGGACTCATGACGATTTCCCTTCTCGCCCTGGGCGATAGCTATACCATCGGGGAGCAGGTGCCCCTGTTTGAAAGTTTCCCCTGCCAGGCCGTTCAGATGCTCCGTAATAACCATACCGAGCATCATTGGCTGGCTCCGGAAATACTGGCAAAAACCGGCTGGACTTCGGATGAACTCATAAACGCCGCCGCTCATTATGCTTTTCTGCCAGAATATGATTTCGTAACCCTTCTTATCGGCGTTAATAATCAATACCGCGGGAGGGATGCGGCATCTTTCAGGCCCGAATTCCGGCAACTGTTGCAACAGGCGCTGTCTTTATCCGGCGACCGTCCCAATCATGTGATCGTACTCAGCATTCCCGATTGGGGGGTTACGCCATTTGCTATGGGAAGAGAGGTACAAAAGATCAGGGAGGACATTGATGCATTCAACCGGGTTTGCCGGGAAGAAGCCGAAGCCGCGGGTACACATTATATCGACATCACCGAGTCCCAGAGATCCGATGGTTCAAACCCTGAATATCTGGCGGGGGATGGTCTGCATCCTTCCGGTAAGGAATATGCGAAATGGGCCGCCTTGGTCAGCCAGGTCATTTGGGATCATGTGGATGATTGAAGTCCTGTTCCAGGTAAATCGACATTTCAGCCTGGTACTGACGCGCTATTTCAGCAGCTTCTTCCGCAAAATTTTCCTGCCCGCCTGCGTATATGATGGCCCTTGACGCGTTGATGAGCAGCCCGTAATCTTTGTTCAGTCCGTGTTCCGACACCTCCTGCAGGCTGCCTCCCTGGAATCCGACTCCCGGTACCAGCAGGAAATGATCAGGAATGATTGTTCTGATCCTGCCCAATTCCGTTGCCTGTGTGGCTCCGGCCACAAACATGAGGTTATTGATGTTTCCCCACTTGCTTACGGTTTTGAGTACACGCTCATAAAGGTATTCCGCAGCGCCGTTACCAGTGGCAATTTTCTGCAGTTCAAAATCGGCTGCACCAGGGTTGCTCGTCAGCCCGAGTACGATCGTCCATTTATCATCATAGGATAAGAAAGGGGATAGGCTGTCTTCTCCCATGTAAGGGGCTACCGTCACAGCGTCAAAACCCAGTTCTTCAAAAAAAGCCCTGGCATAGTATGAGGAGGTGTTACCGATATCAGCCCTTTTGGCATCGGCAATTTTTAGATGGGTTCCGGGAATCATGTCAACCGTTTCTGCCATGGCCTCCCAGCCCTTGAGACCCATACCTTCATAAAACGCAGTATTGATCTTATAGCTGACGCAATAGTCTTTCGTTGCTTCAATGATGGCCCGGTTAAACGCCACTACGGCATCCGGCCTTCCCTGCAGGTGAACGGGGATTTTGCGTATATCCGTATCCAGTCCAACGCAGAGGTAAGACCTTTTCTGGCGGATGGCTTCGATAAGTCTGTTACGGTGCATATCGTTATTTTCTGGGTTCGTGGAACCTGCTGCGGATCTCTTTGGCGATTTCCTGCGACGGGCTATCGGGGCGTTTATTCAATTCCGTGATGATGTTTTCCCTGGATGCCTGCGACCGGTTCTGGCTGAGCTTAAAGACGTGCTCCAAAGACCTCACATGAATGTCGAAACCGTCAATGGCTTTTGCCAGGTTTTGTATGTAATCAGCCGGGAGGCGCCCGAAAGAGGCTTTATTATGTTGGCCTTCATAATGGTCCGTCAGCTCCCTTACGGCCTCCACCGTTCCGGGTTCATCCCTGAAAACAACATCGCCTCGGGCATGTACCGTCATGTAATTCCAGGTGCTGGCCGACATCTCATCCACATACCACGAGGCGCTTACATAAGCATGTGCCCCGGTAAAGATCACCAGTGCTTCCCGTGCATGTCGTAGGGCGGTGTGATGGTCAGATTTTTTCATGATATGCCCCGTCAGGATTAACTCGCCAGATTCAGTGGTCTTGATCAGTAATGGCACCTGCGTGGCTTCCGGCCTTCCGTTTGCGCCTGTTGCAATGACCACCGCAAAAGGGTTTTCCCGCATGAATGCCAGGATGCGATCATCGTCCTGTTCTTTGAAATGTGGTAAAGAATACATGATCAATTTCCGGTTGTGGCGATATGCCGTAACATAAGTTGTTCTACCTGTTCATCGTCCCATATCTTTTCGATATCGGGCATAGACATCACATCCTGCATAATCCTTTCCTGCCTGTTTCCGTTCCGCAGTGCCTCACTGTAACGGATATGCGGACTAAATGTTACCTGGGCATAAGCCGGTATCCATTTGTCGGGATATTTGGCGCTGAACCGGGCTTCGATCTTTTTCTGCAACAGGAATTTCGGGTCGGCCACTTTGTCCCGCATTTCAACAAAATTATTCAGGGCCAGGTCGGCAATGGCATCGCCGTCCGGTTTGCGGAGCCGCTGGTATTCCGGCATGATCCTGTCCCAATTATCTTCAAATTTCTCCATTAAACCGTTCAATACCGCACAATCTTCAAATCCACAGTTCATGCCTTGCCCGAAGAAAGGTACGATGGCATGTGCGGCATCGCCGATGAGCGCGAAGCGATCTTCTCTTACCCACGGAAAACACTTGACGGTTACCAGGGAAGAGGTGGCATTATGAGCGAAATCCAGTTCAAGGGTTGGCATCATTTCAGACGCGTCGGGGAATGTGCTGTTGAAGAAATCCCTTGCTTTATCCGGGGTATCAAGACTTTGGAAAGAGGGGCTTCCTTCAAAAGGGAAAAACAATGTGCAGGTGAAGCTTCCATCTGTATTGGGAAGCGCGATCAGCATGTAATTGCCACGTGGCCAGATGTGCAAAGCGTTTTTCTCCATGCGGAAACCGCCGTTTTCCCCCGGGGGTATGGTCAGTTCCTTGTATCCGAAGTCAATATAATATTGTTGGTACTGGAACCTGTCGTGCTGTAGCATATGCGAGAGGCGTGCGGCGGAGAAAGCGCCATCGCTTCCAAAGATCAGGTCCTGTGTGGTGTTGACTTCTTTGTTCTTCTCCGTATCCGTGAACCGTATTGCATAATCCGACCAGTTGATATGATCGCAGCGGTGGTTGAAGTGGATGTCTACGCCGTTTTTTTCAGCAAGATCCATGAGTTTGCGATTAAGCTCGCCCCTGGAAACCGAGTTGATGTACTGTCCTTCTTTGCCATAGGCCTGGTATGAATGGCTTCCGTCAACCTGATGCATATAGCGTCCGTGCATGGGAATGGCGATTTGGCGGATATCGTCCATGATGCCCACTTCTTCCAGCGCCCTTATGCCTCGGTCGCTGAGGGCCAGGTTGATCGAGCGCCCGGCGCTGATGGCCGTTTTGCGCATATCAGACCTTCTTTCGTATATACTTACCCGGTATCCTCTTTTGGTCAGGTAGATGGAGAGCAGGGAGCCAACCAGACCGGCTCCGATAATGGTGACTTTCTTAGACATAGATTCTTTACTTTAAGGTCTGCCAGGCCGTTGGTGTTCACAGCATTTCTGCGATGATTTCGCCAAAACGGTATACGTCTTCAAACCGGTTATATAATGGAACGGGGGCCACGCGTATTACATTGGGTTCGCGCCAATCGGTGATCACCCCTTTCTTCAATAGTTCGTTGAATATTTCTTTACCGTCTTTCAGCATCAGCATCGATACCTGGCAACCATGCATTCCCGGTTCGGAAGGTGTAATGACCTCGATGACTTTTTCAGACTGGTGTTTGTTGATGTCGTCCAGTATGTAGAAGAGGTATTCGCTGAGTTGCTGTCCTTTGCGGCAAAGGTTATCCATTCCTGCTTCCGCAAATACCTCCAGCGCGGCTTTATGTGCCGACATGCTCAATACGGGCGCGTTACTCAGTTGCCATCCTTCCGCAGTGGGGATCGGGTCGAAGTCAGGCCCCATGTTGAACCGGTTTTCTTTATCGTGGCCCCACCAGCCTGCCAGCCTCGGTATATTCTTATTAGTTATATGACGTTCATGAATAAACGCACCAGCCACACCGCCGGGGCCGCTGTTCAGGTATTTGTAACTGCACCAGCAGGCAAAATCAACGCCCCAGTCGTGTAATTTCAATGGTATGTTTCCGGCCGCATGGGCCAGGTCGAAACCGCATAAAGCCCCGGCTTCATGTGCCGCTTTGGTGATCGCGGCCATATCGAATACCTGTCCCGTGTAATAGTTCACACCTCCGAACATCACCAGGCTGAGCTGGCTTTGATGTTCCCGGATGGCCTGCAGGATATCTTCCTGGGCGATGACCTTTTCCCCCGGCCTGGGGCCTACTTCCACAATACAGTCTTCGGGTATCAGCCCATGTATCCGAACCTGCGATTGCAGTGCATATTGATCGGAGGGGAATGCCTTGGCTTCGCAAATGATCTTGAAACGGTCTTTCGTTGGCCTGTAAAAACTGGTCATTAACAGGTGCAGGTTAACGGTCAACTGGTTCATCACCACGATTTCTTTTTCAAGCCCACCCACGATATCTTTCAATAATGGGGGGAATAATTCATGGTAACTGACCCAAGGATTTCTGGCATGAAAATGCCCTTCCACGCCATAGTTGGCCCAGTCTTCCAGTTCATTCAGCACATGATCCTGGGTGCTCTTGGGCTGGAGGCCTAATGAATTGCCGGTAAAATATATGGCTTCCTTCCCGTTGATCATGGGAATATAAAACTTGTCGCGGTAATGCTTCAGGGGATCCTGTTCATCCAGGAACCGGGCATAATCCGGTGTATTTTTGTAGGCAAGTCCGAGCCCAACATGTTTTTCCATATTACATTAGATCGTTGCGATCACTTTAAGTTCGATTGAGATAGGGGTTGGCAGGCTTTTCACTTCCACGGTGGTCCGGCAGGCGTTGACTCCCTGAAAATAGTCGCCATATATTTTGTTATATACCGGGAAATCCTTTTTCATATTGGTGAGGAAGACGGTCACGTCGATCATTTTATCCCAACTGCTCCCGCTTGCTTCCAAAACGGCTTTCACGTTGGCAAAGACGGCATGGCATTCCGCTTCAAAATCATACGACAGGATATTCCCTTCGGCATCCTGCTTCAGCCCCGGTATGCTGTTGTCTGCAGCATTCCTGGGCCCTATGCCTGAGAGGAAAAGCAAGTCGCCCACTTTTCTTGCGTGGGGATAAAGGCCGAGTGGTTTGGCTGCGGTACTGGTATGTATGATGTTCTGACTCATATGAAAATCATGGCCGTAAACTAACGGTTGATATTATTCGCTTATTTATATTGTATGCACACGTTTTTTTGTTCGGTGAAGAATTTCAGGGCATCCCATCCTCCCTCACGTCCCACGCCACTGTTTTTTACGCCTCCGAAAGGCGTGCGCAGATCCCGTTGCAGCCAGCAATTCACCCAAACGATCCCACTGTGTAATTCATTGGCGATAAGATTCGCCCGGCTGATATCCTGTGTCCAGACGGATGCTGCCAACCCGTATCTG
>WBZP01005236.1_pt1 | contig 13242 bp, 7 predicted proteins | sample 5204301 | NCBI WGS metagenome assembly WBZP01 (sample SAMN12412401, study PRJNA552823) | activated sludge metagenome | isolation source: activated sludge from nitrification reactor of wastewater treatment plant... | place: USA: Pennsylvania | collected 2017
TCGCGGCTGCGGTCATCACGACGACGGTCCTCTTCGCGGCCAGGACGACGATCATCACGGGGACGACGATCATCACCACGGCTGGGAGCATCGGTACGCGGGGCAGGCGACTCAGCTCGCGGGGCAGACGACTCAGCTCGCGGCGCGGGCGCTTCGGCTCGCGGCGCGGGTGCTTCGGCTCGCGGCGCAGACGACTCAGCTCGCGGCGCAGGCGCTTCGGCTCGCGGCGCAGACGACTCAGCTCGCGGCGCGGGTGCTTCAGCGCGCGGCGCAGACGACTCAGCTCGCGGCGCGGGTACTTCGGCTCGCGGGGCTTCCGGGCGCGGAGCACGGGGGCGTCCCTCGTCGCTGCGACGATCCTCATCGCGAGGCGGACGGCGCTCTTCATCCCGGGGCGGACGACGCTCTTCATCGCGAGGCGGACGGCGCTCTTCATCCCGGGGCGGACGACGCTCTTCATCCCGGGGCGGACGACGCTCCGCGCGGGCGGACGGCTCACCCTGGGCGCGGCTGCTGCGCTGGTGTAGGTGCTGATCAAGCAGCGTGGCCAGGATGGCCTCTCCTGACTCACTGGCGAGCAGACGTCGCAGCAGCGAGCGGAACTCTGGCCCCGGATTCTTGCTGCCCAGATCCTTCTGCAGCTTGTCCATGTACTGACCTTCGCGCAGCGTCTGAAGCTCGGCTTCCGACGGAAGCGCGCGCTCTTCGGGGCGAATCTTGTAGGTCAGCTTGAGGTAATAGAAGTTGCCAAGCTCACGCGGGCTGATGAGCGACACCGCGATGCCGCGCTTGCCCGCCCGACCCGTCCGGCCCGTCCGGTGGACGTAGACCTCGGCAGAATCGGGGAAGGTGTAGTTGATGACAAACGGCAGATCCGAGATGTCGATGCCGCGTGCAGCAACGTCGGTGGCACACAGGAACTTGAGATCCTTGGCCTTCATCCGCTTCATCACCCGCTCACGCTCGGACTGGTTGAGGTCCGACGAGATCGGCTCGGCATCGTGGCCGTGGTTGCGCAGAAACTCTGCGACGGCGGATGTCTCTTCGCGGGTGTTGCAGAAGATGATGGCGCTCTCGGGGCGCTCTAGCTCGATGACGCGCAAAAGGTCGCGCATCCGGCCCATGCCCGTGACCATGTAGTAGGCATGGATGATCTCTGCCGACGAGACACCTTCACCCGAGAGCTGAATGTTCAGCGGAGCGCGCAGGTAGCGGTGCTGGAGGCGCAGGACCTCGTCAGGCATGGTCGCCGAAAACAGCAGCGTCTGGCGGTCGGACGGACAGCGCCGCAGGATCTCGGTGATGTCTTCCAAGAAGCCCATCGACAGCATCTCGTCGGCTTCGTCGAGCACCAGCGCCTTCACCCGCGACAGGTTCAGGGTTCCGCGTCGAATGTGATCGAGCACGCGGCCCGGCGTTCCCGACACCAAGTGGGCACCGGCTTTGAGCGCTTCGACCTGACGACCCATCGGCGCACCACCGTAGATGGCGGTAATCGACAGCTTGCGACGCGCGGCAATGCGACCAATCTCGTTGGCGACTTGCAGCGCCAGCTCGCGGGTCGGTCCGAGCGTCAGCACCTGCGGGAAGCCGTTTTTCACATCGGCGCTTGGATCGAGCACCGCTTGAACGAACGGAATGCCAAACGCAGCGGTCTTTCCCGAGCCTGTACGCGACTGAACGATCAGATCGCGACCGGCTACCGAGGCCTTGTACACCCGCTGCTGAACCGGCATTGGCTCCGAAAAGCCCATGTCGCGCAGCGCGGCGGACACGTCCTGGGACAGGCCCATCTCATCGAAGGTGCGGGGAATCGGACCGTAGTCTGCTTCGGTCAGCTCTGTCTTGGCTGCTTCAGCAGTAGGGGCAGCGGGCGATGCGGCAGCAGGCTGAACCGTCGTCACTGCGGGCGTTGCGACCGGGGCTTCGGGCGTTGCGCTCTCGGCTAGGGTCGGAGCTTGTTGGGTGAAGCGAGCAGGGGCGGCATCGGCCTCTGCCGCCGGAGCGACCAGCGTCGTGCTGTCGTCCGGCAATCCGTGATCTGGCATAGAAACCTCTTCTGCGTGTCGCCGTGGTGCTCAGCGTGACTCCGCGAGCCAGGCAGGCTCGACGGACGGACGGACCGTAGCACCTTCGTCAGGTGGACGGCTCGCCAAGGCCGAGCGCACGGGACAACCATGTCCTTACGGGATCTCTGCGGGAGCGCTACCGACCGTCGGTACGACCCAGATCCCACGTTGAAAGGCGTCAGCCTGCCTAACCCTTTGAGCCAGCCAGCGACGGCGCCTGATTGCGTCGCCAGCGGGTAGACACATCGCCGCTGTCGCATCAAAGCGACCGGCGGCTGGTCATGTCTGTACACAAGGTAGTGAAGTGGCAAAGGCAGGCTTCGAAAATTCGTTTGGTTTTTGAAAGCTATCTTCCACAAGATCCGCTGTCAAGAAGCTCGGTGCGGCTGCGAGCCTGCGCGGAAGGGAGTCGAGCCGGGCGGCAGACTACTCAAACAGGAGCCGACTGTATCGCTCGGCAAACGCATCGCCAAAGGGACGGCGCAGACGCAGACGCGGACCGTTTTGGTGAAACGCCGCGAACACCGCATCTTGATCCGCTTTGGAGCGACCCGGCGGTGGATCGGTCAGCACTTGCAGATACTGCGACAGCGACTGGGTCAGGGCGGCGAAGCCTTCTTCCACTTGGCGCGGACGGAGCTTGGCATGCAGGCCATCGCCCGACGACAGCTTGGCAGCCCACAGCGGACCCGCTTGGCTACCGAGCCGCAAGAACGCACCGCGCAGGGAGGTCAGCACCTTCTGGGTCTGCCACTCGCGTCCGTAGACTTCGGCATTGACCGACACCCACCACGGCAGCGCCATCAGATCCGCGAGAAAGCAAGGCACGTCCCACTCATATTCGGGAAACAGCGTGAGCGACAGGCCTTCGACCGCCGGAAGCGAAGACGGACCGACCACAACGTGGCTGAGCACGATCTTGCGAACCATCTTGCTGCGATAAGCCCAGGTACTGACTTGGGCGACCCCGAGCGGCAGCGCGTGACTGCGCAGATCACCGTCGATGGGTAGCTCTTCTAGCTCCAGCTTTTCCCCCAGCCGAGCGCGCAGTCCGTTCACCATCCCGGCGATGTCGACTTCGCGACGGGCTTTGAGATCTTCTTCTACCGTGCGGGCGCGGTGACTGGCCTCTTCCATCGCCAGCCGACCAAACTGCAGGCCCTTTTCAATCAAGCTCATGGTCGGTCAGGCTAACGAGCTTTCACGCGGCATTCAACAGCGGACGCACAAGGTACGCTCACTCCGCAGGCTGAGCGGGAGCCAGCAGCCGCAGTCCAGTGGGCAGCGAGTCACCAAACGCAAAGCGCTCTTCTCGCTCTTCACGAGGAACCACTTCGAGCACCATCTGCGCGAGCCGGTCGCCATCTTCACCGGGCACAAGTCCATGCAAGAAGTCCGCGACCTTCTGACGCGCTGGCAGGTGCAGGTCACGCACGCGATCGCCGGACAAGCGGGCAAGCTCCGTCACGGCGTGGGCCAGCTGATAGCGATCCTCTGCAGACAGCGCATCACTTGGCGAGGGCAAAAGCCGCAGCAGTCGTCCAATCCACTTGTCGGCCAGGCTCGGCGGCACCACCGCATCGATCGGACCGTAGAGCGGCATCCGTCCGCCAATGCGTCCAATCGACCACAGCCCGAACTCGCTGCGCTTCTTTTCCAAAAGGAGCAGCAGCGCATCGCCCAGCTCGATCTTCTTTTTGGCATCGAGGCGCTCGCACGCGGACAGCACGCGGAACACTTCCGCCGTTTCCGCCGGACTTATCGGCTTGCGGTCGGGACGACGCAGCGAGGGAACCACCAGCGGTGCGGCGCGCTTCCAGATCTCTTCTTGCTGATTTTTCGACAGGCCACCGGCAATCCGTCGCCACAAGATCCACCACTCGAGACGACAAGCATCATCTTTTTCGTGGCCGAGCCCGGCGTTAAAGACCCGCCAGACTTCCTTGACGCGCCAGTCGTCGAGCGCATAGCCAAAGCCGGGACGCAGACAGAAGCCCGCGAGGTTACACCACCTGGACTCGTGCGCGGGACTGCGACCGCGTCGCTCGCGCTGGGCTTTCAGCTCTTCCCACAGAGCGCGCAGGGTGGCCGTCGACCAGCCGTCACGCGGACCAAGCACCTGCGTCAGCGCCTTGGGCAGTCCCGCCGCAGCGGTCTGACCGGTAAACACCGCACGAATCAGCTCTGAGGCGGCGGCAATCAGCCCGGCTTGCTCTGGCGCAAGCGCTTCGACTTCTTCGTCACCGTCACCATCGTGGATCTGGGTCTGCGCCTGCGACGTTCCTTCGCTCTGTCGCAGATCAAACTGAAGTCGCCACTTGAGCGGCGCGGCCCCGTCGGGCTCTGGCTCGGTTGCGACGGCCCACAGCTCGAGCGTGCCGATCTCTGACAAGCGCGCCCGCAAGAGCACTGGCACCGGACGAGCCTGCGACGACTTGGGATGACGCAGCACGGTGTACAGCGGCGGCAGCTCTTCCAGCTCACTCGGATCGAGATGCAGGACATCGCCGGGCGTATCACCTTCGCGCAGCACGCTCGAAAACAGCCGAAAGCGCACCGGACGATTGAGCAGCAGCTCCAGCGGCGGCGGCGGCAAGGTCAGCTCGCTGCCTTCTTCCATCCCGCGCGGCAGCAGACACACCTGCTTGGGCGTCTTCTGATCGGGCGCGGCGACTTCAATGTAGTAGGCACGGGCAGCCCCGCCGAAGATACGCAGCCCTTCGCCCCGTCGAGACAGTGCGTAATAGGCCGCGCCCCGCGCCACCGCCAAGTCCGGCGCATCGTTGGTCAGAAGCCGAGGACGCTGGCCGGTGATGTCGTGCAGCACATCGAGAATGCGATCGCGAATCCGAGGCGAACACAGCACGCCACCGTTATAAAGAACCGCCGTCGGAACGGCTCGATGCTGACGCAGAAACGCCGCAATGTAGCGCGTCACCGCTGCGTCGGCAGCGTAGGGAAGCCCGAACTCTTGCAGGCCGGATCGACTGCGCTGCGGCTCTGCGTCGGCCTGTACCTTCGGAAAGAAGCCTTCGAGGATGGCTTGCTCCACATCGGGACGAACCAGCTCGCTGTGAAGGCCGCCACCGATCAAGCGACTGCTGCGGCCAGCGACGTGAATGCTCCAGCTGCCGGGCGGATCTTCGCTGAGCAGCTTTTCCTTGGCGATCCGACACGCTTGGAGCAGTCCCGAAAACGTATGCGTCGCGAGCCGTCCGCCCCCGACGTGCTGCTCGACGCGACGCGCCAGCAGCAGATCCATGTTGTCGCCGCCGAGGAGCAAGTGCTCGCCGACCGCCGTGCGGGTAAAGCCAATCCGTCGCGCACCGTTGGCGTCAGACTTCTGCACCGAGATCAGCGTAAAGTCGGTGGTTCCGCCGCCGATGTCACAGACGAAGATGAGATCGCCCGCTTCGACTTCTTCGGTCAGCCGCGCGTGCTGCGACAGCCAGTGATAAAACGCCGCCTGCGGCTCCTCGAGCAGCGTCAGGGCCGACAGCGGAACCTGCGCGCGGCGAGCCGCTTCGACGGTCAGCTCACGCGCGACTTCATCAAACGAAGCGGGCACCGTCAGCGTCAGCTCAATGTCCGTCAGCGTCGTCGCCTTGGCATGACAAAACGCCGACAGCATGTGCGACAGATAGCGCGCCGAGACATCGACCGGCGACAGCCTGGGCACATCCGTCGCACCACCCCACGGCAAGATCGCCGCGAGCCGATCAACCTTGGGATGACACAGCCAGCTCTTGGCCGACAGCACGGCGCGACCGGGCACGAGCAGCGCCTGCGTTCTCGCCAGCTCTCCGACGACAAATTCGGGCGAAGGCTGACCCTGTGGTGTCCATGGAAGCCGCGTCGAGTCTTTCGGAAGCTCGTGCTCACCGACGTGATGATGAACCGATGGCAGCGTCGGACGCGCCGTCACATCTGCCGGACCCACCAGCTGCGGCAGCGCAAAGTCGCGAACCCGTCGCGGCTGCTCGTGGGTATCAATAAACGCCAGCGCCGAGTTGGTCGTCCCCAGATCGATGCCGACCAGATAGCGTGCGCTCAAGGGTTAGCTCCCGTCGCCCAGCTCTGGACTTGGCGCTTCTTCGAGCAGCTCGCCACCATCGACAGAGCCGGTTCGCTCGCGGATGTTGTATTCCAGCTTCCAGCGCTTGTTGCCGTCGCGAGAGACACACCACAGCTCCAGCACGCCGACCTCGCTGACGTGGCTGATGATTCGCACCGGAATCTGACTGCCCGGCAGCGCACCGTCGCCAGAAGCCAAGACGGTCTCGACGGACGCAAGCTCTTCGATGCCGTGCTCAGGGCTTAGCTCTTCGATGAAGTCACCGACGCGATCACCTCGGCGCGTTGAAGAAGACAAAAAGCGAAATTCCACCGGCTGACCGACGAACAGTCCAAACTCGCGACCGGGGACTTCGGCGGTGGTGCCTTCTTCCATCCCACGCGGAGCGACGCACAGCGCATGCAGCACCGGGTCCATTCCGGGTACCGCTGGCATCGCCGCTTCGACCCCAATGAAGTACGAGCGCGCCGTGCCACCACGAATGCGCAGGCCGTGACCGCGACGAACCAGTCCGTAATAGGCAGCACCGAGCGCCACCGAGTGATCGTAGTCCGCGCCCGTCAGCGCCCGCACCGACTGACCGGCCCAGCTCGACACCACTTGCTCGACGCGCTTGCGCAGCGGAGTGCCTTTCATGACACCTCCGTTGAACAGCAGCGCCGTCGGCATCCGATGATCGCCCAAAAACTTCGCCAGGTGTCGCGTCACCGCTGGATCGGACGCAAACGGCAGACCGATCTCTTGCAAGCCCATCCGTCGCGCAGCCATCGGACGCGCCGCCGCTTCCACCTGCGGAAAGAAGCCGTCGAGCAGGAACTTTTCGACGTCGCCGCGCGTAAGCTGCGTCTTGATCGATCCGCCAATCACCTTCGAGCCTCGACCCAAGATGACGACCGGCGCTTGCTCTTTGCTGCGATCGGCCCCGAGCAGCTCTTCTTTGGCAAACCGACAGCTATGCAGGAGCTGCCGACGCTGCCAAGGCTCCAGCTTGTGACCTTCGCGCTCTAAGCGCTTGCCGACGCTCATCGCCAGCATCAGGTCCATGTTGTCGCCGCCGAGCAGGATGTGATCGCCGACCGCGATGCGCTCGATCGTCAGATTGCCCACTTGATCCGCGACAGAGATCAGCGAAAAGTCCGTCGTACCGCCGCCGACATCACAGACCAGCACGACATCGCCGACGTGAAGCAAGTCTCGCCACGAGCGCGGATGCCGTCCCAGCCACGCATAAAACGCCGCCTGCGGCTCTTCGAGCAGCGTCACCTTTTGCAGGCCCGCTTGATGTGCCGCTCGCACCGTCAGCTCACGCGCGACCTGATCGAACGACGCGGGCACGGTGATCAGCACTTCTTGTTCGTGCAGCGGATGTCCCGGCTTTTGGTGATTCCAGGCGTCCTTGAGGTGTTCCAGATAGCGCGCCGAGGCATCGACCGGGCTGACCTTCGGCACTGCATCGGGACCATCAGACGGCGCAGCAAACGGCAGAATCGGTGCCGAGCGATCCACACCATCGTAGGCCAGCCAGGACTTCGCCGACGACACGAGCCGCATTGGCACATTGCCGCCGTGCTGACGAGCCAGCTCTCCGACGGTCCAGGTGCGATCTTCGCTCGCCCACGGAAGCTGTAGCGACCGCGCGGGAAAGTCCGTCGGTGCCGACAGATACAGAAACGAAGGCAGCAGCGGTCGCGCGTCCACTTGACCGGGCAGAACGACCTGCGGAACCTCGAACAGAACGGGAACCGGCGGCGGACCTTCTTCGCCAAGCTGCGAAGTGTCCAGATAGGCCATCACCGAGTGAGTGGTGCCCAGATCAATGCCGACGACGTAACGGCTGGTGGTGCTCATCCTGCGATCTCAACTTCAGCTGGACAGATGACGGTCGGATCGTGACCCGCCGGGATGTCTGCCAGGCTGCACTTGGTGGTCCGCCAGCCATGATGCCGCAGCGAGCCTTCAAACGGCGGACGACCTGTCACATGTCCAATCAGCCGAACCTGCGAGGGATCGTGTCCCGCAGCGATCTTGACCAGCGCCTCGTCGGGTTCTGGACGAATCGGCACAATCTGTAGGTGTTCCGACAGACCTTTGCGACAGCCTCGGTGGATGTCACGAACTGCTGCGCCCACCTGTGCGTCGCTGTAGCCGTCGATGTCTTCGAGCAAAAAGTCAATCAAGCGACCTTCTCGCTGGAGCACCGACAGAAGCTGCACGGCTCCGCGCTGACGAAGTGCATCGCGATCCGCAGCGCTTGGCTCCGCAGGCTTTATTTCGACCGGCTTTGCTTCGACTGGCTTTGCTTCAACCGGCTTTGCTTCAACTGGCTTTGCTTTCGCGACAGCGTCTTGCGCAGCGTCCGTCCGATTCACAGGCTTGGCATCCGGCAGCCGCTTTGCGTCCGGCGGCAGCAAGCGCACCGCATCGTCAGGCAACCGAAAGCGAAGCAGCACCGCAAAGAAGCAGCGCAGAGCAAGCAAAAATCGACTCATTGGCCTCAGCTTGTAGTGCCCGCTCTCTGGCTCTGTCAAGGTCTTGTCCCTCTGGAACCGGGATCACCCAGCAGTCACGCACACTTCCGATTCGCGGCTGCGTCAGAAAAGCGAGTGCGTTCGACGTCCGCAGCGCCGACCCAGGCCGGGTAGAAGCGCGCGCGCGGGCCGCGGCCCAGCTTGACCAAACGATGAGGAGGGGGATAAAAAGGCCGCAGTCCTTTCATGGGGAATCCACGTTCCATGACCCAAGTTGCTCTACCGCCCGGTGCGATTGTCGCCGATAAGGCGCCACCACCGTTTTCGATCCTTGACTACGAAGGCAACCTCCGACCCGACATTGACCCGAGCCTGGTGCCCGATATTCCCGACGCGGACTGTCTGCGTCTGTATCGCGAGTTCATCAAGCTTCGGCTCATCGACGACCGCTATCTGAAGCTCCAGCGTCAGGGACGACTCGGCTTCTATATGCAGTCCACCGGCGAGGAAGCCACCCAGCTCGGCGTTGCCTACGCGCTCAAGCAGTCCGACTGGATTTATCCGTCGTATCGCGAGCCGGGCATCGCCTTTTTCCGAGGCTACTCGATCCACGACTTCACCAATCAGCTCTTCGGCAACGCAGAGGATCCGGTGAAGGGTCGTCAGATGCCGGTTCACCACAGCTTCCGCGCTGGAAACTTTGTGTCGATCTCATCGCCGGTCGGAACGCAGATTCCGCAGGCGGTCGGCACGGCGCGAGCGGCTCAGATCCTCAAGCACGACACGGTGGTGTCGGTGTTCTTCGGGGAAGGCACGACGTCGCCGGGCGACTTTCACGTCGGCCTCAACTTCGCGGGCGTCTGGAAAGCGCCGGTCATCTTCGTCTGCCGCAACAACGGCTGGGCGATCTCGACACCGCTGGCGCTTCAGACCGCTTCGCCGAGCATCGCGCACAAAGCGCTTGGCTACGGCTTCCCAGGTCTGCTCGTCGACGGAAATGACATCCTGGCGATGATCTCTGCGACGCGAACGGCTGCGGCTCGTGCCCGTGCTGGGGAAGGTCCGACGCTGATTGAAGCGCTGACCTATCGCCGCGCCGCACACTCCTCGTCGGACGATCCGTCGGTGTACCGCAAGGGCAAAGACGACGAAGTCCGCGAGTGGGAACGTCGTGATCCGGTGGCTCGTTTTAGCCGTTACCTCGAGCGAAAAGGCATCCTGACGCCAGCGATTGACGCGAAGTACCGCGAAGAGCTGACCGAAGAGATCAGCGCCGCGCTCAAGCACGTTGAGACGGTCGGAACGCCACCTCTGATCTCGCTCATCGAGGACGTTTATGCGCAGCCGACGGCTCAGCTACGCGAACAGCTCGCCGAGCTGCTCACCATGCCCCGTCAGAAGCTAGGACACGGTTAGACCGCCCCTTTGAGGAGCTTTCTTCGACATGCCCGTATATAACATCATCCAAGCGGTCAACGACGCCCTGCGCATCGAGATGCGCAAGAACGGAAACATCGTGGTTCTCGGCGAGGACGTCGGCAACTTCGGCGGTGTCTTCCGTGCCACTTCCGGCCTTCAGGAAGAGTTTGGCAAAGAGCGCGTGATGGATACGCCGCTCGCCGAGGCTGGCATCATCGGATCGGCGATCGGTATGGCGCTGTATGGTCTGCGCCCCGTCGCTGAGATCCAGTTTTCCGACTTCATCTTCCCGGCGTTTGACCAGATCGTGAACGAGCTGGCCAAGTTCCGCTATCGCTCGGGCGGTGAGTATCCAGCCCCGATGGTCATTCGCACGCCATACGGCGGCGGCATTCGCGGTGGTCACTATCACTCGCAGTCGCCTGAAGCGTACTTTGCCCACACGCCGGGTCTGAAGATCGTGATTCCGTCGAGCCCGTACGATGCCAAGGGTCTGCTTCTGTCGGCGATGCGCGAAGAAGATCCGATTCTGTTTATGGAGCCCAAGCGAATCTATCGTGCGGCGCGCGGCGAAGTGCCCGAAGGGGAATACACGATTCCGATTGGCCAAGCCAAGGTCGTGCGTCCCGGCAAGGGCGTGACGGTGCTGTGCTATGGCGCGATGCTCCACACGGTGCTGGAAGCCATCGAAAAGCAAGGCGCGGGCGACTTCGATCCAGAAGTCATCGATCTGCGTACGCTGGTGCCGCTCGATACCGAGACGATCCTGGAGTCGGTGCGCAAGACGGGCCGCGTCGTGATTGTCTACGAAGCGCCCAAGACCTGCGGCTTCGGGGCCGAGCTGTCGGCGATCATCGCGGAAAAAGCGCTGCTGCACCTGGAAGCGCCGATTGCCCGCGTCGCTGGACTCGATACGCCGTTCCCGTACACGCTGGAAATGGAATATCTGCCGTCGCCTGAGCGTGTTGCCAAAGCAATCGCCGAAACCGCGAGGTTTTAGTCATGGCCCTCGAGTTTAGACTTCCCGACATTGGCGAAGGCGTCGTCGAAGGCGAGATCGTCCGCTGGCTGGTCAAAGAGGGTGACACCCTGCGCGAAGACCAGCCGATGGTCGAGGTCATGACCGACAAGGCGACCGTCGAGATCCCGACGCCGCGTGCTGGCAAAGTGGCCAAGCTGATGGTCGAAGCAGGCAAGCTGTGCGCCGTCGGTCAGGTCATGATCGTCATCGATACCGATGGATCTGGCAGCAAGCCAGCACCAGCGCATCAGCCAGCACCAGCACAGCCAGCGACGACACAGGCCCCGGCAGCAGCGGCCCAAGTGGCAGCGTCAGCTCCGGTGCAGACGGTATCGGCGGCGGAAGCGGCTGGACGCAAGGTCCTGGCGACTCCAGCGACGCGACAGCTTGCCCGAAACCTTGGCATCGACATCCGAACGCTGGTCGGCAGCGGCCCTGGCGGACGGATCACACGCGATGATGTTCGTCGTGCTTCGTCGGACAAGAGTGGTCCCCCCGTCGCTGCACCGAAAGCTGCGCCGGTGGCTCAGGCCGTGGAAGCGCCGGTTGCCGCAAAGCCCGTCGCACTGCCGCAGGTTGTGCCGGTCTCGGTGCCGGTCCATGCCGAAGATGAGCGCGTTCCGTTCCGAGGGCTGCGCAAAAAGATCGCCGACAACCTGGTTCGATCGAAGCTTCAGACGGCGGACTTTACCTACGTCGAAGAGTGCGATGTGACCGAGCTGGTGGCGCTGCGCAAGCGAGCCCAAAAGCGAGCCGCCGAGCGTGGCATCAAGCTGTCGTTCCTGCCGTTCCTCATCAAGGCGGTGGTGTCAGGACTGAAGAAGTATCCGACGCTGAACGCGATGCTGGATACCGAACGCGACGAGATCGTCCTGCGCAAGAGCTATCACATCGGAGTGGCCGCAGCGACGGACGCGGGCCTGATGGTTCCGGTGCTACGCAATGCCGATCGGATGTCGCTGTTCCAAATCGCGGCGGCGCTGGAACCGTTGGCCGAGCGGGCGCGCACCGGCAAAGCCAGTCGCGAGGAGCTGAGCGGCTCGACGTTTACCATCTCGTCGCTCGGCAAGCTGGGCGGACTGCTGGCAACGCCGGTCATCAACTTCCCCGAAGTGGCGGTGATGGGCGTTCACAAGATCAAGGAAACGCCGGTGGTACGCGACGGACAGATTGTGATCCGCGAGATCATGAACCTGTCGATCTCGCTCGATCATCGCATCGTCGACGGCTACGAAGGTGCGCTGTTTTTGCAGCACGTCATCTCGATGCTGGAAGACCCGACGCTGATGTTCATGGAGCTGGTCTAGCCCATGCGCAGCGTTGGCTCGATAGAGGGCTGCGCACCACCGCCGGAGCGCTTTGTGCCGCAACAGTACATTGCGCCCGACGGAAGCTTCGACCCGGCGAAAGTGGCAGCGCTTGGCATTCCTCGAGAGCTGCTGCTCAAGCTGTATCGCGGCATGCTGCTCATTCGGATCATCGACGAGCGAATGCTGACGCTCCAGCGCCAAGGTCGCATCAGCTTCTACGGTGAAGCGCGTGGTCAAGAAGCGGCTGTCGTCGGAACGGCGGCGGCATTTTCGCCCAGTGACTACGTGCTGCCCGCGCTGCGTGAAGCAGGTGTCGCGCTCTATCGAGGACTGCCGCTCAGCGCCTACATCGCGCAGATCTACGGCAACAGCAACGACCTCACCAAAGGCCGGCAGATGCCTTGCCATCCCGGCAGTCGAGTGTCTCGCTACGTCACGATGTCGTCGTGCATTGCCACCCAGCTTCCGCACGCGGTCGGCCTGGCGATGGCAGCCAAGCTGAAGCACGATCCGATCGTCGTCGCTGGCTACATGGGCGACGGAGCCACCAGCGAAGGTGACTTTCACGTCGCGCTCAACTTCGCCGCCGTGTTTCGCGCGCCGGTGGTGTTCGTCTGTCAAAACAACCAGTGGGCGATCTCGACGCCGGTTGCAGGACAGACAGCATCCCCGACGATGGCGCACAAAGCGATGGGCTACGGGATTCCCGCGCTGCGCGTCGATGGCAACGATGTAGTCGCTTGTTATGCAGCGACGCGCGAAGCCGCAGCCTATGCCCGCGCGGGTGGCGGACCGATCTTCGTCGAAGCGCTGACCTATCGCGTCAGTGCTCACTCGACATCAGATGATCCGTCTCGTTATCGCGATGAGTCCGTCACAG
>WBZP01005237.1_pt1 | contig 13241 bp, 11 predicted proteins | sample 5204301 | NCBI WGS metagenome assembly WBZP01 (sample SAMN12412401, study PRJNA552823) | activated sludge metagenome | isolation source: activated sludge from nitrification reactor of wastewater treatment plant... | place: USA: Pennsylvania | collected 2017
GCCGCGGCCGATCGAGCCGAAGCCGATCATCACGACGTTGTCGAGGTGCCCGTAGGTGCTCATTGCTCTTCTCCATTCGATGTGGTGGGGAGGTGGTAGGTCCGTAGCGGCTCGATCCCGTTGAATCCGACCGAGGAGTACGACGTGGTGTACGCGCCGGCCGACAGGATCTCGACGGGGTCGCCGGCCCGCAGGCCCGCGGGCAGCGGGTAGGGCGTGCGCTCGTAGAGGATGTCGAGGCTGTCGCAGGTGGGGCCGGCCAGTACGCACGGGACGTCATCGCCGTCGGCGCCGGGGCAGTGGATCCGGTAGCGGATGGCCTCCTCCTGCGTTTCGACGAGCCCGTTGAAGACCCCGATGTCGAGATAGACCCAGCGCCGGCCGTCGTCGGACGGCTTGTCCGTCGCCAGTACCACCTCGGCCCGGATCATCCCGGCGTCACCGACCAGGAACCGGCCGGGTTCGGTCATGACGTTCAGATCGGCCAGGTCGTAGCGGTGCAGCGCACCGCGAATGGCCTCGCCGTACGACACCAGGGGTGGGGTCGGCTGCGCGTGCCGGCTGGGCAGGCCGCCGCCGAGGTTGACGGCGACGAGGTCGTGGCCCTGGTGCTGCAGCATGTCGCGCAGTCGCCGGGTCGCGGCCAGCGGTGCGGCCCAGGCGTCGGGATCGTGCTGCTGGGATCCGACGTGGAAGCTGATGCCGACGCGATGCCCATGTGCGACCGCGCGGTTCAGCAGCGTCGCCGCCGCTTCTTCGGTGGTGCCGAACTTGCGGCTCAGCGGCCAGTCCGCGCCGCCGCCCTCGGATGCCAGTCGCACCAGCAGCGTCGAGCGCGGCGCGTGCCGGATGAGCTTGTCGAGTTCCTCGGGGGCATCCACCGCGAAGGTGCGGACGCCGGCGGCGTGGGCGGCCGCGATGGCCGACTCCTTCTTGATGGTGTTGCCGAACGAGAGCCGTTCCGGTGCGATACCGAGCGATTCGCACAGCGCGATCTCGCCGATGCTCGCGACGTCGAAGCACGACCCCGCCGCGTCGAGCACGCGCAGCACCTCCGGCGCGGGATTTGCCTTGACCGCGTAGAAGATTCCGGCTTCGGGGATGGCGTGGCGCAGGGCGTCGTAGCGTTCGCGCACGATGTCGAGATCCATCACCAGGTACGGCGTGGGCAGGTGATCGTTCTCGTCGACGAACTGCCGCAACCGGTCGGTGGCGACGCGCGTGTACTCCATGGTGGTGGTCACGGCCGGACCTCCGTGCCGTGAGAACTCTGGTGAACCATGACTCCCCGCCTCTCGAATCGTGCTCATTGGTACGTGTGTCCCACGATTGCGGAGCGGCGGGCGCGAAACCTGCGTAGTGCGGTACTCGACCGAGCGGATGGGGTTACCTGCGAAGAGCGATGACTTTGGCCGCCGTGAGGGGTCTATTCCGGTACCGAGACAACCGAAGGAGAACCATGGGCCTGATCCACATCGAGATGTTCGCGACGCTGGACCTCGTCGGTCAGGCGCCCGGCGGTCCCGACGAGGATCCGGTGGGCTTCCCGTTCGGCGGCTGGCAGGCGCCCCTGATCGACGAGGTGTCCGGTGCACAGATCGGTGCCGCCTATGAGGGAACTGATGCCCTGCTGCTCGGGCGCCGCACCTACGAGATCTTCGCCGCGTACTGGCCGCACTACGACGGCGACGAGGACGACGACATCGCGACGCTGTTCAACGGCGTCCCGAAATACGTGGCTTCCCGTGGGCGGCCGGATCTTTCGTGGGCCGGCTCGAGCCAGCTCGGCGCGGACCTGCCGACCGCGGTGCGCGAGATCCGCGATCGGCACGAGAACATCAAGGTGGTCGGCAGCCTGAACCTGGTGCAGACGTTGTTGCGCGAGAAGCTCTTCGACCGCCTGGACCTCTGGGTGCATCCGGTGGTGCTCGGGGTCGGCAAGAAGGTGTTCGACGGCGGCGCGGTCCCGACCAGCCTCAACCTGCTCGACGCACCGGAGGCCAGTCCGAACGGCATCGTGCACCTGCGTTACGGCCTGGCCGAGGGCGAGCCGCAGACAGGGGATATGAGCGCTTGACGCCGGCTACGCGAGCTGCTGCGGCGGGGCCGGGGCCGGGGGACCCGCCATGGGCGCCGGCGGCGGGCCGGGGACGACGAAGCAGTTGGTCCCGCCGATTCCCATCACGTACACCGTGGTGCAGCGCTGGAAACTGCCGTCCGGGGCGATGGGCCCGTCGCAGTTGCCGCCGCCGTTGCCCCACATGTAGAACTCACCGCATTCGGCCAGTGCCGTGGGCGCTGCCGCGATGCCGCCGATGACCCCGGCGAATCCGACCAATCCCGCCGCCAATCCGGCGGTCATCAATTTCTTCATGAGACGCTCCTGAACCACCCCGCGCCGGCCGGAAAGCCGGCGACCCTGGTTCAATAATGCGCAAAATTGCCGTTTCTGGCAATAAAATGTGAAGACCCGTCCAGGGGCTAGAAGCCGGCCGCTATCAGCGAATCGCCGGCGGGGTGAAGGCCGTCACGCAACTGCGAAAACCCTTGGCGGATCAGCGAACTGGCGTCCTCGGCCGGTTCGGCGCCGTGCGCCAGCAACTCCACGGCCGAGGCGGTGACGGCGCGGCTGGCGTGGAAGATCAGCCGGGGCAGCAGGTCGGTGTCGGCGTCACGGCCCAGTCGGCGGGCGATCTCGTCGAGCACCTGCTGGGACGCCCGGCCGTGTACGGCGGCGGCATGCGCCGTCAGCGACGGGTGTTCGGTGATCATCCGGGTGGCCGCCATGGCCTTCTCGACGTCGGGCCCGGACTGCAGCAGGTTGATCGCGGCGGCCTCGAGCGAGTCCAGGACGGGTTCGTCGACCGGGCGGTCCAGGAAGGTGTCGGCGTAGTGCTGCTCGATCTCGGCCAACAACGAGAGCACCGCGTCGTCCTTGCTGGAGAAGTAGTTCCGGAACGTGCGGGGCGAAACGTGCGCCGCCTCGGCGATGGCGTCGACGGTGACGGCGTCATAGCCGTCGCGCAGCGCGAGGTCCAGGGTGGCCCGGCACAGCGCGGCGCGGGTTTCCTGCTTCTTGCGTTCGCGCAGACCGGGCTCCGTCATGGTGCCGATTAAAGCAAGATTGCGTCACTGGGCAGCGGAGGCGCGGCCTAACATCGAGCGATGATCATGCGGCGTGGGTTGACGGTGTTGATGCTGGCCGGGGTAACGGCGTGCGCGCCCCAGGGCGGGTCGACCACCACGGAGACGGTCACGACGCCGACCAGCCCGGGGACCAGTTCGGCGGCCGCATACACGGCGACGACGGTGGCGGTCAACGAAACCCGCGGCACCAACATCGTCGACGTGACCCTGCCACAGCTGGCCGGCGGCGCGCCGGCGGTCCGGGACCGCTTCAACAGCGGCATGCACGCGGCGCTCGAGGATCTGCTCGGGCCGGCCGTCGACACGACGATCAACGACGGCTCGCTGCTGGACGGCGACAGCAGTCGGGTCACCGCGCTGGGCCCGAATGTGGTGGGCGGGGTGGCGATCTTCAATTGGTACGCCAAGGGTGCGGCGCACCCGAACAACAGTGTGGCGACCATCGTGATCGACGCCCGGACCGCGAAACCTGTTCTGCTGACGGATATCTGGACCGACCCTCAAGCCGCCGCGGCCAAGTTGGCGACGCTGGTGACCCGGATCGACAACCGCACCGAGCCGGTGGAGCCGTCCCTGGACACCTTCCTGGACTGGGTGCCGACGCCGGAGGGTTTCCACGTCTACGTTCCCGTCGCGCACGTGTTGGGGGACTACCTGCCGGTGACGGTGCCGTGGAACGACATCGCCGATCTGATGACGCCGCAGATGCGGACCGCTCTGATCGGATAGCTCAGTGCACCAGGGCCAGCGCGTGGGCCCGGCGCAGCTTGCCCGACGGTGTCTTCGGGATCATCCCCGGCGCGAGCACCACCACATTGCGCGGCCGAACATCCACCTCGGCGAACACCTCATGGATGACCTGGCGTTCGATCCGCCGGACCTCATCGGAGTCCTCCCACGCTTTCGATTCGACCGCAACCGCGAACGTCTCCCGTGACTGGCCGGCGTCGATCCGCACCGCCACCGCGCAGCCCGGTCGGACGCCGTCGACCCGCACAGCGGCCAGCTCGATGTCGGTGGGGTAGATGTTGCGGCCGCCCATGATGATGACGTCCTTGACGCGGCCGCACACCACGATGTCGCCGGTATCGGTCAGATAGCCCAGGTCGCCGGTGTCGTACCAGCCCTGCTCGTCCTGTGCCGGGAGGAACCCGGCCAGGGTGGTGTAGCCGGGGGTGACCGGCCCGCCGCGGACCTCGATGACCCCGACACCGCGTGCTCCCAGGACGGCGCTCTGTTCGTCGACGATGCGGACCTGCATGCCCGGCAGCGGCCGGCCCAGGCGCACCAGCCGCCGCGTGCGCCCGCGGGTGGCCGGCACCGCTCGGTGCAGGACGGCCAGCAGGTCGGCATCCACCTCGTCGACCAGCATCCCGGCGCCGCATTCGGTGAACGACACCGCCACCGTCGTCTCGGCCATCCCGTAAGCGGGCACCAACGCTGCCGCGCGCAGGCCGAACGGGGCGGCGGCGTCACAGAGGTCCTCCACCACCGCGGGGTCCACCTGCTCGGCGCCCGAGAGCGCCCAGCGCACCGATGAGAGATCGAACTGGCCGGGCGTGGCCTGACTGCGTAATCGCTTGGCCAGCAGGTTGTACGCGAAGTTCGGGGCCGCGGTCATGGTGCCGCGGTACTTGTCAATCAGCTTGGGCCACAACAACGTATCCTGCAAAAAGTCCATCGGGGTGATCTTGACCAGTTCGATGCCGAAGTACATCGGCACCGTCAGGTAGCCGGTCATGCCCATGTCGTGGAAGCAGGGCAGCCAGCTCACGATCACGTCGGTGTCGAAATCGACGCCGGCGCCGACGAACATCGACTCGGCGTTGGCGACGACGTTCGCGTGGGTGATGCGCACCGCTTTGGGCGGCCCGGTGGACCCGGATGTCAACTGCAGGAACGCCACGTCATCGTCGACGGTGTCGACCGCGTCCATCGGGTCGGCGCCGAGCAACTGTTCGACGGTCAACACCTGCAACCCGAGTTGCTCGAGCACGGGGACCGCCGCCATGAACGGATCGGAGACCACGATCGCCTTGGCGCCGATCATCGCGATGACGGCGGTGGTCTCCTGCGCCCAGCGCGCCAGGTCGGTGCGCGGCGTCGGCTGATGCAGCATGGTCAGGCTGGCGCCACGCATCCAGACAGCCTGCGCGGTCGGGGCGATTTCAACGGGCGCACCGGCCAGCACCGCGACGGCGTCACCGTGTGCCACGCCCGCCGCCGCCAGACCGCCGGCGATATGCCGCGCTCGCTGATGCACCTGGGCCCAGGTGTGCCGCACCGGGTCGTGGGGTTCGCCGGTGACCATGCCTTTCGGGCTCGATTCGGCGTTGGCGTACATCGTCGCGGTGAAGCTGCTCATGAGGGCCTGCGTGCGTCGTTCATGGTCACGACATCCCATCGGTCGACCCTGGCCGCTGGGATGATCCCGAGTGGCTGTTCTGACCGTAGCCCTTCAGAGGTGATCTGGTTGCGTACCGCGCCGAAAGCTCGCAGTTACGTTGATACGCCGGTCAAGAATTGCGCTGGACAAGAGATTTCGCGACGGAACCGTAACGCTCCATACGTTCGGGATCGCCCAGGGCGTTGTACATCGCGATACGCGTTGCTATTCCGCCGTATTTCGCGGCCAGCGCGTCGGCCAGGCCGTCCCAGGTCGATTCGGTGGCAAAGGTGGCGATGTGCTCGTCGGTGATCTGGGCGGCCATGCCCGCGAAATCGCCGGCCTTCTGCTTCTCCCGGATCCTCGCCGTGGTGCCCTCGAATCCCGCCTGGTCCCAGATGAACGCGTAATTGGGTGTGCTGCCATAGAAACTCATGCTGGCCCGCACCAGTTCGCGCTCGTGATGTCGCTCCTCATCGCTGTCACCGACGATCGTCATGACCGGGACGATCAGCGCGATGTCCGATGGTGAGCGTCCCGACTTCGCTGCTCCCTCAGCCACATTCGGGATGACGTGGCGGGCGATGTAGCCGGGTTCGCCCAGCGGGTGGACGTGCACGCCGTCGGCAACCTCACCGGCCATCCGGAGCATCCACGGATTGACCGCGGCGACATCGACTTTCGGGTCGGGTGCGTCGATCGGTCCGGCGCTCCACTGCGGCGTGATGAAGTCGAGGTCGTAGAAATCGCCATGGTGATCCAGTTTTCCGGACCGGAACGCCGCGAAGCAGGCCTTGACCGCTCGGACGTAGTCACGCAGGCGCGGGCCGGGCGATTCGAAAGTGGCGCCATATCGGCGGACGACGTGGGTGCGCACCTGTGTGCCGACCCCGAGCCGGAACCGACCGCCGGTGCCCTCCTGCAGTTCCCACGCGCAGGCCGCGGTGACGAACGGACTGCGCGGAAAGGCGACCGCGACACCGGTCGACAGATCCAGGCCGGGCGCGGCCTGGGAGGCCACGGCGGCGTTGAGGTAGGCGGTGCGGCCGGTCTCGGTGAACAGCAAACCGGAGAATCCGGCCGTCTGGACCTGTCGCGCGAGGTCGCCGATCTTGGTCAGTGGTTGCGGGACGGTCATCACGTCGACGTGCACGGATGGAAGGTTACGCCGGGCGATCATTCGCGGGCGAACCCGGCGAGCAGCGCACCGCTCAGATAAGCGTGCCGCCAGATTTGGACTTCGACATTGACTTCATGGCGCCCGTCCCGGACCACCCATATCCGCGGGGCCGGGTCATGCGGAATCGTCTGGGCTTGCCACAGTTCGCGGAACGCGTCGTCGGTGAGGTTCTTCGCCAATGAGTCCGCGAGGGCTGCGTTGTCGGGTTCTGACGCGCACCGCAACCGCCCGGTGGCGACCCACCAGTCCGCGATCTCGGACCAGTTGACGATGACGACCTTTGCCATCGGGTGCTCGAAATGCCAGTGCACCATGTCCCGCATCTCCTCACAGCCGGGGAAGTGGCGGCGGAACTCCGAGTTGAAGTAGTTGCCGCTCGCCGAGATCCACGCGCGTGGTTCTGGTACGCGTTCCAAGTATTCGGCGATGTCGGGTTCGCCCGGCTGCCAGGTGGACGGCCTTCCCGCCAAGAGATACAGGTATCGCCTTTCCCACGCCGTGAGCCCGCAGGCGGCAGTTATTGCCTCGAGGTCCGACAGATCGGGCTGGCACCGGCCACCCGTCTCGAGGCGGTAGATCCATTTTTGGCCGCGGTTGATTCTCAGGCCGAACTGCTCGACGCTGAGTCCGCTTCGCCGCCGCGCGGCCCGGACGAAATCACCCAGCTCGGTCACGAAATTCCCCCACCGTCAAAACTGGACCAAATTGGTCCACTCGATGTGTCCGCGCATCACCATGTCGTGCGACACGATGCTGAGCAACGCACCTGATCATAAGGCCGCAACAATGTTTCTCGAGGTGGTCGAGGGGTCCATCTTCGGGCTGGTTCGTTGATGCGGTCCCTGGATGAACCTTGCCCGGCAACTGCCTAGGCTGACCTAGGTCGAACTCGTGAACCGGATGGCTGCGAAGTGATCCCGCGCGGCGGCCTCGGCGAACTCCTGCAGGCTGGGAATCCGCTTGTCGCGGAACTTCACTCCCAACATGGACTGTGCGCGTTTGACGCCGTAGGACTGGGAGGCCCGGTGCGACAGGTCGGCGACGACGTTGGGGTCGGTGATGAGTTCACCGTGCATGGTCGTGGTTGTGCCGTCGGACAGCACCTGCGCGGTGGCACCATCGCGGAAGTTGTATCTCCACGGCGCGGTGGTGATCGCATAGAGCGCACCGTCGATGAAGTGCGCGCTCAGCGGGATGGTGTACGTGCGTCCGGTTTTGCGGCCGGCGACCGTGACGACCATCAGGTCATCGCGCATCGGGAACGGCAGCCGGGTGCGCAGCAGGGCCGCCAGCAGTGGGTTGGCGATGCGCAACAGTGCGGCGGGCGGATGCGACAGGTAAACCGCGGGGGTCTGTTCGGTCATTTCTCGACGGTATGGCGTGGATGGTGCTGTGTCGAGAGCGTCTACCGGTCGCGTTGTGGGCCGCCGGCGTAGAGCGCTGCGGCGACCAGGACCGGCTGGAAGAACAGCCGGATCAGTCGGGCCTGATCGCTGTTGAGGCCGAACGCGTCGGTGTGCTCCATGTACTGCGCGATGTTGCCGGGGAAGATCACGACGTAGAACGCGGCGAGCAGCCGGCTGATCAGCTTGCGGTGTTTGGGTAGCGCGAGAAATGAAGCGCCGAGGGCGATTTCGGCCGCACCGGAGGCCAGCACGGTGACATCGGTGTCGATGGGGAACCAGTCGGGCACCTGGGCGGTGAACTCCTGGCGGGCGAAGGTCAGATGCGAGACGCCGGCGAAGGTCATGATCGCACCGAGTGCGATCCGGGTCAGGGTGCGCAACGGTGTCATGTACTGAGCGTAGACGGCGGGAGTTCGGCCGGGCGGGAAACACCCGTCACTTCTGCACCGCCGCGGAGTATGGAAGTTTCTCTGTCCACCTCGGAGCGACATCGAGCGACACGGTGGGACAGGCGTCAGGACAACGCGAACTCACGTTCGTTTTGAAAAACGTTGGCGCGGTTGTTGATTCTCTCGGGGATGGCCAGGACGGGGATGTCGGTGTGCCCCAGGACCGCTTCGACGACGCTGCCCTGCAGCTGGCCCAGCAGCTTGGAGCGGCGATGGGGGCCGAGCACGATCACGCTGGCTCCGTAGCTCTCGGCTGTCTCGACGATGCCCTGCCAGGTGGGTGCCGCCTCGACCGCCAGGCTGCAGGCGTTGTATCCGGCTTCGTTGGCGATGGTTGCGCCGTGTTCTGCGGTTCGTTCGGCGGCACCGCGGACCTCACCGGCTTTGTCGGCGTCGAAATGCGTTGTGCCGACGGGCGTGAAGCCGACGTCGACGGGTCGCCACACGCAGAGCACGACGGCGTCGCGCCCGTCGGCCAATTGTGTTGCGGCTTGGGTGATCGCGCGGGCGGCGCGGTCGGTGCCGTCGTAGGCGAACAGGATCGGGCCGTTGGAGGTTGTTGGTGCCGTGGTGTGGACCTTGGCTGCAGGTGTTGGCTGTGGCGGCAGGGCCCGCCGCAGCCGGGCCAGCAGCGGTGGGGAGTGCCAGGCGGGGGAGTCGCCGTCGAGGAACTCGTCGAGATCCGGGGTCTGCGGGCGGGCGCCGCTGAGCGCGTAGACGGCGACACCGAAGATGGCGCCGGCGATGGCCAGGCCGAATCCGATCAGCAGCGCGGTGTCGGTGCCTTTGGTCGGGTCGTTCGATGCGGACAGTGCGACGTGGGCCAGGATGGGGGCGACCATGAATGCCGCGACGGCGCGGAGTAGCTCGATGATCGCGAAAACCCTTTGCAGGCTTGCTGATTGCAGCGAGAAGCCGGCGACGAACAATGCCGGTGCGACGGCTGCGCCGAGGGCGAGGCCCGTCAGCAGCGAGCCGAGCAGGATCAGCGGCACGTCGGCCGGTAGCGCGGCGCGGAACACCAGGATGCCCGCGGCCAGCAGCATCATGCCGACCAGTGGCAGGTAGTGCATGGCGCGGCGGGTGATGACGGCCCCGAAGACGACGGCCATGACGATGGCGCCGCCGAGCTCGGGCAGGTAGAGCAGGCCGACCTCGACGGGGCTGAAATGTTGCATGAAGACGTTGGCGGTCAGGACCGTCGCGGCCACCGAGGCGCCCGCGGCGAACAGCGCGACACCGACGCCGGCGACCGGGATGGAACTGGTGAGCATGGTCCGGACGGTGAGTAGCGGCCGGGCCGTGCGGAACTGGTAGACGATCAGGACGATGATCAGGGCCAGGCCGGTGAGCATCGGCGCTATTGCGGCGGGGTCGCCGAAGCTGTGGGTGGTCAGCTGGGCCGCGCCGATGAACGCAGCCGCGCAGCCGACGGCGGCCAGGGCGATGGCGGGTAGGTCGGTCGGCGCGCTGGGATCGGCCGGCGGGGCGTCCTCGAACGTCAGCACGGCCATGAGGAGCGCCAGTAGGGCGATGCCGGCGACGATCCAGAACAGCGGCCGCCAGGCGTGGGCCTCGGCCTGCACGCCGCCCAGGAACGGGCCGAGTGCGACCGCGCCGAACACGCACATGTTCATGATGACGGCGGTATTGCGCAGCTTGTCCCGCGGGAAGCCGATAGTCAGCGGGGGTGCCGCCGCGATCAGCAGCATGCTGGTGGCCAAACCTTGGGCGATGTGGCCGGTGACGAACATGGCCTGGCTCTGGGCTGCGGCGGCGGTGATCGAGCCGGCGGCCAGGACTATTGCGTAGAGGACCAGCATCCGGCGTTGTGGCAGGTGCTGGGCGAACTGCACGGCTAGCACGGTGCCGACGGCGTAGGCCGCGTTGCCCAGCCCGGAACTCAGGCTCATCGCCTGGGCGCTCATGTGCAGCTGATCGGAGATGATCGGCACCAACGGGTCGATCGCGGCCGATAGTGCCAGGTAGGGGATGAGCGCGAGGGTGACCATGGCGGCCACGGCCGGGTAGCGGCCGGCGAGGGGTCCTTGGCGCATCAGGGGAGCTTGGTCGCGCGGGTGCAGGTGGTCCGGTGGGCTGGGGCCATGACTGTGGGCAACCTGCGGATGGGCACGGTTGTTCCCGTGGGCGAGGTTTGTGGGTGACGGATGGGTCACAGGCAGGGACCGCGTCGTCAGACTGCTCGCCTGGACGTGGGCTTAATGGCAACCAAACCGGGACTTCCGGCTATATGGTGTGGCGCTGTGGGGGACTCGCCAGCGTCAGAAGTCGATCATCTCTCGCCGTCCCAACGCTCCACGATTCGCCGGCTAGTGCTCGACGCGATCGATCTACATGGCATCGAGTGGGCGATGCGGAATACCTGTCGGGACCTCGAAGCCAAGTACGGCATTTCTTACGACACGATTGACTACCTGCTGAACGAAGAGTTGCCGGCCGCACTTCCGGAGGAACTGCTCACCACGGGACAGAAGAACCGCATTCGCCGAGACTACGACGAAGCGGTTGCGGCCCCGGATGGTCATGATCGGCAACTCGCGGTCGTTGATGTCTTTCGGAAGTACGAGGACCTGTACGGAGTTTCTGAGGACGCGTTACTGGCCGTGGTTGGCGCGGCCGAGGGCGTCACGGCGGAAGTCGACACACCTGAAGCTCCCTCGGCTCCCCGGCCGGCACGGACGCCGTCAGGGGCCAATAAGGCGACGCTGAACGCCGCCCCTGGCTCAGTCGTTCTGGTCCGTGACGCCGAATGGTTGGTGACCAAGGTGGAACAGGCCACCGACGGCTATTTCGTCGATGTCATCGGCCTTTCGGAGTTGGTCCGCGACACCCAGGCCACCTTCTCCACCGCCATCGATGACGTCATCGAGATCGACCCGGCCAAGGTGCGCACGGTCGCCGACGGCTCGCCCGGTTTCCGGCGGTCGAGGCTGTGGCTTGAGGCCACCCTCCGCAAGACCCCGGTGGCCGTAACCGACCCAGACTTGACCGTGGCTCTCGGCGGCCTGTCCGATCCGCTCGACTATCAAGCGAAGGCTGTTCGTAAAGCGCTCGACCCCGACAAGCTCCGGCCCCGAATTCTGCTCGCCGACGCGGTCGGTCTGGGAAAGACAATCGAAATCGGGATGATTCTGTCCGAACTGGTTCGGCGTGGCCGCGGGGAGCGGATTGTGGTCGTCACGCCAAAGCACGTGCTCGAACAGATGCAGATGGAGCTGTGGACACGCTTCGCGCTGCCGTTCGTGCGTCTGGATTCCACTGGCATCCAACGGATCCGGCAGATCCTGCCAGCCAACCGCAACCCCTTTACCTACTACAAGCGGGTGATCATCTCCATGGACACCCTCAAGAGCGATCGTTACGTCGCGCACTTGCGCAAGCAATGGTGGGACGCAGTTGTAATCGATGAGTCGCACAATGTCACCAATACCGCCGCTCTCGCTGGCCGCTTGGCTCGGCTACTGGCTGAGCGCACCGACTCTTTGATCCTCGCCTCGGCAACACCGCACAACGGTAAGGCGGAATCATTCGCCGAACTGGTTCGTATGCTCGACCCGAGCGCAGTCAGTCCGTCGGGTGAACTCGACTACGACCAGGTCAAGAAGCTGGTCATTCGTCGTCATCGCCACCATCCGGAGGTCGCCGCGGAGGTGGGCTCCGACTGGGCCGAACGCCAGCCGCCCCACAACGTCGTTATCCCCGCGTCCCCCCAAGAGGATGCGATCGCAAGGGAATTGGAAGACGTCTGGCTGTGGCCGCAGTCAGGCAAGTCGCCCTATTCGGGGGCCAACGTCGCATTGTTCCCGTGGACTCTCGCGAAGGCGTTCCTGTCGTCGCCGGTCGCCTTGGCGGAGTCAATCACCGAACGGTTGCGCCGACTGCCAGAAGACGAGAAGAGCGAGCGCCAGGCGCTGCAGCGGCTAGCTGAGCTGAACGGAAAAGCAACGGGTTCAGCGAAGTACGACGCGCTCGTCGACCATCTTCGCAAGATCGGGGTTGCCGCCGGAAGCCAGCGCCGTGCTGTCGTTTTCGCCGAACGGGTGGCGACGCTGAACTGGCTCACCGAACGCCTGTGCAAAGACCTTGGCCTCGCCAAAGATCAGGTGGCGGTGCTGCACGGCGGGCTTAGCGACACCGAGCAACAGGACGTCGTCGAGTCGTTCAAGCTTGAGTCCTCACCGATCCGGGTACTGGTCACCGGCGACATCGCCTCAGAAGGCGTCAATCTGCATTCGCACTGCCATCATCTGGTGCACTACGACATCCCGTGGAGCCTGATCCGCATCGAGCAGCGCAACGGCCGCATCGACCGGTACGGCCAGAAGCACCGCCCCGAGATCACTGCGTTGTTGTTGACCCCGTCCACCGAGCGGTTCTCCGGTGACATCCGTGTGCTGACCCGACTCGTCGAACGCGAGCACGAGGCGCACACTGCGCTCGGCGACGCAGCCTCGCTGATGGGAACCTACGACGTCAAGGCGGAGGAGGACGCGGTCCGTCGCGTACTCGAAGGCAGCGCGGAGCTCGACGCGGTGGTGCGCAGCGTCGAGCAAGTGACAACCAGCGGTGGACTGGATGCGTTCTTCGCCAGCCTGGCGCAGGGCAATGCCGAAATCGCCGAGCCGACACCTCCATCAGTGCCACGTCTGTAC
>WBZP01005240.1_pt1 | contig 13238 bp, 11 predicted proteins | sample 5204301 | NCBI WGS metagenome assembly WBZP01 (sample SAMN12412401, study PRJNA552823) | activated sludge metagenome | isolation source: activated sludge from nitrification reactor of wastewater treatment plant... | place: USA: Pennsylvania | collected 2017
CGGGCGAGGTCGCAGAGCGACCCCGGTCTTGACAGGAGCCGCTCGGCGCAAACGACCAAAAAGCCGAGTACCGAATACCGCGTACTACGCCCGTCGGGCCCTTGACACCGGGGAAGTCCTTGTAGGGGTTAGGCTGCGCCGCGGCCGACGGCTGGCTGGGATAAGGGGTTACCCGATAGCTGACCACTTCACCAGCTCTCTTCTGTGGGCCTTGCTTGCTGTTGCACTGTAGAGTACCGAGAACATAGCCCCAACACACCGCCATGCGTCTACGAATTCACAGTTTCGGGCCTATCGACGAGGCGTCCCTTGATCTCAACAGGGACTTCATATTAATCGTGGGCCAAAACAACATTGGCAAGTCCTACGCGATCTCGCTGATGTATGCACTTGTCAAGAGCTTCAGCAGGTTCAGGCGATTACCCTATTTCTATTATGACGATGAAGTCGAGGGACGGCCAACCGCTGAGATTCGGAAGCTTGCAGCCAATGTAAGCGAATCCCTTTCAGCGGATGGCTTGCACGACAAGGACATTACTGAAGCAGTGACGGACTCTTGGAGATCCATGATCTCTTCGACCATGATCCTGGCTTTGCAGCAGACGCTGAATGGAACGTTCTCGGATGTAAGCAACCTGCAAAACCGCACTAGCCAGAAGCCCCTATCTATAGTGCTTGACGACGAGCGGTTCTCGATCGAGATCGGCGTTGACGGGGCGCAGTTAGCCGTACGACGGTGCGAGGTTAAGGGTCGATCGTTTCTTGCGCGACGTGTAAAGCAGAATCGGTCGATAAAGCACGGTGACCCGTACACGGTTCTCTATCTTCCCGATGGAAATCCTAAGCACTTTGAACTCAGCGCACTGAGCTTGCTCCGAGGTCTATCTTCGCAGCTGGTCGAAAGTGTCTGTGGTCGCATAGCAGATCTTCACTATCTCCCCGCTTCGCGTTCTGGCTTGTACCAATCGCTCAGCGCATTCGGTCAGATCGTCGCTGAACTATCTAAGAGTCGTACGGCACTGCGGCAAAAAATTGAGCTACCGGGAATATCGGAACCACTAAGCGACTACTACTTGAAGCTAAGTGACATCCGCGCGATGCCGGCCGATAAATCGGCCGAGGCTTTCCATCAGGCTGCTGCTGCGATCGAGGCCGAGATTCTGCATGGGACTGTCGAGTTTGAGTCCAAGACACGGAGATTGCTATTCAGGCCCACAGGTGTTGACCTAAGTCTGGACCTATCTGCAACATCTTCAATGGTCTCGGAAATTTCGCCGATCGCGAGCTATCTGAAGTATGTGCTGCCACGTTCACTTGCCAATTTTCAGAGAATGCGACAGTACGGTGCAGAGGACGAGCTTGCGCAACTACTCATCCTCGAAGAGCCTGAGGCGCATCTTCACCCAGAGATTCAAGTGAAGCTGGTTGAAATTCTTGCTGCTCTTGTGCGATCGTCCAACACAAAGATTGTGATCACATCGCATAGCAACTACATATTCAACAAGTGCTCTAACCTGATCATTGGCGAGAAGATTGACCGCTCACGATTTGAGGCTATCTTATTTCAGTCGGGTCAATCGGGAAGCCGCACTACAGAGCTTGATGTCAATCGATTTGGCATTAGTGATGAGAATTTCGGCGCAACTGGGGAGGACCTCTTTGAAGAGCGTCGACGGCTGATCTCGGAGCTCCCCAATGTTTGATCAGATTTATGCTGATCCGGAGCTCTTTTCGATCGTACGCCAGCATTGCCGAGAGAACGACGTTGGAGCAACGGTTGCGTCGGCACTGTTGGATGAAAACGGAGATCTGAATCACGATCGGGTAGTGGTTTTGAAGCTTGACTCCCTGTACTCGAGTCAGAATATGCACAATCCTCCGCCGGCACCGGACTACTTAGTGATCGTGAAGTGTGGTGATAACTCCTTTGAGGGGTACATCATTGAATTGCGTGACACAACGCAGACGGGGGCTGTGCGCGCCTCTACGATCCTGCCGAAGTTTCGAACTGCCGTTGAAGACTTCTTGGCGCGTCGTTATCGACACCTCTTCTTTAGGGGCGATGAGATCGTCTTTCGTACCCTTAAGCTTTACCTTGTGACGGATCCGCTAGGAGTACGTTCCAAAGGGTTTTCCGAGCAGGAGTACAAATCGCGCATACGTGGCACGACACTTGATGCGTATGCTTCACTGCAGCCAGTTCTTGTCGGCAATCGAGCGCTGGTGATTGAGCCTGTACTGCCTGATCCGACAATTGAACCATGCTAAGTGGCGGACGGTGGATCATTCTGCGTGAGCCCGGCTCGCGTGTTGCGGTGAACCCGTCCGTGCTCGAGCAGGCGGTCAGCCTCGGCGATTTGCGCAGCTTCCACGCGCGCATCAAGCGCGTCGGCCGGACCTCGGTCACGGAGCATGTCGAGGTGTTCGCCGGGCGCAACCCGGCCGACCTGCAGGTGGTGAAGGTGACCGAAGCGTCGATCACCTACGTCGCGATCGACCGCGAGGGGAAGCCGCGGCCCCTGCCCATCCGCTAGGCCCGGCGCGCACGATCGCCGGCCAAAGCGCCGGCGCCAGGTCGCGCACGATGCAGTCGGCCGCGGCACGGGCGCATACGCGGTAGACCGGCGCTCCGGGGTGGAAGCCGTCGCTCGCCATCAGCGATGCGTCGATCGGCAGTTCGATCTCGAGCCGTGTCACGTCGCCACGGCCGGCGGCCCAGCGCGCGAGCGCCCTGTCGTGCCGTTCGGCATCGGTGCCCGCGACCCAGCGCAGCGGCTGCGGCAGGCCCGGGAAGCTCCGCACCGGCGGCAGCGGCATGAAGATCACATGGCCGACGCCGAGCGCGTTTCGCAGCCAGTTGGCGAGCACCTCGCGCATCGCCACCGCGCGGTGCGAGGGGACCTGGTCGACCACGTCGTTCACGCCGGTGGCCACCACCGCCAGGTCGAAGTGACCGAGCGTGCCCGCCCCCAGCTCGCGCTGCAGCAAGTGCAGCGTCTGCGCCGAGTTCAACCCCGAGCGCGCGACCAGCTTCCACTGCACCGTGGCCGCGAGCCGGGTGGCCAGTTCCGCCGCCAGCGGCGCGGCCAGCGCCTCGCGCTGATGCACCACGCCGACGCCCGCCGCCGACGAGTCGCCAGCAATCAGCAGGCGCAGCGGCGGGCCGCTGCCGGCACTGCCCTGGCGCTCGCCTGCAGCCTCGGGCAGCTTAGGGGTGCGCGCGCGGGTGCGGATCGCTTGTGCCACCAGCAGCGGCGCGAGCAGCACTTTCGCGGTCAGCGACATCGGGAGGCTCCTCCGGAGGTCAGAACTTGCTGAAGTCGGGCTTGCGCTTCTGGAAGAAGGCCGAGAACGCCTCGATCGCCTCGGGGCTCCTCAGCCGCGCCGCGAACAGCTCGCCCTCGGCGCGGATGGCGGCAAGGACCTGCTCACGCTGCGGCGCGCGCATCAGCCGTTTGGCGTCGCGCACCGCGCCCGGCGGCAGTGCGTTGAAGCGCTCGGCGATGCGGCGTGCGTGGCTGACCACCTCGCCGGCCGGCAGCACCGCGTTCGCCAGCCCGCAGTCGACCGCGTCCTGCGGGGTGAACGGGTCGCCCAGCAGCAGCATCTGGGCGGCGCGCCGGTGCCCGACGAGCTGCGGCATGAGCAGGCTCGACGCGTACTCCGGCACCAGGCCGAGGCCGACGAAGGGCATCGCCAGGCGCGCCTCGTCGCTCACGTAGACGAAGTCGCAGTGCAGAAGCATCGTCGTGCCGATGCCGACCGCCGCGCCGGTGACGGCGGCCACGACCGGCCTGTCGCAGTCCGCGAGCGCACGCATGAAGCGCACCACCGGCGAGTCCATCGCGTCGCTGCCCTCGCCGGGACGCCGCTTCATGAAGTCCTCGATGTCGTTGCCGCTGGTGAAGATGCCGGGCTGACCGGTGATCAGCACCGCACGCACGCCGGCATCCTCGCGCGCAGCGTTCAGTGCGTCGGCCATCGCCTGGTACATCTCGACGGTGATCGCGTTCTTCTTCTCGGGCCGCGCGATCTCGATCGTGCAGACCTGGTTGAGGGTGGCGGTGCGGATGGTCATGGGGCGTCTGCTTTCGGGGTGAGGGGCGTCGGCAGGGCATCGCCGGCGGGCGCGCCGAGCAGCCAGGCACGCAGCCTCGGCCAGACGGCTGCGCCCTCGGGACGCAGGATGGCAAAGTGGCCGAGCGAGCGCAAGCCGAGCTCGGCAGGATCGATGACATGCTGCTCGTGCGCGGTGTGCCCGAGGCGCGCCCGCAACCGCGCGAGCGCCGCGGGCGTTGCGAACACGTCATCCGCTGCGGCCACCAGGTGCAAGAGCGGCAGCACGCGCGCGTAGCCGGCCGCGACATCGGCACGCTCGAAAGGATCGCGCCATGGACGCAGCGCCCAGTCGAACGCTGCGCCGCGCGGCAGATCCTCGCCCAACCGGAGCACGCGCGCCGGGAAGTAACCAAGCATGCCCGTCAGCAGCGGCATCAGCCCGTGCCACACCAGCGCCAGCGGCCAGCGCTGCGGCCAGGCCCAGTCGCGCCAGTACGCGGTCTGCGCGCCCACCAGCACCAGGCGATGCAGGCGCACGGCCGAAGGCGCGGTCGGCGCCAGGAAGCCCCCGCTGCTGTGTCCAAGCAGGCTGACCTGTCCGTGGCGATCGAGCACATGGCCGAGCAGCGCATCGATGTCGAGGCTCCAGCGCGCGAAGTCGGCGTCGAAGCCGCGCAGCCGCGGCGGCCGCGAAGCGCCTATGCCGCGGTAGTCGAGTGTGTAGACGGTGCTGCCGCGCTCGACCAGCCACAGCGCGAACGCGCGATAGAAGCCCTGCGGCACGCCGGTGGCCGGCGTGACGACGACAGCGGGCGCACGCTCCTCGAGCGGCCGGTAGCACGTGGCGGCCAGCTCGACGCCGTCGGCGCTGCGCAGCGCGAAGCGCTCGCGCTCGATCGGCGCCGCCTCCGCCACGCGCCGCACGGTCCTGGCCGGCGCGGCGCTCAGACGCGCTCGAGGATGCCGGCCGCGCCCTGCCCCATGCCGATGCACATCGTCACCATGCCGTACTTCAGCTGGTGGCGGCGCATCGCGTGCACCACGGTGGCAGCGCGGATCGCGCCGGTGGCGCCCAGCGGGTGGCCGAGCGCAATCGCGCCGCCCATCGGGTTGACCTTGGCTGGGTCGAGCCCCACGGTTTCGATGACCGCCAGCGCCTGCGCGGCGAAGGCCTCGTTGAGCTCGATCCAGCCCAGGTCGCCGAGCTTCAAGCCCGCGTAGCCGAGTGCGGCCGGGATCGCCTCGATCGGGCCGATGCCCATGATCTCGGGCTTCACGCCGCGCGCGGCGAAGCTGACGAAGCGCGCCAGTGGCTTCAGGTCGAACTGCCGGCAGGCCTTCTCGCTGGCGAGGATCAGCGCGCCGGCGCCGTCGCTGGTCTGGCTGCTGTTGCCGGCGGTCACGCTGCCCTTGGCGGCGAACACGGGCTTCAGCCTGGCCAGGCCCTCGAGGCTCGTGTCGGGGCGTGCGCCTTCGTCGAGGCTGACGGTGCGCGTCTTCGTGCCGACCTCGCCCTTTTCGGGATTCACCAGGTTCGGGAAGCGCTCGATCACCTCGATCGGCGTGATCTCGGCGGTGAACTCGCCCGCCGCCTGCGCCTTCAGCGCCTTCTGGTGCGAGGCGAGCGCGAAGGCGTCCTGCGCCTCGCGGCTCACCTTCCACTGCGTGGCCACCTTCTCGGCGGTGAGGCCCATCCCGTAGGCGATGCCGACGTTATCGTCCTTGGCGAAGATCTCGGGGTTGAAGCTCGGCTTGTTGCCGCCCATCGGCACCATGCTCATGCTCTCGGCACCGCCGGCGATCATCACCTCGGCCTCGCCGACGCGGATGCGGTCGGCCGCCATCTGCAGCGCCGTCAGGCCGCTGGCGCAGAAGCGATTGATCGTGACGCCGCCCACCGAGTGCGGCAGGCCGGCGAGCACCATCGCCACGCGCGCCATGTTGATGCCCTGCTCGGCCTCGGGGAAGCTGCAGCCGATGACCGCGTCCTCGATCGCCTTCGGGTCGAGGCTCGGCACCTGGGCGAGCGCGCTCTTCACCGCGGCCACCAGCAGGTCGTCGGGCCGCATGGCCCGGAACACGCCGCGCGGCGCCTTGCCGATCGGCGTGCGGGTGGCGGCGACGATGTACGCGTCTTGCACTTGCTTGCTCATGCTCGTTGCTCCCTTCAGTTGCGCACCGGCTTGCCGGTCTGCAGCATGCCCATGATGCGTTCCTGGGTCTTGGGGTGCTCGAGCAGCTCGCAGAAGTGCTTGCGCTCGAGGGCCATCAGGTATTCCTCGGTCACCAGCGAGCCGGCATCGACCTCGCCGCCGCACACCACGTCGGCGATGCGCATCGCGATGTGCAGATCGTGCGCGCTGACGAAGCCGCCGTCGCGCATGTTCGTGAGCTGGCCGCGGATCGTGGAGATCGCGTTGCGGCCCGCCGCCGGGATCATCGACCTCGCGGGCGCGCGGTACCCGCTCGCCGCCATCGCCTTCGCCTGCGTGATCGCTACGAAGAGCAGCTCGTCCTTGTTCGGCACGATCACGTCGCTGTCGAGCAGGTAGCCGAGCTTCCTGGACTCGATCGCGCTCACGCCCACCTTGGCCATCGCCGCGTTCTGGAAGCCGTCGACGAGGAACTTGAACGGATCGGCGTTCGCGTTGCCCGCGGCCGCCATCTCGGCGGCACGGCGCGCGATGTAGGTCAGCCCGCCCGCGCCCGGCACGAGGCCGACGCCGACCTCGACCAGCCCCATGTAGGCCTCCATGCCGGCGACGCGCCGGCTGGAGTAGACGGCCAGCTCGCAGCCGCCGCCGAGCGCCAGGCCGCGCACCGCGCTCACCACCGGCGTGTTCGAGTAGCGCAGGCGCAGCATGAGTTCTTGCAAGCGTTTGACCTCGGGCGCGATGCCCTTGGCGCCGCTCTTCATGAACACCGGCATCAGCGCCTCGAGGTTGGCACCGGCCGAGAACACGTCGTCGGGCGACCAGATCACGAGGCCCTGGTAGCCGGCCTCGGCCTTCTCGAGCGCCTTCTGCAGGCCCTCGATGACGGTCGGGCTGATGAGGTGCAGCTTGGCGGTGATGCTGGCGATCAGCACCTCGCCGTCGAGCGTCCAGGCGCGGACCTCGTCGTTGCGGAAAACCTCGGTGCCGCTCTTGAGCGGATCGACGGCGCCCGATCCGAACACGTTCTCGGGGAAATGCTGGCGCCGGTAGACGGCCAGGTCGCTGCGCGGCACGTAGGCCTTGCGCGCCGGGCTCCACGAGCCCTCGGGGGTGTGCACCCCCGTGCGGCCGTCGAACACCCAGTCGGGCAGCGGCACCTTGGCCAGCGCCTTGCCGGCCTCGATGTCCTCCTTGATCCACTGCGCCACCTGCTGCCAGCCGGCCTCCTGCCAGGCCTCGAAGGGGCCTTGCTTCATGCCGTAGCCCCAGCGCATCGCCAGGTCGACGTCGCGCGCGTTGTCGGCGACCTCTTCGAGGTGCACCGCGGCATAGTGGAAGCCGTCGCGCAGGATCGCCCACACGAACTGCGCCTGCGGGTTGCTGCTCTCGCGCAGCAGCTTCAGGCGCTCGCCGATCGGCTTCTTGAGGATGCGATCGACGATCGAGTCGGCCTTGGCGCCCGAGGGGACATAGTCGCCCTTCGCGGTGTCGAAGCGCAGCACCTCCTTGCCGGCCTTCTTGTAGAAGCCCCCGCCCGCCTTGTGGCCGATCGCGCCCTTCTCGACCAGCGTCGCCAGCACCTGGGGTGTGGCGAAGGTCGCGTGGAAGGGGTCGGCCTGCAGCGTGTCCTGCATGTTCCTGACCACATGCGCCATCGTGTCGAGGCCCACCATGTCGGCGGTGCGGAAGGTGCCGCTCGAGGCGCGGCCGAGCTTCTTGCCGGTGAGGTCGTCGACGACGTCGAAGCTCAGGCCGAACTGCTCCACCTCCTTCATCGTCGCGAGCATGCCGGCGACGCCGACGCGGTTGGCGACGAAGTTCGGGGTGTCCTTGGCGCGCACCACGCTCTTGCCGATCGCGCTGGTGACGAAGGTCTCGAGCTGGTCGAGCGCCTCGGGCCGCGTCGACGGCGTCGGGATCAGCTCGACGAGCGCCATGTAGCGCGGCGGGTTGAAGAAGTGGATGCCGCAGAAGCGCGGCCGGATCGACTCGGGCAGGGCTTCCGAGAGCTGGGTGATCGACAGCCCCGAGGTGTTGCTCGCCACGATGGCGTGCGGCGCCAGTGCCGCGCCGACCTTCGCGTACAGGTCGAGTTTCCAGTCCATGCGCTCGGCGATCGCCTCGATGACGAGGTCGCACTCGCCGAGCTTGGCCAGGTGCTCCTCGTAGTTGGCGGGCTCGATCAGCGCCGCGAGCTCCGGCACGCCGAGCGGCGCGGGCTTGATCTTCTTCAGGTTCTCGATCGCCCGCGTGACGATGCCGCTCTTCGGCCCGTCCTTCGCCGGCAGGTCGAACAGCACCACCGGCACCTTGCAGTTCACCAGATGGGCGGCGATCTGCGCACCCATCACGCCGGCGCCGAGCACGGCGACCTTGCGTACGTCGAATCGGTTCACTTCGGACTCCCTTGTCGAAGGTTCAGGGTCGCGTCACTCGACGCGGATCCACTGCTGGTTGCGATAGAACGGCCCGATGAAGCCGCGCACCTGGAGCGCCTTGCCGCCGTCCTGCGGTGTCATGCGCACCTTGTAGACCTTGCCGTTGTTCGGGTCGAGGATGGTGCCGCCGTCCCAGTACGGCTCGCCGGCGTTCTTCTTCACGCCCTCGACGATCGTCATCCCGAGCACCTTCTGGTCCTTGCGGGCGTCGGTGCACTTGTCGCAGACGCTGTCCTGCTTGGCCGGATCGGCGATCTTCTCGATCCGGCCCGTGATCACGCCGCCGTTCTCGGTCAGGCGCACGAGCGACTTCTCCTTCTGGGTCTCGTCGTCGATCGTGCGCCACAGCCCGGCGGGCGTGGCCTGGGCGAAGGCGAACGTCGACGCGGCGGCCAGGGTCAGGGTGGCGATGAGGTTTCGGGTCACGGTGGTCTCCTCTTGGCGTGCGCGGGTTGGGCGGCCGACTCGGGCTTCAGCACGGCTTCAGAACAACGCCTCTTCCATCTCGACCAGCGGCGCCAGGCCGGTACGGGCGGTGCGGATCAGGCTCGCGGTCTCGGGCAGAAGCTTGGCGAAGTAGAAGCGCGCCGTCGCGAGCTTGGCGGTGTAGAACGGGTCACCCGAGTCCTTCTTCTCGAGCGCGATCTTCGCCATGCAGGCAAAGAAATAGGCAAACATCAGGTGGCCGCACACGCGCAGGTAGTCGACCGCGGCCGCCCCCACCTCGTCGGCGTTGCGGAAGGCCTTCATGCCGATCTCGGCCGTCAGCTTCATGACCTTGTCGCCGAGGTCGGCGAGCGGGTTGACGAACTCCTGCATCGCCTCGTCGGTGCCGTTCTCCTCGATGAAGGCCTCGATGCGCTTGCCGAACTTCTTCAGCTTGGCGCCGTTGTCGCCCAGCACCTTGCGGCCCAGCAGGTCGAGCGACTGCACGGTGTTCGTGCCCTCGTAGATCATGGCGATGCGCGCGTCGCGCACGAACTGCTCCATGCCCGCGTTGCGGATGTAGCCGTGCCCGCCGAACACCTGCTGGCAGTGGGTGGTGGCGATCCAGGCGTTGTCGGTCAGGAAGGCCTTGACGATCGGCGTGAGCAGCGCGATGGTGTCCTCGCATTCGCGGCGCTCGTCGTCGTCGTCGGTGCCCAGCGCCAGGTCGAGCTGCAGCGTCGTGAACATCACCAGGGCCCGGCCGCCTTCGGCGTAGGCGCGCGCCGTCAGCAGCATCTTGCGCACGTCGGGGTGGACGATGATCGGGTCGGCCGGCTTGTCCTGGGCCTTGGCGCCCGAGAGGGCACGCATCTGCAGCCGCTCCTTCGCGTAGACCGCCGCGTTCTGGTAGGCAACCTCGGTCAGCCCCAGGCCCTGCATGCCGACGCCGATGCGCGCCGCGTTCATCATCACGAACATCGCGGCCAGGCCCTTGTTCGGCTCGCCCACCAGCCAGCCCAGGGCCCCCTCGAGCTCCATCTGGCAGGTGGCGCTCGCCGAGATGCCCATCTTGTCTTCGAGCCGGCTGCAGTAGATGCCGTTGCGCGCGCCGAGAGAACCGTCGGCGTTCGGCACGTACTTGGGCACGATGAACAGCGAGATCCCCTTGCTGCCGGCCGGCGCGTCGGGCAGCCGGGCGAGCACGAGGTGGACGATGTTCTCGGCCAGGTCGTTCTCGCCGCCGCTGATGAAGATCTTCTGGCCGTCGATGCGGTAGCTGCCGTCGGCCTGCGGAACCGCCTTGCTGCGCAGCAACCCGAGGTCGGTGCCGCAGTGCGGCTCGGTCAGGCACATCGTGCCGAGCCAGTGGCCGCTCACCAGCTTGGGCAGGTACAGCGCCTTCTCCTCCTCGGAGCCGTGCGCGTGCAAGGCCTCGTAGGCGCCATGTGCCAGGCCCGGGTACATCGCCCAGGCCTGGTTGGCCGAGTTCAGCATCTCGTAGATGCTCTGGTTCACCACGTGCGGCAGGCCCTGCCCGCCGTAGGCCGGGTCGGACGACAGCGCAGGCCAGCCTCCCTCGACGAACTGCGCGTAGGCCTCCTTGAAGCCCTTGGGCGTCGTCACCTCGTGCGTCGTGCGGTCGAGCGTGCAGCCTTCGACGTCACCCGGCAGGTTCAGCGGTGCCACCACCTGGGCGCAGAACTTGCCGCCTTCCTCGAGGATCGCGTTCAACGTGTCGGCGTCGAACTCGGCGTGGTGCGGCAGGCGGCGCAGTTCGCTCGTGACGTCGAAGAGCTCGTGCATCACGAACTGCATGTCGCGCAAGGGGGGGGTGTAGGTCGGCATCGAGATCTCCCGGGTAGCGTGGATGGGAAAGGGGCGAAACCAGGCCCTCAGCGGCCAGGCGCCGCGCGGCGGGCGGTCGCTGGGGCCGTGCGGGCCTTGTCGGTGGCGGCGGCATGGGCAACGGGCAGACGGTCGCCGACCACGCGCTCGAAGCCGGCACGCGCTCGGGCGAGCACGCCCGGGTGGCGCAGGAAGCGCGCGTCGTGATGCAGCGCGAGGATCAGCCCGTGGACCTCGAACAGCATCTGGGCGGCGTCGGTGTCGGCGCGCAGGTGGCCCTCTTCGACCGCCTGGCCGATCGCACGCTCCAGCGCCTCGTGCCAGGTACCGACCATCGTGGCAAGTGCGTCGCGCACCGGCCCCGGCCGGTCGTCGAACTCGACGGCGCCGCTGATGTAGATGCAGCCGGAGTCGATCTCCACCGAAACCCGGCGCACCCAGCGCTCGAACAGCGCGCGCAGCCGCGACAGGCCGCGCGGCTCGCTCATCGCCGGGGAGAACACCTCCTCCTCGAAGCGCCGGTGGTATTCGCGGATGACCGAGATCTGCAGTTCCTCGCGCGAGCCGAAGTGGGCGAACACACCCGACTTGCTCATCTGGGTCACGTCGGCCAGCGCGCCGATCGACAGCCCCTCCAGCCCCTTGTGCGAGGCCAGGGCGAGCGCAGCCTCGACGATCGCGGCACGGGTCTGCTGGCCCTTCTGGGCGCCCTTCGTGAACGCGCCGCGGGGAGGATCCTGCGAGAGCCGGTCCGGCGCGTCTTCGGCCGCGTCCACCGTGGCCGCCGGCGCCGCAACGCCCGCACCACGCTCGCGCGGCGCGCGGGCCTCGGGCGCGATCGCGGGCAGCGAGGAAAAGGCAGGGTCAGGAAAGCTCATCGGTTCGCACGAACGATCGTGCTATTTTTGAAGAGAAGCGGCGTTTCGACCATCGCCCGCCAGCAAGTTTTTCTAGGGGCGGTCTCCTAATCCGAACCGGCTGCGCGGCCCGGCGACATCGGCGCGAGGGCAGCCGAGCGCCGAGTGCAGCCCCGCAGCCGCCGCAGCCGCTGCAGGGGTGCGCCGTGCTTCTTGTTATGCTCGTTGCGATGGGCAGCGTCCATCGCGGTCCGCCGCGGCGGATGCGCTGCCAACGAACGGAGGAATCGCCGAGGCCCGCACCCGTCCCCCAGGGACGCCCAGGGAATTCGCATGGAAGTGCTGCAGCTCGACATGTCCGGCCGCCCGCAGGACTGGATCTCGACGCGCGAGGCGGCGGTGCTCTACGCCCTGGACGCCGTCGCCTGGACCCTGGGCGAGGCGTTCTGCGTGCTGCGCGGCGGCCTCCAGCGCACCACGGGCCGGCTGTCGCGCATCGAGGTCCACCCGATCGTCGCCGTGAGCGGCGCGGTGCCGAGCCGGGCCTGGCGCACCGAGCCGGCGCTCGCGAACCTCAAGCTCTTTGCCCGCGACCGCCAGGTCTGCGCCTACTGTGGGCGCCGCTTCGGCCTCGACGAGCTCACGCGCGAGCACATCCGCCCGGTCTCGCGCGGTGGCGTCGACAGCTGGATGAACTGCATCACCGCTTGCCGGCCGTGCAACGGCCGCAAGGGCAACCGGCTGCCCGAGGAAGCGGGCATGGTCCTGCTGTACCTGCCCTACGTGCCGAGCCTGCACGAGGACATGATCCTGCGTGGCCGCCGCATCCTGGCCGACCAGATGGACTTCCTGCTCGCCTCGGTGCCGCGCGGCTCGCGCCTGCTCGCCTGAGGGCCGGAGCGCCTGATAGCCTGCCGGGCGCGTGCCCCGCCGCGCTACCAGGCCATGTGCAGCGTGAAGCCCCAGGTGCGGCCGCTGCGCGCCGCGGCGGCGGCGGCCGCCCGCAGCGGTGCGGCTCCACCTGCCATCGCGAGCGTCTGTCGTGCAGGGCGGCCGAGCGCCAGCTGCAGCTGCAGGCCCTCGCCGCGGATTCCCAGCCACTGGTTGAGCTTCGCGTTGATCACGCCCAGCGGGTCGGTGATCGCCAGGACCGCATGGTCCATCCAGTCCAGCTCGGCCTCGCGTGCGCGGATGCGGTCGCGCCAGGGCTCGAAGACGTAGGCGCCGAGCAGCGCGCCGAGCAACGGCGTGAACACCAGGTCCTGGACCGACACCGGCTCGGCGATCGCCTCGGCCCCGAACTCCCACAACGCCGAGACGGCCGCCGAGTAGGCGAGGGACTGCTGCGGGCTCAGCCCGCGTTCGCGGGCGCGCGTGTAGTAGGTTGCGCCCCAGTAGGGATGAAGCACCCAGTTGACGGCGAAGCTGTCGCCGTCCCACACGACCGGGTTGCT
>WBZP01005241.1_pt1 | contig 13237 bp, 14 predicted proteins | sample 5204301 | NCBI WGS metagenome assembly WBZP01 (sample SAMN12412401, study PRJNA552823) | activated sludge metagenome | isolation source: activated sludge from nitrification reactor of wastewater treatment plant... | place: USA: Pennsylvania | collected 2017
CGTGACGCTGACGGTGGAGAACATCGCCGACTTCATCTCGGCGTACATCATCGGCAACCTGCTGCAGATGGCGTTCCGGTTCTGGGCGTTCCGGCGCTGGGTGTTCCCCGACCAGATCAGCCGCGATCCCGAGCTGGCGCTGGAGTCCGCGCTCACCGGCGGCGGGTTCGTCGAGGTGGCCGAGGACGAGTTCGAGGCGCGCCACACCAATGTGACGCCGCTGCGCCGGCGCCGGGCACAGCGCCAGACGGTCGACGCCGAACTCGACAACGTCTCCAAGTCCTCCTGATTTCACCAGCCTGACTCCCCACGCCAATTCGACCGCCGGAATTGCCGGCGGCCCGGCAGCGATCATTTGCTGATATTCACCGATCGGGAAGAATGGCGTGCGTCCGGCAATTCATGGGCCGTCGGACTGTATTCGCCAGAAATGCGTCAGCTCGGTGATTCTTCGGAGTCCAGCGTGTCGAACACTTCGTGGTACAGCAGCGCGTGCACCTGTTCGACGCGCGGGATGTCGTAGAACTCCAGAGGATCCTGGCTGGCCGACTCGATGATCAGGGTGCCGGTGCGCAGCATCCGGTCGAACAGCCCGTGCTGGAACTCCACGCTGTTGATCCGGGCCAGGGGGATGTCGATGCCGCTGCGCGCCATCAGCCCGTGCCGGAACATGACGCGGCGGTCGGTGATGACGAAATGTGTTGTCCACCAGGTCAGGAACGGCCAGACGGTCAACCAGCCGACGACCACCAGCCAGATGGCGAGGATCACCAGGGAGACGACGGTCTTGGCGTTGGACGCCCAGCCCAGGGTGTTGACCCAGGCGGCGGCGAACGAGGCGAGCGCGGTGGCCAGCAGCAGGATCAGGATCGGTCCGATGAGCCGCTTCCAGTGCGGGTGGCGGTGCAGCACCACCTGCTCGTCGCCGGCCAGGACGTTGTCGGGGTACCCCACTCGCGAAGTGTAGCCCCGCAGGCCGCTGCGTATGCGCTGGCCTGGGTAAATGTCCAAAGAAACGATGACTTCGGCACTCCTTTCCTGTATATTTCCTGTGACCGCGTTCGTCACATCGAGGTGAATTCGTCGGGGGCGAAAACTGTGCCCAAGAGAATCCTCCGTAATGGCATTCCCGTAGTCGATTCACCGTTTCCGCCGAACGACTGGCGCCCGGTTTCGAATACCTCCGCCGAGCCTGTGCTCAGCTCTTCGGATCGAGAGGCCGGATAGCACCGGTGTGGAGATCGGTGCGGCGCTGCTGGCCCGATTGTCGACGGCGATGCGGACGCGCTTCTTGGCGATTCAGAACTGCGGAACCAGTAACGCTAAATACTCCTAGCCTGGGGCCTCAACAGACGTCCGATGGCACAGCTCGAGTATCGGCGGCAACATTGCTGCTATCTGCGCACCTACCTCTTCGAAGACGACTTCGCTCTGACCGATCGGGTCAAGGATCTCGGGCAGGTCAGCTGAGTTCGCATGCGCACGAAGCGTTGCCAAGTCTGCGAGATCGTGCGCGCCCTTCTCGGCGATCAGATGGGCCGCTTCACTCAACGTGAACGTCCGACGCAGCTTGTGCGGGGCAATTTCGAGCACGGCATCCCGGTGCGCCTTCGTCATGGTAAGTATGAGGTCGGCCTCGGATGCGATCCGGTGAGTCAACTGGCGTGCAGCGAAGTCCGATGTGTCCCCACCCAGTCCCTGGAGGACCGTCGCAGCATGGGGATGAATGGGGTGTCCGATGACGGCGCGAGTGCCCGCGCTCGATGTCGTGAAGTCCGGAATGCCCAGCCTTGCGCCCGACGCCGCGGCAAGTCGCTCCGCGGTGGGCGATCTGCAAATGTTTCCGGTGCAGACGAACAAGACGTGCAGGACTGACTCCTCGTTGACCTACCGGAAGTACCGGCAGCGACGTGCGATGACGGACAGGCAGAAAAGTCGCGCCCAACCTCATCGGGTGGCATGTGCCACGATAGCCGGGTGAAGGGGATCATTCTGGCAGGCGGCTCCGGTACCCGCCTTCACCCGATCACGCTTGGCGTCTCCAAGCAGCTGATCCCGGTATACGACAAGCCGATGGTGTATTACCCGCTGTCGACGCTGATGCTCGCGGGTATCCGCGACATCCTGGTCATCACCACTCCCCACGACGCGGCGAGCTTCGAGCGTCTCCTAGGTGACGGATCCCGCTTCGGGGTCTCACTCACGTACGCCCAGCAGCCGTCGCCGGACGGTCTGGCTCAGGCGTTCACGATCGGCTCCGAGTTCATCGGCGGCGACAAGGTCGCCCTGGTGCTCGGCGACAACCTGCTCTACGGCTCCGGGCTGGGCACCCAGCTACAGAAGTTCACCCACGTCGACGGCGGCGCGATTTTCGCATACTGGGTGGCGGAGCCCTCGGCGTATGGCGTGGTCGAATTCGATGGCAACGGTATGGCGGTCTCCATCGAGGAGAAGCCCGCAAAACCCAAGAGCAACTATGCAATTCCCGGCCTGTATTTCTACGACAACGACGTGATCGCGATCGCGCGTGGCTTGAAGCCGAGCAATCGAGGCGAATACGAGATCACCGACGTCAACCGTGCCTACCTAGAACAGGGCCGGCTACAAGTGCAGGTGTTGCCGCGTGGGACCGCATGGCTTGACACGGGAACGTTCGACCAGATGACCGATGCCGCGGATTACGTCCGGACAATCGAGCGCCGAACCGGTCTGAAGATCGGGGTGCCCGAGGAAATCGCTTGGCGGCAGGGCTTTCTCAACGACGACGAACTACGTTCTTGCGCCGCGATGATGATGAAATCCGGCTACGGACGTTACCTACTCGACCTGCTGGAGCGAGGCCACTAGTGGCGCGGCTGCTCGTAACCGGCGGCGCCGGGTTCATCGGCTCCAACTTCGTCCATCACGTCATTGAGCACACCGATCATGACGTCACTGTGCTCGACAAACTCACCTACGCCGGCAACCGCGCCTCGCTGGCAGACATACCCGATGAGCGCCTGACCTTCGTCTGCGGCGATATCGCCGATGCACCACTTGTTGACGGTCTGATGTCCGCCGCCGACGCGGTGGTGCACTACGCCGCCGAATCACACAACGACAACTCCCTAGCCGACCCCGAGCCGTTCCTGCACACCAATCTCGTCGGCACCTTCACCCTGCTGGAGGCCGCCCGCCGGCACGGCACCCGGTTCCATCACATCTCCACTGACGAGGTTTACGGCGATCTCGCCCTAGACGATCCCGCCCGGTTCACCGAGACAACGGCCTACAACCCGTCCTCGCCGTACTCGTCGACGAAGGCGGGCAGCGATCTGTTGGTGCGCGCCTGGGTCCGTTCGTTCGGGGTGGCCGCCACGATCTCGAACTGCTCCAACAACTATGGGCCCTACCAACATGTCGAGAAGTTCATTCCGCGTCAGATCACCAACATCCTGCGGCGCAACCGGCCCAAGTTGTACGGGGCCGGGCTCAACGTTCGTGACTGGATCCACGCCGACGATCACTCCTCGGGTGTGCTGACAATTCTGGAGAAGGGCCGTATCGGCGAAACGTATCTGATCGGCGCGGACGGCGAGAAGGACAACAAGACCGTCATCGAACTGATCCTCAAGCTCATGGGGCAACCCGGCGATGCCTACGACCACGTTATCGACCGGGTTGGCCACGACCTGCGTTACGCGATCGACTCGTCCAAGTTGCGTAGCGAACTCGGCTGGCGGCCGCGTTACCAGGACTTCGAATCGGGCCTCGCCGCCACCATTGAGTGGTATCGAGACCATGAGGACTGGTGGGCGCCCGCCAAGGACGCCACCGAGGCGTTCTATACCAGCCGAGGTCAGTGACCGACGGGAGCATCGCGATGACTGAGTACGGAAAAGCGTTGGGCGCCAAGACCACCCCGATTCCCGGCCTACTGATATGGGACCTCCCGGTCCATGGTGACAACCGAGGCTGGTTCAAGGAGAACTGGCAGCGCGAGAAGATGATTGCCGTCGGATTGCCTGACTTCGGACCCGTACAGAACAATGTCTCATTCAACGATGCAGTAGGGACCACCCGCGGCATTCACGCTGAACCGTGGGACAAGTACATCTCAGTGGCAGCCGGACGCATCTTCGGCGCCTGGGTCGACCTGCGTGACGGGCCTACCTTCGGCGCAGTCTTCACCGCCAAGCTGGACCCCTCGCGCGCGATTTTTGTCCCCCGCGGGGTCGGCAACTCGTTCCAGACGCTCGAACCGAACACTGCTTACATATACTTGGTGAACGATCACTACTCCCCGGACGGCCTTTACACGTCGGTGAATCTCGCCGATGAGACGCTCGCCATCGACTGGCCGATTCCACTGAAACAAGCCGAAGTCTCGGCGAAGGACCGCGCTCATCCGCGACTGGCCGACGTCACACCGGTGACACCGCGCAAGACACTGGTGATCGGCTCCGGCGGCCAACTGGGTAGGGCCTTGGGTGAAATGTACAGCGACGCAGCGCATGTCGAGTTTGTCGATTTTCCAGAGTTCGACCTCACCGACCCGGGCCTGGGCGCCGCGCGGCGCTGGCGCGACTACGACACCATCATCAACGCAGCCGCCTACACTGCGTCGGACGCGGCGGAGACCGCAGAGGGACGCGTGTCCGCGTGGGCGATAAACGTCACCGCGATGGCTGCGCTTGCACGGGTGGCCACCGAAAACGAAATCACGCTGGTGCATGTGTCCAGTGACTACGTCTTCGACGGAACCTCGAAACTCCCCTATCGCGAACAAGATCCAGTGAGTCCGTTGGGCGTCTACGCACAGACGAAGGCGGCCGGCGACCAGATAGTGGCGACCGTGCCGCGTCACTACATCGTGCGCACGTCGTGGGTGATCGGTGACGGTGGAAACTTCGTTCGCACCATGCTGTCTCTTGCCGAGCGCGGAGCGAACCCGTCCGTTGTCAACGACCAGTTCGGGCGCCTGACGTTCACATCGGAACTCGCTCGCGCCATCCGGCACTTGCTCGACACTCCCGCGCAATTTGGTATCTACAACGTGACAGGCGGCGGTCCACTGATGTCATGGGCGGACATTGCACGTCAAGCGTTCGCACTTGCCGGCCACGACCCGAATCGGGTGACGCCAGTGAGCACCGAGCAGTATTTCGCCGCGTCGAGCGGTCCGGTCGCACCGCGCCCACACAGCAGCGCGCTGGATCTGGCGAAGATCGAATCGACAGGATTCGCCCCACAGACGGTCGGAGTCGGCCTCACCACCTACGTCAAGGAATGGTTGGCTGCACGTCAAGCGGCTCATGTGCCGCACGAACCGTCGCGCACCTGATCCACCAAAGCGCCTGTGCGTCTCTGAGTAACACTGAGCAGCCAGCGCCCGATAGGTGGTACAGCGAGCAGTTCTTAGGTTGTCATCAGGTTGCTCGAAGTTCCAACTAAGGGGCGGTGCGTATGTTGACCAGCATGCAGGTGTACCTAGACATGTCGTCAGCGCGCAAACGGGCAATGTGTGAATGCGGCTGGCACGGCAAACCGCGATGGACCCGCTCCTCGGCAGTGCTTGACGCGGGGGAGCATGCTGCCGCTAGCGGCCATTTGTTGACTCCAACTTGGGTTCGGCTCGCCCATACGTCTCCTGCGGGCACCGCCGAACGTGAACCCGAGGTGGTTGGCTAAGATCGCCATTGGCCGTCCGCAGCAAACTTCACTTCAACGCTTCATCCTCCTCTAGGACCATTTCGTCAGCCCCTTCTGGACTTCGCCCTCCCCTTTGCCGTGATCCAAGCGCAGTGCCGCCAAGCATGGGCCTGCCTCCGTTCAGGCGTTGCGGGCGCGCCGCTGATCGACAGGGTGGCGACCGGAACTCAGCAGATATCTGGACGATCAATAGCAACGGGCCCCAGGCGCGCCAGGTCGCAACGAAACGCCAATGACCAGCGGCACGCTCGCGGTGGCGGCTATTCCAAGTGCGGGACCCGCCGCACCCGGCGGTGATCACTTGGCAGTCGCGGTCGGCCGCGCCGCGGGCGTAGTGGCGCCCGCAACTCCTAGGCCGTTTGACGTGGCCAAGCTTGCGGCCGTGCCGCTCGCCCTTGCCGTACATGTGCATCCTCGCGTCGGACATGCGGCCGGACAGGTGCATGCGCCCGTTTACGCCCGTCCCCGGGATCTGACCTCACCCGAAGAGGGGTTGCATTATCTGTCCGACATGGCGACTACGCGCGGTCAGGCCAGTCCGACCTCTGGCCGCTGACCAGATATGCCTGGCCGCTTCGGTCACGGCGCTGACTCCTATGGCCGAGCGTATGCTCAACTCGCCGAACTTCTTCGATCGATGTCGGGCCTCCGTCGGCATGCCTCGGATCGCCTGCGCGATAACGAACGGTATTGCTGGCAGTTGGCGAATCGGTCCAATGTGCGGAACGCATGGCGTCGGTTTGCGCGTCGTCATGGCCAACATAGGTGGGTTTGTTAGACCCGTCCCTCTTGGGGGCGGAACGCAGTCGCATGTGTTGGACGAGCGCTAGTACGATTCCAGCAACAGTGAGCAGATCCGCGGATGTGACGCCATGTTGCTTGCTGAAGGTAATGAGTACGTGGCCCTCAATCGGCGAGTTCAGCGGCAACCAAGCCACGCAAGTGATCACCAGCAGAATAATGGAGAGGCGAGTTTTCGACACTGCGCAGTAGGCAGCAGTCGCGAACAACACGTTCATCGCCAGAACGGCGTAGAAGAGGTCTGGGCTCGCTTTCAATCGAGACCTCCCACATCGACTTGAGCCGCCCCTGACGACCATGGTGACGAACACACCAAGACACCCAACCCTACCTGCAACCTTGAGTTTAGGCATTGCGCCATGGTTCAGGAGACCTGTGACTACACAGAGTGTTTACTGTGCACATTCCGCGTTTGTGCCCCCCGCCTTGTCCCAAAGGCTCGGGACGGACCGACAAGCCCAAACACCAAGAGAGGTGATTTGTCGCCGGCAACCCGAACCGGAACGGTGTCACCCCATACAGGCCGTGAACGCCTCTGGCTCACCGCGGCTTCGCTCACCGGGTCGGCGATGACGAACCCAGTATTGGCACGAGGATCGACACCGAAAGACAGGAGTCCGGGAAAACTTCCGGCGCAACCGCCGTCGCGCTGAACGGCTTCCGTGATGCCCCAGTCGCAATCCGCCCGAACGGCGAGCGCACCCTTCGGCCGGGTACACCGGCGCCCGCGCTTGGAATCGGTTGGCGACTGCTCTTAAGTTCCAACGGCTCGGAGACGTCGTGATGCAGGCGCGCGCAACCTGCCGGACGCGCTGAATGTCGCAGAACCCTAGGGTATCCCGGCTCGCCAACTCAGTGATCGGGGTGGGCACCCAGCATCCGGCCGGACACGCCGTCCGGACCCCGCTCTCGTCGCGCAACAGCGTGGTTGTAGTCACCGCGACACGGCATGGCTGAACCTCCGGATGCTGGTCTCCACAGACGGCGGATTACGGCAACGGTTGGTTAAGTTCCGGTAAACGCCGAAGTGCCGGTTCCCGAGTAGGACGCAGTCCTGCGATCTTGTTTGCTAGAAAGCGGGTCTTGGCGCCTGTCGGCTGACGACTTGAGCTACAAAAAGGGACTGCTGAAGGTGCCACGTCCCTAGTACATGAGGCACTTCGCACCATAGAAGCGATCCCAATTCCGTACCACTCGCGATCGGCAGGTGTCGTTGCGAAAACCGGACGCTCAGGGGAATCCGGCATGTCCAGCAGCACTAGCCAAAGCCGTTGGTTGAAACTTTGAGCAACCTGTTGGCAACCTACAGATACATTGCTGCAATTACTGTCGGCGTACTCGCCAATTACGTTGCCCGGTGGGCGTTCAGACGCGAGGTCGCGCACAGCCGAATGCTTCTTCGATTGGTTCTAGAAGAACCCGTTCAATCGGCTGGCCGTTCACTCACCAGTGGCTTACTATTCACGCACCGGCGGGTCAGACCATTGCACACTCTTAACCCACAGTCGGGAGTGCGCGTAGAGCTCGTGGCCTCCGACTCGCCGGTGAAGCCTTCGTTGGCAGGTTAGCGTCGGGTTGCTAAGGGGTGGGGTGAGCAAGTTGAGAGCGAGATATACGTTCATTAATAATCGGGGCGCTGAGCGAGGTTGGTCGGGGTTGCTGGGCTTAATGGTGCGAAACCTGGGGAGCTGTTTGTCGGCTACGGTTGAGCGCGGCGCCGTCGCAACGTTGGGCGCCCGATCGTGACCGAGGTTGTAGATCCCAGTGCAACTACTGGCCGTCGTTGGCAACTCTTGCCCATCCTTCTCGGTCGAAGCGACGTTGCCGCTGCAAGAGCGCAGCCACTCGTTCCGTCCCCTGTTCTGCGCCCGCCGGTAGTTAATGGAGGCCGGCAGTTAGCGGTGCAGACGGCGAGCGGCGATACTAGCCGCACGGTCGGCGGGAATGGCCAGCCGGCTATCGCACGTGCGTGCGCCAACATTCGGGCGTGGATGGTAGTGCCCGTTGTGGACTTCGTCTTGATCTTGTCGCCCCTGGCCTGGCGTCCACCGCAGTTGTTCGCAGTGATAGCACTGGCGGTCTTAGCGACTCTGCTCCTCACCGAGGGTGGCCAGTTTGTAGCCCGGCTCCACTTGAGCGTCCTGGATGAGTTGCCCTTCATCGTCACCAGACTGCTGGCCGCAACCGCGGCCGTCTCTGCGGCCATTCTCTACATCCACCACAAGCCAGAAGTCCTCACCTTCCTCGAAACTGCGGTCCAAGCAGCGAGTCTCGTGATCGTGGGCCGCGTCGTCACCACGCGGCTGACCGCTCTTGGACGCCGAACTGGAATCGCCATGCATCGGACCGTCTTGGTCGGTAGCGGCCCAGTCGCAGCGGAGCTTGCGCGATTGCTCGCCGAACACCGCGAGTACGGGCTAAAACTTGAAGGGTTCGTCGATGACAGCGAAAGCGCTTGGGCTGACCAATCGGTGCCCCACTTAGGTCGGCTCGCCGATCTCGACATGGCGGTCTTGACCACTGGCGCAGACACATTGCTCATAGCCGACGGGAATTTCGGGGAGCGAGCGTTGATGGACGCTGTGCGAACCCCCGTGTGCCAATCGAACCAACTTCTGGTAGTCCCTCGGATGCATCATTTCCATATCCAGACTGGTGTGGCTGATCATGTCGGCTCGATTCCCATCACCCGTGTATGCAATCCCAACCTCCGAGGGCCGGCACACCTCGTCAAGCGAGCGTTTGACATCTGCGTCGCAGCATCAGCGCTGCTGGCGCTGTCGCCGGCGCTGGCCTTGGTCGCAGCTGCCGTGCGTCTTGAAGGAGGACCCGGAGTCATATTCCGCCAGGTTCGGGTAGGCCGTGACGGCAGACAGTTTGAGTTACTGAAGTTCCGTTCCATGCGGCCTGATAATGAAGTGGAATCCCAAACAAAGTGGAATGTCGCAAATGACAATCGGATAGGGCCCGTAGGCAAGTTATTGCGCTGCAGCTCCATAGACGAACTTCCTCAGCTATGGAACATTCTGCGTGGTGACATGACTCTGGTCGGGCCCAGGCCTGAGCGCCCACATTTCGTGGAACAGTTTTCCTCCCAATTCGACGGGTACTCACAGCGCCATCGCGTTCAAGTCGGACTGACCGGTTTCGCCCAGGTGAGTGGGTTGAAGGGAGACACTTCCATTGCCGATCGGGCCCGCTACGACAACTTTTATATCGAGAATTGGTCGCTTTGGCTGGACATCAAGATCATCCTGCGTACCTTTCGGGCAGTCGTATTCTACCGCGAGCGGTGATGGCTTCTGAGTCAACTTCCTGTTGCGATATCAATCGTCGGGAATGGTGAGCTAAGCCTCACAGATGCGTCTCGCACGCAACGTGCAAGACTCGATCCGATAGTGAGATTGCTTGCTGACGTGCATTTATGCGCCACGTGCACGGACTTTGTGATTGCGATGGTCTGCTCCGACTTTGGTTCGCCGCGAATTCTGAGGACTCAACATGCCTGATGGCCGTATGAGCGTGGGCTCGTCATGAAGAGGAAGCGTGTGGTGACGATTTCGGAGCAGGAGTTCCGTGTTCTTGCGCGGAATCTGCTAGACCGCATGGCCGCCGACGGATTCGTTCCCGAGGCTGTCCTCGGAATCGTAACCGGGGGCGCATTGCTAGTTGATTCGCTTCCTCCCGAACTCGGCGGCATCCGGTTCCGATGCAGCGTCCAACGGCCCAGCACCGCGGTCAAGCAGAAGGCAGGACTAGCCCAACGGATCCTCAGGGTAATGCCATATCAAATCACCGATATCCTGCGTGTGATCGAAGACCTGATCGGTGAGCGGTCGGCCGTAAAAGTGCCCGAGCCCCCGTCTAGTCTGCAGGAGTCACTCAACGCTGTCAGTGACACCATGAGGGAGCGAGGGCTTCAAAGCATTGCGGTCATTGACGATGCCGTCGACAGCGGCGCTACGTTGGCGTGCGTGCTCGAAGCACTCAAAGAACGCCTACCAACCGGAGCGGTAGTGCGTAGTGCCGCAATCACTCGGACTAGGAGCCCCGCACTGAGCATTGCGCAGCCAGACTATGTGATTTTCGAGGACACTCTATGTCGGTTTCACTGGTCCTTTGACTACAAGGCACCCCGTGGGTCCTGACGCCGTCCGGAAGGTACTTTTCGTAGACTTGGACGGCACCCTAGTGCTCGACAACTCTTTTCACCTCTTTCTGTGGTCACTATGGACCGAGGGCGGACCGCGACTGCGTCTCGCGTTGTTTCGAGCCGCCTCGGCCCGCATGCTGAACCGCCGCAACGGCCGCAGTCGGATGAAGCAGTCCACGCTTCAGGCATTCGCAAGAGTGAGCGCCGCCCGCCAAAGAGCCGTGATAGCACGCACATTGGCGATGATGCAGCGCACAGTTTCTCGCCCCGTCTTGACGAGAGTGTTCGCGTATCGCGACGAAGGATGGCTGTCAGTCTTGGCTACAGCGGCACCCGATTGCTACGCCCGCCCGTTCGCCGAGGCGCTGGGCTTCGATGCCTGCCTCGCAAGTCCAGTCGTTCACGATCCGGAAAACTGGAATGAGTTGATTGGTGCTCGAAAGGCGGAGGCCTGCAGAGCTTGGGCGGCGGACCTAGCTGGGAGCACAATCTCCGACATCGCTGTCATCTCCGACCATCCAGATGACCTACCACTTCTCCGGATGGCGTCTCGTGTAGTAATTCAGGCTGCGCCGCGTGATGCCGCAGCCTTGGTTGGCGGCTTGCCCGCTGGGACCGTAGCCGAGCAAATCGATCCCGTGAGTGCTCACGAGACAGGCGGTATGTGGCTTTGGATCGATGATCGTCCTTGGGGGCCATGCGACATATGGGAGGTCAAGACCGTCCTGAGCAAACATCGTTACACCTTGCTGTACCGCACGGACGGTAGCTGGCATCGCATACTGCCTGGCTGCAGTCTTTTGGATGCTGCCTTGCGCGTAGATTGTCCGCGTCCGCCTTCCGCGCGGGACCGCTTATCCGTCGCTGCACGCCGCCTGATCGTCCGCGATTATCTCGGCGTCTACCACTAGGTGAGAGATTGGTAAACATAGTCGCAGTCTCGGAGTACCGTGACGAGCCCAGCGAAGGCATGCAGGTGGTCTCCAAGACGTTGGTGGATGCCCTGAGGCGAGCCGGACACACGGTGCGTGTAATCGAGCCTCGGAGACTTCCAAGGTCGTTCATGTCTCTCGCGCCGAATCAACCCGATATTGTGTTGTTTACGCACGGGCCAGGACGCGGTGTCGTTGCCTTCTCCTGGCTGATACGCATCTTGTTTCGTTCCCGAATAATATGGGTCGCCTCCCGTCCAGACCTCGCTGCAGTGCCTCGCTTGCTCAAGGGTCGAAAGACGGCTCATTCCGTCCTGTGCAACAGGCGGCGTGAGGATCTTGAAGCCGTCGCGCGAGACGCGGAGTTCATCGAGCAGTTCATTGGCATTGATCCAGCCAGAGTTACGTCAACAGACGGTGGGAGCGACCCTTGGCCGGACTTGACCGCAACTGGACGACCGGTGCTTCTCCACGTCGGCCACTTGAAGCGCAATCGCGGACTAGATGTGCTAGCTGATGCCAAACGGCTCCTGGCAGACCAGATTGAAGTCGTTGTGCAGGGTAGCCCAGCACTGCCGCCAGATGCTGGCGTCCTGGAAGATCTCGAATCGGCCGGCGTCCGAGTGCGCCGCACATTCGAACCGAATCTCCATTGCTTATACAAGGCAGCGGACCTCTATGTGTTTCCGGTGCAACAGGTATCCGCGGGTGCGATTGAACTTCCGCTCGGTGTGCTCGAAGCGATCGCAAATCAAACACCGGTGCTGACAACGGATTTCGGAGTACTGCGACGCGCGCTGGACGGTCTACCCGGTGTTACATTCGGTACCCAAGAGGAGTTCTTGTCAGCTCTGCGCTCCCTTGTTGCGGGCACCGGTCTAACGAACAAACCAGACGGACTGCCTGATCACTTGCATGCTGCTCGGACAACAGAAGCCGTCCTACAAATGGTGGAGACGTAACGATGCAACGCATAGCCACCATCATGGGAACCGATGGCAGTGGAAAGACGACGTTGGCATCCGCCCTCGTCGACCAGCTGCGGGAACAAGACATCGCTGCGGCCCGCGAGTGGCTCGCAGCGGAGAGCTACATCATGGCGCCTATCCGTAAAGTGCTGCGAACACGGTGGCGCAAGGGTACTTCAGCGGAATACACCGCAGTCGAGGCCAACTCCGCAAGCGACGTTGCCCAGAAACAGGTGATGGTCACCCGCCATCGCTGGGCGCAGCGCCTCTATCTGGGCATGGTGCTCCTCGACTACCGCCTTCAGCTGATGTTCAAATTGCTTCGAAATCGCCGGAGTGAACTAATCATCGCCGATAGGTACCTATTCGATGTGATGGTCAATGCAGGCCTCACCCTTGGCCTCTCGCCGGATGAAACAGTCGAGCTAGTGCAACGGCAGATTGCAAGGCTTCCCTTGCCGCAGGTTCGAGTCTTTCTTCGCGTTGAGCCTGAGATTTCCATGCAGCGTAAGGACGATATCCCCGATATCGAATACCTACGCCTCAGGTTGTCCTATTACGAGGCAATAGCGGAAGCTTTCGGCTTCGTGGTTCTCGATGGGACGCGCCCTATCCGTGAGAACTCTGAATGGCTTCGAGACTATGTGGTCGCGTCGCTATCCAAGCCATATGTGCACTATGCGCACGCGAAC
>WBZP01002475.1_pt2 | contig 13236 bp, 1 predicted proteins | sample 5204301 | NCBI WGS metagenome assembly WBZP01 (sample SAMN12412401, study PRJNA552823) | activated sludge metagenome | isolation source: activated sludge from nitrification reactor of wastewater treatment plant... | place: USA: Pennsylvania | collected 2017
TTAATGTAGTATTGACCAATAGTCAAAGTGAAAATGCGATAGTAGGTGTTAAAACTTTTTCCGGCGTAGATCTAACTACGACTTTTGGTACACTGGCCACATCTACAGGTAATTCTTCATCCGCTTTTGTTACGGCTGCATCAGCAACTAATGAACTGGTGTACTCAGTAGTAGGGTTTAATAATGGATCAACCAATCAGACTCCAGGAAGCGGTCAGACAGAATATTATGATCAAACCATAAACAGTTCCATTTGTGGAGCCGGAAGTTCTAAAGCAGGTGCTTCATCTGTGACAATGTCATGGACATCTACTTCAAGTCCATGGAGCATCGGAGCCGTGTCTATAAAACCAGCTGCTTCTATATTTCCCGGTGGGGTATCCGGAGCTTCCGTCTGGCTTAAAGCAGATTTGGGTGTGACCACAGGAGCAACGATGACTTGGGCAGATCAATCCGGAAACGGTAGAAATGGAACTCAATCAACGGCAGCTAATCAACCAACTCTTAACTCTTCAATATTCAATTTTAATCCAGCCTTAAATTTTGATGGCGCAACGGATTTTCTATCAGTGCAAAACCTTTCAGGATTGCCTACGGGTACATCTCAGGTGCAAGTTTTTTCAGTGGCGAACAATTTGAATACTGCAGGTGGTTGGGGGCATATTTTTACGTATGGATCTACAACAACTTCCCAGTTATTCGGAATTTCAAAGAATACGGGAAATGCTAATGCTGCAGCAACTTTTTTTACAAACGATGCGATAAGTTCTTTATTGGAATATGCAAATGGTCAACCAGCTTTGACGGAGAGTAAGTATACCGGTACACAAGGAGTTATATCATCCTTTGGTATACAAAGAGGTACAATCACTTTTACCGGAGCGAAAACAGTATCAACCGGATTTGTTGGAAAAGCAAATGATGGAGCTTTCTGGAATGGAAATATACCTGAAGTTATTTTGTTTCCTACCAACCTAACTACACTTCAGACCAATCAGGTAAACTCTTATCTGGCTTTAAAATACGGTTTAACTTTAAGTCAAACCGCAGCACAGAATTATACAGCTTCAGATGGTACCACCATCTACTGGAACGGTACGTCCAACAGTGGGTATAAAAATAATATTGCTGGTATAGTCCGGGATGATCTTTCTGCATTGTACCAAAAACAATCTAAATCTGTGAATACAGGATTACAATTGGTGATAGGAAACGGCAACCTGATTTCTGCCACCAACGCAGCCAATACCAGTACCATCGCAGCAGATAAATCAGCCCTCGTATGGGGCGACAACGCCGCTTCCGTTTCTACATGGACAAGTACAGGGGCACCATCGACCAGTAGACAGATAGTGAGCCGAACATGGAAAGTTCAGGAAACAGGTTCTATAGGATCGGTGAAAATTCAGATAGCTGACAACAGCGGAACCAATGGACTGCCGGCTGAAGTCAATACTATTTATTTGCTGACGGATGCAGATGGTGATTTTTCATCCGGGGCGACTGAAGTCATTATGACTTTAAATGGAACCAACTGGGAAGCGAATGTTGATCTGACCAATGGCCAATTTTTCACTTTTGCTACAGACATACAGCGTGCCCCGGGTGGTGTCGTGACCAATAATACACTTTGGCTTAAGGCTGATGCAGGTACCAGTTCCACATCAGATGGAGCAGCAGTCAATACATGGACAAATTCAGCTTCTGGTGCTCAGGTCTGTACAGCAGCAGTTGGGTTCAGGCCAATCTATAAAGTCACTTCATCAAATCTTAATTTCAATCCTGTTCTGGATTTTGGAGGAGATGACGATTATTTTGCAGGTACAAGTAATTTTGGGGTGACAGGCACCAGTCTATTCACAGCATTTGCTGTTTCACGTCGTGCCACGGATAATACTTCAGACATGTTTTTTGGTGGCAATGCAAACTCGAATAATAATTTTGGTTTTTCTATTCAGGCTGGAGATCAGGCTGTCATAGAGGCCAATAATTATGGGACAAAAATAGGTTCAAATTCCACTTCATTATCAAATGTTGGTGTTATAAAAGCTGTAAAGCGGAGTGCTTCCAATACCTGGCAATTGTATCACAACGGAGTTACTGATGGTACTTCGGGGACGATTAGTGGCGGTGCAAGCGGAAATTTTGCTGGAACGCTTGCCACTTCAAATCTTAATTTTGGAGCAGGAAAAGGAACCCAGGATTATTTTGATGGCGATATTTCTGAAATCATAATTCATTCAGGAGCACTGACAGACACAGAAATACATAGAATAGAATCTTATCTGGCATTAAAATATGGTATCACGCTTGATCAGTCTGTAGCCCAAAATTATTTAGCTTCAGACGGAAGTACTATTTTTTGGAATGGGACAACAAACAATGGTCACAAAAATAATATTGCAGGTATAGCAAGAGATGATGCTTCATCACTAAATCAGAAGCAATCCGGGTCTGTAAATAATGGTTTACAGGTATGCATTGGAAACGGAAATACCATAGCCATTTCTAATGCAGCCAATACAAATAATTTTTCCAATGACAAATCTGCCTTAGTATGGGGAGACAATGGAGGTAGTGTATCTGCATGGACCATTGCCGGTGCTCCTTCTTCGCTGAGACAGATAGTCAGTCGTACATGGAAAGTACAGGAAACCGGGACGATAGGTTCTGTCAAAATTCAGATAGGGGACAACAGCGGATCAAACGGTCTCCCTTCTGAAGAAAATACAGTGTATCTTCTCATTGATAGTGATGGAGATTTTTCATCCGGTTCTACAGAAATTGCCATGACATTGAACGGAACTAAGTGGGAAGCCAATGTTGATTTGAGCAATGGACAATTTTTCACATTTGGGACACAGGTTCCGATTTCACCCGGTGGTGTTGCTGGCGCATTGGTTTGGTTGAAATCCACTTCAGGTACCAGTACGACTACCAATGGTTCCGGGATTTCTACCTGGACAAACCAAATGGGCGGAGGAAACGCTGTCCAATCCACATCAATCAATCAACCGACCTTTCAGACAAGTACATCAGATGTGTTAAATTTTAACCCAATCGTCAGATTTAACAGTGCGGCTTCACAATCATTCAATTTATCTGCAAATATTTTTGGAGATGGTACTACCCGTACAGCGGCCAACTTTTTTACTGTATTAAAAAATACAGATTTGTCGCAGAATAATGGATTATGGTATGAAGTATTTGATAATAGTAACCGGATTTTACAACATTTGCCATGGAGTTCTTCAGGAATCTATTGGGACGCGGGAAGTACTTCTGCAAATGAACGTTTATCCATCTCTAATTCATACATAAATAACACAACACCTTTTATGTGGAGCTTCTTAGGTCAATCCACATCACAATCCATTAGGCAGGATGGACTTACCATTGGTACAAACGCAAGTGCAAATATCTCTTATGGATTTACCAATGGTGTCAAATATTTTGGAAGAAGCGATTCAGGTTATTTCGGAGGCGATATTGGTGAAATCATCGGATACGGAACCAGCCTTACCAGCACTCAGATACTACAAATAGAAAGTTATCTGGCCATAAAATATGGTAAAACAATAAATCAAAACACTCCTACAAATTATATTGCATCTGATGGATCAACCATTTTTTGGAATGCATCCAATAATAGCAGTTATAAAAATAACATTGCTGGTATAGTCAGAGATGACGTATCAGGTTTACTTCAAAAACAATCAAGGTCTGTTAATGCAGGACTTCAGGTGACTGTTGGAAACGGGAATTCGATTCTTGCTACCAATTCATTAAATACATCAAGTATTTCAACTGATAAATCGGCTTTGATGTGGGGTGATAATGCAGGATCTGTATCTTCATGGACAAGTACCGGAGCACCTATCGGATGGCAATTGTTAGAACGAAAATGGAAAATTCAGGAGACAGGTTCTATTGGCTCTGTAAAAGTTCAGATAGCAGATAATAGTGGAACGAATGGCCTTCCTCCGGAAATATTTACGGTATTTTTATTGGTAGATAGTGATGGGGATTTTACTTCAGGAGCCACACAAATTGCTATGACACTTAATGGCACCAATTGGGAAGGAAATGTTGATTTTTCAGATGGTCAATTTTTTACATTTGCCACGTTAATGTTGACCACAAATGTGACCAACGTATTGTGTCACGGAAACACTACAGGAGCTATAGATCTGGTTGTGGCAGGAGGGTCAGGTTTTACTTATGACTGGAGCAATGATGGTCCGGAAACACCGGATAATGATACCCAGGATTTATCCAATTTAGCTGCAGGTAGTTATGTAGTCACCGTAACTGACGGATCTGGTGCTACAGCAACAGCAACAGCGACTGTGACACAACCAGGTGCCACTATTACGTTATCGAGTGTCGTGACCAATGTGAGTACAACAGGAGCAAATAATGGGGCAATAAATATTTCGGTAGCAGGTGGAACTCCTTCTTACACATATTTGTGGTCGAATGGCGCTACTTCAAAAAACATAGCAGGAATTGCTGCCGGTAATTTTACAGTTACTGTTACTGACATAAATAGTTGTACAGGTTCATTCACTATGACTGTGGGTACCAATACAAATTCAACTGTGGTCAATAAACAATTGTACCTGAGTGATGGCTTTTTGATGGATCGTGTAAATCCTGCAGCTACGCCTTTTGACAATACCACAGCAGTTACTTCAAATTTGAGTTCTTCTGTCGCAGGTGTAGCTATAGATGCGATAAGTACCAAAACATATACATCAGGCTCAAGTACATCACTTGCGCATACGGTGGGGACCAGCGACAACAGATTACTTTTGGTTGGTATATCTACCAGAGACAGATCTGTCACATCCGTAACCTACGGTGGCACATCTATGATTTTAGTGGGAACCACAACCAGTGGAATTGATGCAAGAATAACCATTTACAGACTGATAAATCCTCCATCAGGTACAGCAAATGTGGTTGTTAATTTTAGTGGATCAACCACCAAAGGTGCTATTATTTCTGCTACATCATTTTTTGGTGTGGATCAATCTGCCCCACTCAGAACATTTAATTCTGCTGTTGGTACATCCACTACCCCATCAGTCAACATAAGTTCGGTTGCCGGAGATCTGGTGTATGACGTACTCTCCAAAAGAAATACAGGAGCTTCATCTCCTGGCAGTGGTCAAACAGAAAGACTGGATCTGAGTTCAGGTGAAATCAGAGGGGCCGGAAGTACTGAACCCGCAACTTCTACATCTACCACTATGAGTTGGTCGATTTCTTCAGCCATCTGGGCAGTAGGTGGTGTAGCCATCAAACCCGCAACCGTAATTAGCAATGTAACTTTTACACAGTTTCCGGTGATGTGCAGCCCATTGACCATTAAAGCTAGTAATACCATATCTTTTAATGCTTATTTGGCAATTATCAGTGGCACCATGCCGTCAAATCCAAACATAACAGCCACCATAAAACATGGAGCAACAAATATCATTACTTTAACCAACCCAACTTATAACAGTAGTACAGGTATTTTGACCTGGACAGGTTCAAGAGGAACTGACATTACCGTACCCGCCGGTTCTGCTATTTCGGTTGAAATTACCACAGCCCAAAGCGGAGTGTCTTTTCAGATCAGACATGATTCGCAATCTTACCCTTCAAAAATAACTTTGCCGGTAAGTACATTTATAAATGTCAATACTTTGCGTTTGCATGATGCTTCCTATCCCAATGGCAACTTGCTTACTGATATTCCCAGTATTGGAAATTCATATTTAAGGGTTTCTGTAAGTGATCCATTCGGAACATCTGACATCACAGCTGTAAATCTTACATTTACCAAACCCAATTCATCTACTATAACCCAAAATTTAGGAGAGCCACAAGTAGTAAATACGGCCGGATGCTTAAAAACATATCAATATGTGTGGGCAGATCCTACAGATCTCGGGACATGGAATATACAGGCAGTAGCCAATGAGGGAACAGAAGGCGTTACCCATTCATCATCATTATCACTAAATGTAGTAACGCCTACTTCTCCGGTAGGAGAGACAAAATATTTGTATCTTTCAGACCCGTCTCAAGCATTGGATAGGATAGATCCGGTAAGTGTGGGTGATGGAACCACTGCCCAAACACCAACTTTATCCGGTCCGGTAAACACAACAGTTACTTTAACGGCAACAGAAGATGTGGAAATTTGGAATGGTTCAAATGGAACTACTTATAATTACGGGAGTTGCGATCTGATTTATGTCAACGGCAGCCCAATTCAAAGAAATTTATTGAAATTTAATTTATCAGGAATTCCGGCAAATGCAACAATTACTTCGGCAAATTTAAATTTGGTGAAATTAGGAGGTAGTACAGAAGCAACTAGTTTTAATATCCATAGGATGACCAATAGCTGGACAGAAGGAACAGGATCTTGTGCTGGTTCAACAGGAGTAGCTAATTTTAATCAACGTATTTCAGGTACCAATTGGACTACCGCAGGGGGAGATTATAATTCGACTGCTGAAGCCAGTACTACAGTAAGCTCAAATGGAAATTATAATTGGAGTCTTACAAATCTCGTTCAAAACTGGGTAAACGGAACCAATATTAATGATGGATTAATGTTGAAATTTGCTACAGAAGGTGCAAATAAAGAAATGTATTTTGGAAGTAGTGAAAATGCCACATCAGGGAACAGGCCTACACTTAGTGTTACTTATACCACACAAGGCAGCACTACCACTTTTACACAAAATCCTACTCTCTGTAGTCCATTAACTATTAAAGCAAATCAACAGATAAGAATAAAGACACACGTGTCAATAGTTAATGGTTCAATGCCTGCAAACCCAGATATAACTGCACAATTAAAATATGGGAGTACGATAATTGCAACTATTAACAATCCAACATTTGCATCCAACTTGTTGACTTGGACAACTTTTTTATCTTCAGATATTACAATCCCTTCCGGACAAGCTATTTCATTGGTAGTAACTACTCAACAAACAGGAGTAACTTTTAAACTTGATTTTGATAGTCAGACTAAACCTTCCAGAATAGAAATACCTGTCATATCAACTATAAATATCACATCTCTGGCCATGTACAATGCAGCATATCCGGGAGGTTCAGTGATTACAAAAGCCAATAAAGCAAGTACAGTTTATGTCCGGGCTACAGTCACCAGTCCATTTGGGACAAGTGACATCACAGGAATGAATATAGGCATATCACCACTAGGAACTAGCGATGTTGCCACTTCTGTCGCCACATCAGGGTGTACACGTACTTATCAGTATATATGGAATACACCCAATGCATCAGGAGACTATACCATCATGGCCACTGCAAAAGAAGGCTATGAAAATACGGTAGTTGATGAAGAAAATTTGAATTTTTCATTGTGTCCTCTTACTTTAAATCCAACCATTGCATCTGCGCCTACATGTAGTGTACCTGATGCCGGTAATATTGCTTTAAATATCAGTGGTGGAGGTGGACCTTATACTTGGAACTGGAGCAGAGTTTCACCTGCAGGTACGGGTACAGGTACAGGCGATCATATTCCTGATTTGATTTTTGGAACATACAATATTACAGTAACTTCATCAGGTGGTTGTTCTGGAACAGGGTCAATCACCCTTCTTCAGCCTGTTGGACCTACAATAGTTTCTACAGTAACCAATACAGGTACATTATGTTATGATGGAAGTATTGAATTGGTATTGACAGGTACATCAGGATTTTATTCCAGTTTCTGGTCAGATGGTGTGTATACACATGATCGAAATAATCTGGTACCGGGGATGTATAGTGTTACCGTTACAGATATTGAGAATGGATGTACATCTCAGGCATCTATGGAGATCCTGTTGGGTTCGCCTATTCAGTCTTCTGTTTTTGCATTGAATCCTGATTGTGTGGGTGGATCCGGTGGATCGTTAAATATTTCGCCGACAGGAGGTACCGGCATTTATACTCACCTGTGGTCAGATGGCGTTACTACTGAAGACAGAGCATCCCTTAATTCCGGTTCATATCGGGTGACGGTTACAGATTCTGGTGGTTGTACAGCATCATTTCAGTATGTTTTGTCAGAGCCTCAGGCCATCAGCTTAAATCATGTAAAAACTGATGTTTCTTGTACAAGTAATGGAGCAATTAATATTACAGTAGGTGGTGGTGTACTCCCGTTTAAATACAACTGGCAGGACCTACCGGATATTTTTGATCCGGAAGACAGGTCAGGATTAATACCAGGTACATATACGGTCACTGTGACGGATACCCGAGGCTGTACTGCCACTTCATCCATTGTTCTGATGACCCCTGAATGTGATGTAGAAGCCAATTCAGTTTGTATTTCTACTTCTGCCGATATCTTTAAAGTTGATCCTGATCCTGATGTGACATCTTATGTATGGAGAGTGACTCAAGGAGGAGTGATCAGTTCTGGTCAGGGTACACCTTCTATTACAGTGAATTGGTCCGGATCAAGCGTGGGAAATGGTCAGGTTTGTGTGTATACCACAAATAACTGTGGGGAAAGCAGAGAGATATGCACTTCAGTCTATATTAAATCTGTCAACGCAACGGCAGAAATAATTTCTCCTTCCTGTCTGGGATCAAATATAAGCTTTATTGGAGGTGGCGGATCGGCATATGCCTGGAGTGGTCCAAATGGATTTGTATCGAGTCTACAGAATCCAAACATAAATAACGCAACCATCCAGAATGCTGGGCTTTATATTGTCACTGTGACCAATGAAAATGGTTGTACTGCCAGTGCGTCTGTTAATTTAACATTAAGCTCAGGTCCTGTACTTAGTGTATCAAGTCTACCTACATCAGCATGTGGTGAAAGCACCGGATCCATTGATTTGACTGTGTCAGGAGGGATAAGTCCTTATGAGTATGAATGGTCAAACGGCGCGGTCACTCAGGACATAACTAATGTAGGTTTCGGCTCTTTTAAAGTGACCGTAACAGATCATAGTGGCTGTAGTTCAGTTACTTCGAAGGATGTTGCCAATGTGGAAGGATTAAATATTTCTATTTCAAAGTCAAACGTCATGTGTTATGATGGAAATGACGGTGCTGCCAATCTTATCTTGACTGGCGGTAGTGGAAATTATTCTTTTCAATGGTCACATGGAGCAACTTCCCAAAATGTAACAGCTTTGAGGGCAGGAACTTATTTTGTGACTGTAGCGGATGTTGAAGAAGGATGTTCAGGAGTGGAGACTATTACCATTACTCAGCCGGAACGATTAAGACATGATTTTGCTGTATCAAACATTGATCAGTTTGGGCAAAATACTGGAGAAATTGACCTGATAGTCAGTGGTGGTGTTCCAAATTATGGATATAGATGGTCTGATTTACCTGGTACTACCTTTGATGATCCGGAAGACAGGTCAGGGCTAAGTGCAGGAATGTATGTAGTTTCTATTGCAGATGCAAATAATTGTGTGGCACTCAGGGCAGTTGAAATCAATCAGCCTAGTGGTCCTTTAATGCTCAATGCAGTGGTTGGAAATGTAACTTGTTTTGGACTGGTAAATGGATATATTGATTTGAGTGTAACAGGTGGTACAAGTCCTTATAGCTTTTTATGGTCTGGAGCACAAACTACCGAGGATATAAAAAATATTGCGCCTGGCACTTATATAGTGACAGTAACAGATGCAAGATCAATTACGGTTATCGATACATTTGAAGTAGGTCAACCAGAGATACTTGTTGCCAACATAAATAAAGTCGATTTGAGCTGTTTTAATGATATGAGCGGAGTTTTGGATGTTTCTGTAAGTGGTGGTACAGCGCCATTTAGTTATTTATGGTCTACAGGGGCACAAACAGAGGACATCAATGGTCTTTCTGCAGGAATGTACACTGTTTCTGTTCAGGATATTAATAGATGCCAGACACAATTATCAGAACAGCTTGATCAACCTTTACCCATAAGTATCGTTGTTGCTGTTGATCCGGTGGATTGTTTTGGTACAAATACGGGGAATATAAATCTTGCTATAAGTGGTGGAACAGGCAATTATAGTTTTAGCTGGTCAAATGGTGCCACTACAAAAGACTTATTGAATATTTCGTCTGGAAATTATACAATTACTGTCACAGATGAATCACTGTGTCTAAAAACAACTTTTGTTACAGTTGGAAACAGTAATCCTTTGACATCTACTGCTTTTGTATCATCCTTATCATGTAATGACATTGTGAATGGATATATCAATTTGACTGTTTCCGGTGGTACAGAACCTTATACGTATCGTTGGTCAGACTATTCAGTTACTGAAGATATTGAAAATCTAAGTCCAGGCACCTATACTGTGACAGTTACTGATGCAAATCTGTGCGAACATACTGCAGAATACACTGTAAATCAACCCGAACCAATTGTTGTAAATGCAGCTGCTATTTATCCGGATTGTTTTGGAAATAACCAGGCAGGAATAAATATTACCCATCTTGGAGGTATAAGTCCGTATACTTATGCATGGTCAAACGGCGCAAGTACACAAAATGTAAGCAATCTTTCTGATGGTATTTATTTTGTTACAGTCACAGATAATGTGGGTTGTACCGGTACTTCTATTGCACTGATCACTCAACCATCAAATCTTGTTTTGACGGGAGTTGGTATACCCAACTGTCCGGGACAAGCCAATGGAGCACTTACTTTGTATATGAATGGAGGTACAGAGCCATACAATTACGTCTGGTCAGATGCCGGCCCAAATGATTTTATGAGAACCGGACTGAATACAGGTATCTATAGCGTTACAGTTACAGATGCAAACGGCTGTACAAGTGCAGAAGATTTTGCTATCGAACCATTAAGTGTTCAGTTTTTTAATGTATTACCATCATGTGCAATAGATCAGGAAACAGGAAATTTATATGTCAAAGAAAACGGTGAAATTTATGCAAAAGTAAGTGGTGGATTGCCGCCTTACCAATTTTTATGGTCAACCGGAGATTCGACATCTTTTATTAGTAATCTGGCTCTGGGCATTTATTCGGTTACCGTTGAGGCCAATGGATGTTATATTTCAGACCAATCATATTTAACAGGAAATGCATGTATCCCACCCGTAGCAGCAGATGATTTTTATCTCACTGAAATGAATGTGCCTGTTTCAGGAAATCTGGCTATAAATGATTATGATCCCAATACTGAATATCCGCTTACTTTTTTACCATTAGGGCATATTGATGAAGAAGTGGGTATCATCAACTGGGATTCTACTTTCAATGGTGCATTTAATTTTACGCCATTTCAGGGATATTTCGGGACATTTTCTATCCGTTACCAAATCTGTGATACACTTAACTTATGTGATATAGGAAACCTGACCATAAGAGTTGAAAAACCGGTGATAGGTTTGGCAAAAACTATTTCCAATGGCCCGATCAATAATGAAGATGGTACTTTCAGTTTATCTTATTCTCTTTTGGTTGAAAATAAGAGTTTATTTACGTTATCTTCTGTTCAAGTTGAAGAAAATCTGGATGCCACCTTTGCCGGATCAACATCATATACGGTCAATAGTGTAACCAGCACTCTTTTTAATATAAATAGTGGATTTAATGGGTCGGGTGACAAAAACCTATTGACAGGTTCCGGTAGTTTGGCCCCTCTTGCATCAGGAACAATACTGATCAATTTAACATTAACTCCCGGGCAAACAAGAGGACCATATATCAACACCGCTTTAGTTACAGCCATTTCACCTGAAGGAATTCAGTATTCTGATGTGTCACAAAATGGCATCTTAACTGATCCTGATAACGATGGTGACCCAACCAACAACAATGAACCAACCCCGCTATTGTTTTGTCCGGCTGCTAATATTACTGGGCCTTCAGTCATTTGTATTGGGGCAACTACCACATTATCTCCTACTTCCGGAGGTACCTGGGTCAGTTCAGATCCTTTAATAGCAACAGTAAACAGTAATGGTGTAGTAACAGCATTATCAGAAGGAATGGTGACTTTTGTTTTTAGCCAGCCAGGGTGTAGTTCAGAGCCATCCAATCCTGTAACCATAGTAGGTAAACAAGCCATAGTAACCGGGTCTACTTCTATTTGCCCGGGTACCACCACTACGCTTATACCCGCATCAGGGGGCGTATGGTCCAGTAGCAATCCATCTGTTGCGGTCGTTAATAATTCAGGGATTGTAACAGGTTTGTCCACAGGTTCAGCCACCTTTATCTTTACAGAAACGGCTACTGGTTGTACATCACCACCAAGTGAAGTAGTTCAGGTAAGTCTTAATCCTATAGTTTCTATTACTGGTTCAAAAAGTATCTGTGTAGGCAACACAAGCCAGCTTTCCCCATCTTCAGGAGGGACATGGGTGAGCAGCAACCCAGCTATTGCAACAGTCAGTAATCAGGGATTAGTCACAGGTATATCTCAGGGAATTGTCACTTTTATATTTACACAATCTTCCGGATGTGTGTCCAATCCAACATTACCATTGACCGTAAACGGCAGACCAAATGTATTTTTATCAGGAGATCCTGAGATTTGTATCGGGACCACAACCACATTTCTACCTTCTGCAGGAGGAACCTGGACCAGCAGCAACCCTTCAGTAGCAACCATTAGTAACAGTGGAGTCGTGACTGGTGTTTCTGCAGGTTCTGTAAACTTTACTTTTATATTGACTTCCGGTAGTTGTGCATCAGAACCTACTCAGGATATCATTGTGAAGTCAAAACCTTTGGTCCAGATCACAGGATTAGATGATATTTGTATAGGAATGAGCACAACATTGTCACCGGTTTCAGGCGGAACCTGGACCAGTAATAACCCTTCTGTCGCATCAGTTTCAAATGCCGGTGTTGTATTCGGTATTTCTCCAGGTCAGGCTACGTTCAGTTTCAGGTCTGGCGAGACACAATGTTTATCGGATCCTACCTCATCGTTAACAGTAAATGATCGACCGACAATAAATTATACAGGATCATATACCATTTGTGTAGGATCAAACATTACACTGTCTTCTCAGGGTTCAGGTATATGGTTCAGCAGTAATCAATCTGTTGCCCAAATAACTTCAGGTGGTTTGGTGACAGCCATTGCCCCGGGAACTGTTACTTTTACTTTTACGTCTTCTGTGACAGGATGTGCATCAAATCCAACGAGTGCATTTACCATATTGGGAAGACCAACAGTTAGTATTTCTGGTCAGTCTTCCATCTGTGTGGGCA
>WBZP01005244.1_pt1 | contig 13236 bp, 8 predicted proteins | sample 5204301 | NCBI WGS metagenome assembly WBZP01 (sample SAMN12412401, study PRJNA552823) | activated sludge metagenome | isolation source: activated sludge from nitrification reactor of wastewater treatment plant... | place: USA: Pennsylvania | collected 2017
CGGTGTTGGTCGTGCCCAAGTGGCCGGTTCGCGGCACGGTCGGTCGACGCGCGGTCGTGACCTGGAACGGCGGCCGCGAAGCCAGCCGGGCGCTGGCCGACGCCCTGCCCTTGCTGGCCGGGGCCGAGCGGGTCACGGTAATGATCGCCCCCGACGATCACGCCGAGGCGATCGGCGAGCGGCTGGTCGCCCATCTCGCCCGCCACGGGGTCGCCGCGACTCCAAAAATCCTGGAGGACCACCCGGACAAATCGCCGGGCGTGGCCATCCTCCAGGAATGCAATGCAATCGACGCCAACCTGCTGGTGATGGGCGGCTACGGCCATTCGCGGTTGCGCGAAAAGGTCTTCGGCGGGATGACCGAGTTCGTGCTGGGGGTTGCCCGCCTGCCGGTACTGATGGCGCACTGAGAAGCTGTCTAAAAATCACCAATTGATTTTTCAGAAAAATTTTATGCAGGGCCAGCTTCCAGCCGGTTTTTGCCTATCAAGCCGGCTGGAAGCCGGCTCTACTCCGCGCGACAGTACCCAGGCGATGGCGAGCTGGGCAACCGCATCGGCCGACGCTCCGGCAGGATGATACCGGATACGACGCATTTGACTGCCCGGGTTTATATCGGTCACGTTGCCGCTCGATGACTTTGCCCATTAACGCGGATCATGGCCATGCCGGTTCAGCCGCTGCTCCAACCGCCGGAACATCCGCGCCAGCCAGAAGCACAGCAGGAAATACAGCGCCGCCACCGTCAGCCAAACCTCGAACACCCGCCCCGACGATACCGCCAATTCGGTGCCGGTGAAGGTCATCTCCTGAATGGAAATCAGCGAAATCAGCGACGAGTCCTTGATCAGCGAGATGAACTGCCCGGCCAGCGGGGGGATCATTGTCCGCACCGCTTGTGGCAGGATCACCTTGTTCAGCGTATGGCGGGAACGCAAGCCGAGCGCTCGGGCCGCCTCCCATTGCCCTTGCGGAATCGCCTCAATGCCGGCGCGGACGATCTCGGTGACGTAAGCGCCCTCAAATAGCGCCAGACAGATCAACCCGGACAGGAAATTGGGCAACAACTCCGGCGGGCCGAACAGGAACGCCAGCACATTCAAAATCTCCGGCGCGGCATCGGCAAGCCGGTTTTCCACGTCCAGCACCGGCAACAACTGGCCGCTGATGAAGAAATAGAAGATGAAGATGAACACCAGCGGCGGCATGTTGCGAATCAATTCGACGTAGGTTCGGCTGAGCAACCGCAGAAACAGGCTGCGCGCCACCCGGCACACGCCCATCGTCCCACCGATCAGCGCCGCCAGCAGCCCACCCCATAGTGCCAACCGCACCGTCGCCAGAAACCCCTGCCCCAGCAGGTTCAGCACCCAGCCGTGCTCGGCGTCGTGGCGGACGAAATAGCTGGGAATCAGCCGCCAGTCCCAGATGTAGTGGAAATGGCTTTGCGCCCGGTGCAGCACGTAGCCGAGCAGCCCGAACACCACGGCCAGAATCAGCGCATCCAACCAGCCGAACTGCAACTTGCGGGAACGCACGATTCAGCCGCGCCCGGCGCCGCGCACCGGCAGACAGCGCTCCAGCCAATTGACCAGCAGCGACAGGCTGGTGGTCAGCGCCAGATACAGCGCCGCCACGGTGAACCACAGTTCGAAGGTCATGATTGAATTCTATTGAATTTCAGATAGATGAACAAAATCGTATTGGCTTTTCGAAAGATCCAACCCGAGGTAGAAGTAACTCCAGCAATCATTATAAAACAAAAATTATTTACAACATAAATTTTGTAAAATAGAATTGCTGTAAATTATGGCTGCCGTGAGGTGTTCCATGAAGCTGAATGTCGGTAACCCGGTGGAAGGCGAAGATTTCTTCGACCGCGAGAAGGAACAGCAACGCGCTTGGCGCAAGTTGGAAAGCAGCCACCTGCTCATGCTCGCGCCGCGCCGAATCGGCAAGACTTCGCTCATTTTACGCTTGTGCGATACGGCTCACGCGCACGGCTTTCAGGCGGTGCAATGTAGCTTCGCCCGCTGCGGCGACGAACAGGAATGCGTCAGCCTGCTATTTCGTACCCTGGCGGAACAGCAAGCACGTTGGGAACGCCTCGTCGAACCGCTGAAAACCGTTCTCGGCAAGTTGAAAGGCGTCAAAATCGGGCCGGTGGGCATCGACTGGCAATCCGGCAAACCAGCGGATTGGCGGGAAGTCGGCGATGCGCTCGGCAAGGTGCTGGACGAAGGGGATACTCCCTGGTTGATTTGCGTAGACGAAGTGCCCGTCTTTGTCATCAACCTGATCAAGCAGGGGGAAGACGGCAGGCGCCGCGCCCGCGCCTTCCTCAATTGGTTCCGCGACCTGCGCCAGCGCCATTACAAGCAGGTGAAATGGCTGCTGGCTGGTTCCATCGGCCTGGACACCATTGCCGCGCGCCTCGGTTGGGGCGACACCATCAACGATCTGGAGCCGTTCCCGCTCGCGGCCTTCGACGAAGCCACCGCGCTGGCTTTCCTGGCTCAACTGGCCGCCAGTTACCGTCTACCCCTGGAAGAACCCGCCTGTAAAGCCATCGTGAAACGCGTGGGCTGGCCAGTTCCCTACTATCTGCAAGCCATGTTCAGCCAGTTGCGCGACGACTGGGCGGACAACGGCGTCAAACCGGACGAAGCGGCGGTGGAACGCGCCTTCGAACGGCTGCTCGATCCCGCCTACCGCGTACATTTCGATTACTGGCGGCAACGCCTCGACGAGGAACTGGGCCAGCCGGAAGCCAATCATGCCATCCTGTTGCTCGACCACGCCTGCCAAGACGCCAATGGCCTGAGTCGGGATGCGCTCGGACAGGCGCTGAGTGCGCGTATTCGGGACCCGGACGAACGCGACCGACTCTTGCGCTATTTGCTGGATGTGCTCGGCGGCGACGGTTATCTAGTGGAGCGGGACGGACGTCACGCCTTCCGCATGGAATGGCTGCGGGTGTACTGGCAACGGAGGTTGCGGTGAACCGCGATCTACCCCTGCACCGTCCGGCGCTCTACAACCCGGCCCTGTGGAGCCGGGACGAGGTCAAAACTTATTACATCGCCCGCCAGCCCTTGTTGGCGCGGCTGCTGGACGACCTACGGCGCGAGCGTCCCGGCAGCCGTCCGCAACATCGCCTGATTCTCGGCTTGCGCGGCATGGGCAAATCCACACTATTGCGTCGGCTCGCCGTGGCGGTGGAAGACGATCCCGAGCTGGCGGCGCAATGGCTCCCGCTGACCTTTCCCGAAGAGCAATACAACGTCGGTGTCTTGGCGGATTTTTGGCTCAACTGCCTGGACGCGCTGAGCGATCTGCTGGAAGGGCGCGGACGGACCGCCGAGGCGAAGCAGATTGATGACATGATTGTGGGTCTGGCGCGGCCGGACCACGAGGGCGCCTCGCAAGCTCTGATCCAAGCGGCCAAGCGACTCGACCGGCGTTTGCTGCTACTGATCGACAACATCGACCTTATTCTCGAACGGCTCAAAAACAGCCACTGGGTCTTGCGCGAAGCCCTGCAATCCCATCCAGAAATTCTGGTGGTGGGTGCCAGCGCCCGCGCCCTGGAAGCCAGTTATCAATACGACGCGGCCTTCTACGACTTCTTCAAGGTGGACGAACTGCGCGGCCTGAGCGAACAGGAAATGCGTGACACCCTGCTCGCCCTGGCCCGGTTGCGTGGAGTGCCGGAGATCGAGCATCGCATCGAGGCGGAACCAAGCCGCATCCGCATCCTGCACACCCTCACCGGCGGCAACCCGCGTACCGTGGTGCTGCTCTACGGCGTCTTGCTCAAAGGTATGGATGGCGACGTGCGCGCCGATCTGGAAGGGCTGCTGGACGAGGTCACGCCGCTGTACAAGGCCCGTTTTGAGGAGCTACCCGCCCAAGGTCAACAGCTTTTGGACAAACTGGCCCTGTACTGGGACCCGATGACCGCCCGCCAACTCGCCGATGCTCTGAATTGGGACGTGAATCTGGTTTCGGCCCAACTCAATCGGCTGACTCAGCTCGGCATTGTGGAAAAGGTGAAATCCGGTAGCGGCAAACGCACCGCTTTCCAAGTGGCTGAGCGTTTTTTCAACATCTGGTATCTGATGCGCGCCAGCCGGCGGGTACGGCGCAAGTTGGTCTGGCTGGTTGAGTTTCTCGGCATCTGGTACAGCGGCGAAGCCCTGCCCGATTGTGGTCGACTGTTCGACCGGGTCAGCGACACGACCGAACTGTTCACTTGGAATGAGTGCCTGCTGCTATTCCGAGAGAGCCTCAAGGCCGGGGCAGGCGCGCGGCTATTAAAAACCCTGGACGACAGCGGCACGGGCGAGCGTTGGCGACCGCTACGGGAAGCGTTAGCGGCGGCGGTGGCGGGGAAAGCGGAAATCCTGTTGGACGTGGCGCCCGAAGTACGCAAGCCCGCCTTGGAAATCCTCGAACGCATCGCGCCGGACCTGCCCATACCAGCCGATCTGCGTTGAAAATTCCCATTGTCCTTATTCAGCCGTGTTCCCCACCGCGCACCGGCAGAAAGCGCTCCAGCCAATTGACCAGCAGCGACAGGCTGGTGGTCAGCGCCAGATACAGCGCCGCCACGGTGAACCACAGTTCGAAGGTCATGAAGGTGTCGGCGATGAGATTGCGGCCTTCGGTGGTTAGATCGGCCACCGCGATCACGCTGACCAGCGCTGAGTGCTTGATCAGCGACACCGCCAACCCGGTCAGCGGCGGCAATACCAAGCGAATGGCCTGCGGCAGGATGACGCAACGGTAGACCGCATACCGCGACAGGCCGAGAGCGTCCGCCGCCTCCCACTGACCGCGCGGAATGGCCTCGATACCGGCGCGAAAAATCTCCGCCGCAAACGCGCCCTCGAAAATGGCCAGCGCCAGCACCGCCGCCACGAACCGGTCCATACCCAAGATTGGCGCCAACACGAAATAGACCAGATAGAGCTGCACCAGCATCGGGGTGTTGCGGACGATTTCCACATAGACCCGTGCCACCGCGTGCCCAGCCCAGGAAGTCGAGCGCTGCAACAGCGCCGCCGTCAGCCCAAACACCACCGTCAGCAGCAGGCTCCAGCCGGTCAACTCCAGCGTCACCCCCAACCCGCGCAGCAGCGGACCGGGATAGAACACCCCGTTCTCGAAACGGTAGAGATACTGTGGCACCCGGTACCACTGCCAGTTGTAATGCAGCGTCCCGGCACCCTCGACGATGACCCAGCCCAGCCCGGCCAGCACGGCGAGGAACGCCAGGCTATCGAATACGGGCCGCCAGCGCCGCCAGTGGCGGTACAAACGGGATATGGCGTCGCTCATTCCGCCGCCAGCGCCGCCACGGCCAGGATTTGCGGTGGCGGCTGATCGGCCACGCGGGGTCCAGCAATCAGGACGCTCGCCTTGTCGCGGGCGACGGATTTTTTCTTCGCCGCCGCCAGTTGTTCCAGTTCCCGCCGGGTGGCTGTATCGTGCGCGGTCCGCCGCGTTTCCTCCAGAATGCCGGCGAGCCGATCCAGAACCAGTGAGAGTTTGCGGGGCGAGAACTCCGCCACGCCATCCCCGATGGCCTGCTCCAGCGCCAGCACCACCGCCGCCCGTCCCGCTTCTCCGGTCGCGCACAGTGACGCCAGCGCCTGATCCAGTTGCGCGAAGCCCTGTTCCGTGGCCCTGATTTGACCGGCCAGCGTTCCGGCGAGGTCCGAGGGCGTGGCGCGACCATCGCGCAGTCCTTGCGCCAGCACATCGACGCAACCTTCCCGCTGCGCGGTTTGAGTCGCGAGCAAGCCACGCGCCAGCCGATCCAGATGCGGGCGGATATCCACTTGCGGCAGCTTGCCCTGCGCCAGCATGCTCAGGGTCACGTCGCGGTAGAAATCCTCCTTGCGACCCTGGCGGCACAGCCCGGCCTCGAACAGGCGTTGCGCCAGCGGCGGAAACCGGAAGACCTGATCGACGACCAGGTCGGGCGTCGCGAAATAGCGGGTATCGGCGAGCAGGTACGGCCATAGGAACGGATGGGACGTATCCTGCCCCAGATAGGACGGAAAAGAGGAATGCAGTTGCTCGGCCAGCGCATCGGTCACGGGTCGGGGCGCGAACAACAACTCAGTCAGAATGGTGGAGTTCAATTCAGGCCCATGGAGCATCTTGCTGAGCCAGCCGCGTGTCGAGGACAGCCGCTCCAACAGCTTGGGCGCGCGCCCGGCAATGCCCGCATCGCCCAAACCGAACCGGCAGCGCAGCGCGGCGCTGAACAACCGAAACGCCACGTTCTCGGCGGCATCGGCATCGTGCTGAAGGATTTTGACGCGGAATACATCCGCCAGACCACCGCCCGCGAAACCGCCCGACAAGGCGTGAAACAGGGGCTCGGTCGGTGGGTGTTTGTCGAAACGGCGCAACCACCGGCCGAGCGCGCACTCCGCTTCGGCGTCCGACGCCAAGGCCAGAATCAGGGCATCGGCGAACGGTGCATCGAGCGTGGCAAGGTTCGGCGCCAGCCGGTCCCAGGCGTCGGCGCGCTGTTCCGGCAACATCGGCAAGCGATAAAGCGCCGCGCCGAGTTCCTCGGCATCGATCAAGTGCGGCGGGAGCGTGTTAAAGCGGTCGGCGAACACCGCCGGCGCCAACCAGCCCATCGCGTGGGTCGGAACCGACAGCAAGGTATCGTGACCGACGGCGAGCAAGGCCGACACCTGCTTCAACCGTCGCCGCAGGGCGGGCCTGAACTGGATGTCGAACAACTGCCCGCCCCGGCTGTCCTTGGAGAAGCCGGGCGACGTCTCGCCGCGCCAGGCCCGCGCCAGGAACAACGCCGGCAGTTCTCCCGCCCGACCCCACCAAGCGGTTCCATCCAGCGGCCCTTGTTGCCACTCACCCAATTTGTCCAGCACCGGCGCGAGAATGGCGCCTACCCGCTCGGAACGGGCCGCGCCGGCGAAGCGCAGAATACCCGCGAAGATGCGGTCGTAGTCGGCCTGGGTGAAAACGCGGCGTTGCGTCCGCGCGATGTCCAGCGCCAGGGCTTCCGCCGTTTCGTGCAACTCGAAATCGGGGGGAGATAAGGCGGACGCATGATCAGGAACGGTAACCGCTAATTCGCCGCATTGACCGGTCGCGAGATAGTGCTCCAGAAACGCCAGCCGGCGGTGCAATAGTGAGTCAGTGGGACGTTCTCCAACCCGCCGCCGGATCGCGTCCACCGCCGCCAGCAGTTCGGAACGGGGATCGAGGTCTGCTTCTCCGACGAGTTCCTCGGGCACGACGGGCCGTTCGGCGAGCAGGTGGGCGATGGGTGCGAGTTCGGCCGGAGGCAGCGCCGCCGCCACATCCTGCAATCGCCGCATCGCGTCCTCATTCCAGTGTTGCGGCTGGATCGTCCCGAGCCAGCGCAGCAGATCGGCTCGCAATGCGGCGTGAGGGCTGCTCAAGCCGGCCACCACCGCATTCAAGGCGGACGCAGTCAGTTCGGGACTGGATTTGACCCGTTTCTTGAGCAGGCGCAGGGCCGATTTGGCCAGCACCTGCACCGGGTTTTGCAGCACGTAACCCAGCACCCCGACCAATTCGGTTGCCCGGTCGGCATCCTCCAGAAAGTGCCGTTCCACGATGCCGAACGCCAGCTTGCCGGCCGCCGGGGCCGGAGCGTTGAGCAGGTCGATGAATTCCCCGGCACGAGCCCGGATTTCGGCGTCGGTCAGTGCCAGTTGCCCGAACCACTCGATCCAGCATTTGGCGACGCTGGGCCGCAAAGGGCTTTGCAGCTTGCGCAGTGTCAAGGCGACCAGATCGGTGCGTGGCAGGCTGCCGTCGGCCATCCGCCGCAGCAGCGCCTTGACGATTTTCGGGTCCATCAACGGCTCGAAACCGGCTTCCTGCGCGGGCGGCTCGTATTCCAACCCGGCCAGGATCATGGCCGCGTCGAAACCGGCCAGCGACCGGGTGAAAAAACCATCCCAGCGCATCGCCATGCCCAGCCAGGGAGCCAGCGTGTCCGCCCATTCGGGATGCTGTTGGCGCGCTGCCAACATCAGCCGCGCCGTGCCGTGATCACCGCCGCTAAAACGCGCCCAGCGCTGTAAATTCTCGAACACCCGCGCCAGGGTTTCCCGAACCCAGGGTTCCGGCCGGTCCAGCAGAATGCGGCCCGCGCGCAGGATGAATCCCTGAGTCCGCACCGGGTGCTGGGAACTGGATTTGAAGGCGCCCGCCACGCCGCCTTTCCCCGCCAGTCCCGCCTGCAACAGTTGCAGGCGGCTGTAGAACTCCATCAACGAGTCATACGAACGCTGTTGGAGAATCTGTGGGTTGTTGAGCATGCCCGGCGCGGCCAGCGTGGTCGCCTGATCGCGCAGAAAGGCGGCCGGATCTTCCAGAATGGCGTGATAAAGCTGCGCTAGCTTGACCGACTTTGCTTCCGGCTGGTAGCGACAGGCGCGTTGCAGCACCTTCAGCAGTTCGCCGAACTCCTCGAACAACGCCTTGCGCTGCGGTGCCGCGAGTGGTTGTAGCAGGCCGCGCAGCTTGTCGGCGTGACCCTGAAACAATTCGCGCAGCAGGGATTGAAACAGCTCGTCGCTCATGGTGCTTCCTCCGCGGCGAAGCGCAGAGCCAACAGGTGCTTGCAGGGGCCGCGTCGCAGTTCGTGCTGATGAATCCAGGGACAGGTACAGCGGCCTTCCCGCAAATAGCCGTGCGTATCCACCCGCAACGCGACCTGGTAGTAACCGCTCTCGCCACGCACCCAGCCGCTCGCCACCAATTCGCCGTCGCGCCGTTCGCGGTGTTCGATCTCGACCGCCTGGTTCGCCAGCAGGGTCCGGGAACCCTGAAGCCGGCCAGGCTGACTCTTGGCGTCCAGCAGAAAGGGCAACTGGCGGTAGAAGTACCGGTCGCGATCCCGGTCGAACCCCAGCAAGCCCTGCTGGGCCAGCCGGTCCACAATTTCCGTGGCATAAGGCAACGGCAAATCCTGATGCTGGGCCAGTTCGGCGATGGTGAAGTGATTGAGGCTGTGGGCGGCGGCGCGGGCCAGCGCCAGATCGACCTCGTCGATTTCCACCGCGCGCAACTGGCGTAGCGCGTCGCCATCGCCGGAGAAGCCGTGCGCCGCCGCGCCCGACAGCCCCAGCGTGAACTGGGCCGCGCCGGTGTCCGCCACCCACAGCGACGCGCCGGTCGCTTCGGTTTGATAGATGCGCAGCGTTTGCAGGTCCGGCAGGATGGATTGCAGCAACCGCAGGCGCTGGCCGTCGGTGACCGCGATAAAACCGCCCTTGCCGGCGGGCTGACGATGGAGGATTTCCGGCTTGTGGCGCTTCGGCACCAGAAACAGCGCGCCTTTGGTACTGGCGGGAATCTGGGTCAGCAACTGGCCGGCGGTCAGGCGATCCAGTTCGAACAGCGGCTGGGCCTGGCGATGCACCGCCTGCACTTGCAGAAAGCCCTTGATCCAGCGTTCCGGCAATTTCACCTTGTGCTCGACCGCCTCGCCCCGCTGCGACTGGAGCTTGATCGACTGTTCGCCCATCTCGAAATGGGCCGGCTTGCCGGGCCGCAGTTGCGCCAGATGGTTCAGGAAGGCGCTGTTGAAATCGACGTTGGTGGTGCCGTTGCGGTTGAAGGCGCCATCCGCGAAAGCGTTTTCGGTGAAATCGGCGCGGGCATAGACGCTGGCGCAACTGGAGAAACACTCCAGCCGCAACAGTTGATGGCCCGAGGTGATGACCGGGTCCAGCAAGCGCCACAGATCGGGCCGGTAGAAGCGCGATTCCACCGTCTGCCGTAGACCGAGCAGCAAATTGCGGAAGATCAGCGGCTGGGCGATCTGGCCGGAGAAAATGGCGGGAACGGCGGCGCTGCTGGTCTGCTGGTCCTCGACCAGTTCCGTGGAAGCCATGAAGACCAGCACGAGGCCGGTCTGGGCGTCGATGAGGCTGGGTTGGCGGTAGCGGGTGACGAAGTCCATCAGAGTTCCTGGAGGTTGTACGAAAAATCTCCTCGCCCCCTTGGCAGGGCAGGGCTGTTAAGTTCCGCGTGGATCCCCCCGGCGCTTCGGCGCCACCCCCTTATCAAGGGGGGCGATTCAGCCGAACCGTCAGCGTCTTTGCCCCCCTTTTTAAGGGGGTGCCCGAAGGGCGGGGGATCTGGGGGATCCGATAGAGAACCTAACAGCCCTTTGGCAGGGGATGAGGGCATCCTTCACCCACCGCCGCTGCCCGAGCAAGCCGCGAACAGAGATCAGAGTTCTCATCGATCAGAGAAAAACGGGGACACTACCGCCCGAAAACTGATGAAGCCGGAGCGGGCGCCGGGAACGAAGACGAAGCGGTAGGCGCAGCGCACGTACCACGCAAAGTAGCAGAACGCGCCGCCCCGCAGCACGCGGCGGACATAGTCTAGCGCATTCAAATCTTCTCGCTCCTGTCGCTCTGGGCCTTCTGGGGGGTATGGATAGTCGCCATACAGGCTGCGCGTCCACTCCAAAACGTTACCGCTCATCTCCTCGCAGCCATAGGGGCTAGCCCCGCCGGAAAAACACCCCACAGTGCTGGTCGTATTGGAATCGGTACCGCTGTAGTTGGCGCGATTGGGGTCGAGCTCGTTTCCCCACGGATAAATCCGGCCGTTGTCGCCGCGCCCCGCTTTCTCCCATTCCGCTTCGGATGGCAAGCCGATGCCCAAGGAACCATCGGCCAGTCCTTGCCAGAACCGGCGTTCGGACTCGGGCAGAAGGTCTACCGTGACCAGGCGTTCGCGGGCCAGTTTGCATAACTGCTCGTTCAACCAGCGGCAATACGCCATCGCCCCATGCCAAGTGATGTAAACCACTGGATGGTTGACGATCCCCTTCAAGCAGCCTGAGTCTGCGGGCTTGTGGCCGCTATCCCGCACGAAGGCGGCAAACTGCGCCACCGTCACCGGCCAGCGCGCCACGTAGTAGGCGGGCAGGATTACTTCGTGTTGCGGCAACTCGTAGTCGTATGCCTGACCGTCGCACCGTTTGTCGCTACCCATCATGAAAGGACCGGCGGGAATCTCGATGAAGCCGAATTGCGGTTCGGCGGGCAGATGCCAATGCTCGGCATCGAAGCGCGGATCGCCCAATCGCGCCAGGGTATCGCCCGCGCGGGCGCGTAGGATTGGCTTGGATGTTGCCGATGCCTCCGAATCGCTCAACAACGCCACGATGCGCCGGGCGCAATCCGCCCGGACCGGCTCGCCGCAGTCGCGCCATTCCAGCGCCGCCGTAGCCGCCAACTCGGCGGCGGAAAATTGTGCGTTCGGTTGGTTACCCGCCCGGGCCAGTGCGCCGATGAAATCCCGCGTCGACCGGGTGGCATTGATGGCCATGTAGCCGACCAACAGCAAAATCGGCTCGCGCCACCAGGGATCGTCCAGCCGATTGTTTAGAACGGCGAGGATAGCCTCACGGCCTTCTCCGCCGATCACCTCCCGCAGGTAGCGCGCGACCAAGAATTCCTGAAGGGCCAGATGAATGAAGCGATACGCACCATCACGCTCTTCCAGCACGCTGCCACGTTGGCGGGCATGGCCGAGGAAGTCGTCGATGCGCGGTTTGAATTCGGTCTCCTCGCGTAGCGCCTTCTTTAGCGCCAGATCTTCGATCTCGCGGCCCTGATCGCGCCCCTGCTGGTGCATGTGGAAAGCGAGATGCTGCGCCATGTCGCGATACGGCTTCCAATCCATCGACAGTTCGCGGATGTCGCTCTCTTCGCGCCCGTAGTCCACTTGGAGCAGTGCGTTGATGGCTTTTTCGAACAGCTCGGCGCGCTCGTCGGGCAACTTTCGGTTGTTGAAGTGGACGATCAACAACAGCCGCACCATGAGTGGGCTATCCACGAAAGTTTCGGCTTGCTGACCGAGCCGCACGCGGCGTTCTTCTTCCAGCCGCTGAATGCCACCCAGCAAGTCACTCGCCTGGTCGGTGCGCAACGCTGCGTCGAGTGGGTAAATGCAGGCGTAAGCTTGGCGCACCATCGGCGCGATGTGCCGCTCGAAGTCGAGCGGCTGCACGGTGATCTCGCGGAAATCCGTCCCCAAAGCCGTGCGCCCGCTGCGGTAGGCGATGGTGCGGCAGGTGACCACGACGCGCGGGGTCTCGCGCCCGTGTACCAATTCTTCCACCGACTGCCGCACTTCGGCGCGCTCGCCCTCGTTGGCCACTTCGTCCAGCCCGTCCAACAGCAGGAGCACGTCCCGGCCGTCCTTGAGCAGTTTGACGAAGAAGTCGATGGGGAGATCGAAGTCGGCCTGCTTGCTGATCAGGTGGTGCGAGATGAAGTGGGCCAGGGCCCGTTCGTGCGCCGGTGCGTTGCCCGCCAAGTTGCGGCGGTAACGCGCGAAGGAGGCCAGCGGCACGAGGATAGGCAGCGGCAGTTCGTTCGGCTTGCATTCCTCGGGCTTATCCGGTTGGCCCCGTTTGTCCCGCTTGCTCGGCTTCATCAAAAGGCCGAGACGCGAGCGCGCCGGATCGGGTTGTCCGCTGAGCAGCGAAGACGCGAGCGCCCAGGCCATGTGTATTAGCACCGTCGTTTTGCCGGAACCCGGTCCGCCGACGATGACCAGGCGATTGCCCGACCCGAGCACCTCGTTCAAGGCGATATCCGCACCGCCCCCCATCCATTTGGCGCGCAGCGGCACATAAGCCGTCTCCAGCGGCAGCAACACCACCGGCGCTCCGCCCGCCCGCTCGATGCCGCGCAGTTCAATGTTCTCGGTGCGCGCTTGCAGCCAGCGCAGATAGTCGGTGACCTGCTGCGCGATCTGTTCTTTGCTCAGGCGCTGGTCGCTTGCGGCGTGGTAGTGGTTGACGATCTGTAAGCCAGTGTTGATCGCACCGGTGTGATCGCCGGCGACCGCCACACCACTCGCCCCGGCCGCGACGGCGCCGTCGCCTTGGGCGATGGCGCCCGAGCCGTGAAGTTCGGCGTTATTCATTTCGCGAGGTTCCGGCTGCGTGCCCGAGGGTCTTGAGTCCTGCCGCCGAGCGCGTCGGCGATCCGGGCGATCAGCTTCTGAAAAAATGTCAGCATGAGTTGGCCCCGAGTGCGAATCCTTCACTCTTTCTTGATCACCGTCCCGGTAAACTCGGTCCCGCCGATCCGCACGCCGCCGTGCAAGTCGCCGCCGACGGCGACCCCGCCTTTGCCGGCGGCCACCGCGCCCGGCCCCTGCGCCGCCGCGCCGTCG
>WBZP01005245.1_pt1 | contig 13234 bp, 21 predicted proteins | sample 5204301 | NCBI WGS metagenome assembly WBZP01 (sample SAMN12412401, study PRJNA552823) | activated sludge metagenome | isolation source: activated sludge from nitrification reactor of wastewater treatment plant... | place: USA: Pennsylvania | collected 2017
CGCGGCCCCCCTGACCCCCGCCGCCCGCCGCTTCCGCGCCGCCTGGCGCGCCGCCGGCCGCGACCGCGCGGCCCTGGCCGCCCTGCTGGGCCGCTCCCTGCCCACCGCCTCCCGGTACTACCGCGACCCCCTGCTGCTGAACGCCTACCAGCGCCGCCTGGTGGCCGCCGCCCTGGGCTTGGAATACCGCGCCCTGCTGGAGCTGCTGGGGGAGCTTGAAAAATAAACGCTTTGATATCCAAACATATACGAAAAATAAGATAAAAATACTTGACTTTTGTATATTGGTCGCCGTATCTTTGACCTATCAAACCACAACAACCCATGCGCTCCACCGCCCGCCTTCCGCAAACCGCTCAAAACCACGAGCAATTCATTCACTTCAACAATCTGGCCCGCCTCGGCTGTGTACAGTTCAACCACCGCGCCGACACGATGACCTTCGCCGATCGGGACGATCTTAAAAACGAGGTCCGGGTGCAGGCCAACGAGAACGGGATCTGGATCCGCGTGTTCACCTTCCGTAGCGAGGTGCTCTGCTACGAGCTACAGTTCCACACGGTCACCCCGCTGGAGGTGCTGAACGCCTCGCTGGCCGCGGTATTGAAGGCAGAACAGGGGGGCCGCGCATGACCTGCGCGCCCTGCACCTTCCGGCAGTTCCGCGACCTGCGCGGCCACCTGCTCGACGGCGGGATGGCCCCGCGCTCCGCCCGGCTCACGGTCCACCCGGCCGACCGGCCGGTGGAGCAGCTCGAGCGGCCGTACTGGCTGGCCCCGGTGCTCCTCGAGGCGCTGCGCCGCGCCCGGTGCCTGGTGCGCGTGACCTATTCGCAGTCCACCTGCTCGGCCTACCTGCAGGCCTGGTCCCCGCGCACCGGCCGCCGCGTTTCGCTCCGCTGGAGTGACCACGGTGGCGGCGTGGCCGACGTGCGCCTGACCGACCGGCGCGGCCGGCGCCGCACCGCGCACGCCGTGCGCGAGCTGTGCTCCCTGCTGGACTTACCCGCGCCGCTGCAGACCCGCGGCGGTCGGTACGTCTGGCCAAACCAAACCACCAACCCCCTGAACGACTAACCTATGGAATTCGACCTCCCGCAAGTTTCCGCCCCGCGCTGCGCGCCTGACCGCGCGCCGCTGCTGCCCCCCCTGCCCGCCGGTGCCTACCTGCTGGCCGCCGTGGAATTGACCGCCGCCGACCTGACCCTGCTCGGCGAGCAGGACGTGGTACGCCACCCCGCCGGCGGCCTGCTGCTCCGCGTGGGCGCCTGGCGCTCCCTGGAAATGCACCGGGCCGACGACGCGGTGGAGGTCCAGCCGCTGCCCGCCGCGGTCGCCGCGCCGGCCCGCGCTGGCCTCCTGCTGGCCCGCAGCACCGACGGCCACGCCGCGCGCCTATCCGCGGCCGCGCAGACCGGCCACGCGCTGGCCCTGGAGCTGCCCGACGGTCCCTGGGTGCCCGCGCTCTGCTTCGACCCGCCGCACCGGACCGACCAGCTGGTGCTGGACGGCCACGCCTCCGGGCAGGTGCGTCTGCGCGCCGAGCCGGTGGCCGACCTGGCCGCCCTGGAGCCGGCGCTGCAGGCGGCGGACGTGCGCTACGGCGCGCTGCTGCGCCTCTCCGCCCGCCCGCGGCTACAACCGATCGCGGGCCGCACGCTGCCCGGCGGCGTGCAGCTGCACGTGGTCCAGACGGGCCGCGGCGCCCGCGAGCTCTACGCCCGTGCCACCAGCGGCACGTGGTACCAACTGCTGACGTAATATGAAACACCTCGGACTATTTGAAGGAATCGGCGGGTTCAGCCTTGCAGCCCGCTTGATTGGCTGGCACACGGTGGCGTGGTGTGAGTGGGACGCCTTTTGTCAAAACGTGCTGCGCTATCACTTTCCAGAGGCAGAAGCCTACGGGGACATAACTAAAACAGACTTTACGAAATATGCAGGAACAATTGATGTTCTCACCGGAGGCTTTCCATGCCAGCCCTACTCAACAGCCGGGAAGCGACTGGGAACAGCCGATACTCGCCACCTCTGGCCGGAGATGCTTAGAGCAATTCGAGAAGTTCAACCACGCTGGGTCGTGGGCGAAAATGTTCGCGGCCTTGTTAGTTGGAACGAGGGGCTGGTCTTCCACCAGGTGCAAGCTGACCTGGAGGCTGAAGGGTACGAAGTTCTCCCGGTACTACTTCCAGCTTGCGCCGTTGACGCGCCGCACCGAAGGGATCGGATTTGGTTTGTTGCCTACCGTGACGGCAATGGATTCGACAAGCGCAACGGCAAAAATGAAATCCACTCAGGTCAAGGAGGGAAGTATGCACAGCGTGACGTTAAATCGTGCTTTGACAATGGGCCTACTGCCAACCCCGCAGGCGATAGACGGAAGCGGAAAGGGGCGGAAGCTGCGGCTGAAGAAGGATTCAAACCGGGATCCGAATCAGGCCGGGAGTTGGAGGGGGGACTTGAAGGATTACGCAGCAATGAATCTGCTGCCGACACCCAAGTCATCGGACAGCAACAATCCGGGGGTACACGGTCAGGGTGGCCAGGATTTACGAACGGTGGTGGCGATGTCAATGAATCTACTGCCGACAGCGAGCAGCGATGCGAAGGGGGGATGCACAAGACCGAACGCAAAAAGGCAGAAAGACACACTTGCACACGCAATGCACGGAATGGTGGGGGAAACTGGAAAAACTTCCCAGCTCAATCCCCGGTTTGTGGCGGAGATGATAGGCTTCCCCGTGAATTGGACGGAATTACCTTTTCAAAGTGGCGAAAAGAATCCATCAAAGCCTACGGAAACGCGGTAGTGCCGCAGGTGGTACTTCAAATATTCAAAGCGATTGAACAATACGAAACCCTAACCCCATGAAAACCACCCCACTGCTCCTTTTTCCCCTGCTGCTGCTCGCCGCCTGCGAGCGCGACTGCCCGACCCCGCCCGCGTGCCCGGCCCCGCCGGCCGACGTGCGGCCCACCTGCACCTGGCGCGTGGCCGTGCCCGGCCCCGCCGGTGCCCCCTATTCCTTCCGCTACTTCGTCGGCGGAGGCGCGGACTACTTCTGCGAGGGCGTGGCCCCGGACACCTTCACGGTGCGCGTGCCGATCGACGCGCTGGCGGGCGTGGCGTACCGGGACACGGCCGGCGACCTGCAGGCCGCCTTCTACGCCCCGACGCTGGCCGACACCGGCCGGACGGAACCGCTCACCCTCCCCGCGACCCGCTACTGACCTCCCCGCTCCAACCCCGCTCCCATGCCTGCCCGTCGTGCCCTAACCAACGATGTAGAGCCGCTGAATGCCCAGCTCGCGCTCTGTGTACTGCTCGCGCAGCACCGCGAGCGCAAATTTCCCAACCTTGACGCCGTAATCCGTGCGCGCGGCCTGCCGGCCCGGACGCTGGCCGTGCTGCGCGCCCACGGCGCCGTCCGCGCCGTTTCCCGTCGCCGGTACGAGGTGCCCGACACGCTGCGCCTGGACGTGGTGCTCGGCCCGATCCTGCGCGAGCTGTGGCCGGCGCTGTTCGGCTCCCGCGCCGAGCGACGGCTCGGCCCGCCGTCCGCCGCGGCCCGCCATACGCCGCCCCGGCGGACGACAACCAGTCCGCCCGTGGGTATCAACCTCGAGGAGCTGGCCGCCAAACAGCGAACTATTGCGGATGTATTCGAGTACACCCACTGTCCCGAGATCTTCCGCCGCTTGGACGTCCTCGAGGCTCGGCTCAACCAGCTCGGCGCGCCGCAGCTTTCCCTGTTTTCAAACCCGCCAACCCCGACCGTATGACCTGGTACCTGCTCGTCCTCCCCGGTATTATCCCCATCCTGCTGTGGATCTTCGTCCCCGTGACCACGATCCCCAAACCCAGCGCGGGAGGTCCGCGGTGATGCTGCTCTGCCCCGCGCGGGTGACCCATACCTGCGCCGCCTGCGGCGGTACCCTGCCGCCCGGCGCCCGCTACTTCCGCACGCCGCTGGCGCTGCTGCCGCGTTCGGCCCGCGTCCGCGGCAGCCGCTCCCGCGGCTGGTACGTGCTCTGCGGTCCCTGCGCCGGTGCCGTGGGCCTGCCGCCCACCGACCGCGAGCTGCGCGACCTGGCCGCCGCGCTGCGGACCTGGTACGCCAACCCCGCGGAGGCTGCCGGCACCACCGCCAGCGCGCTGCAGGACGTGGCGCGCGTGGAGCACCGCCTGGAGCAGACCGCGCGCCGCCTGCGCGTGGACGCCGCGACCCACCCCGCCCGCGGCACCGAGGCCGGCGCCAGCCAGGTGCACCGGGAGATCCGCGACGGCAAGGCGCGCCTGCGGCGCTGGGCCGACCGGCTCGACGAGCTGGCCGGCGAGGTCGGCGCCCTCCGCCACCAGGCCGCCGAGAGCGCCGCCACCGCCCGTGGGCAGGCCCAGGAGCTCGAAGGGCTGCGGCAGTTCCTCCAGCTGGCCACCGGCGGCGAGGGCCGCCTGGCCACCGCCGAGGCCGACCGGGCCGAGGAGCAGCTCCTGGCCGCCGTCTGGTACCGGGGCGGCTGCGAGCACCACTACCTGGTCGCCGTCACCTCCGCGCGCCGCCTGGTCCGCGCCGTCGCCGCCGAGCTGGAGGCCGAGTATGCCGAGCTCGAGCGGTCGCACCCGGTCCGGACCGGGCTGCCTTCCTTAGAATAACCACCAACAAACCAAACCAAAAAACCCATGATCGAAAGCAACACCTTCCCCATCCCGCAGCACCTGGACGGTGCCGACCGGGCGCAGTACCTCGCCGACCTGGCGCACACCAGCCGCGAGGGCAGCTACGTGATCCCGCTCACCGAGGACGAGCGGAGCGAGGCGCGCGAACACGCCCTGCTGTTATTAGACGAGCTCGACGAAAAGGAGGAGCTCCTGCAGCAGCTCGTCAAAGAGAAAAAGGCCGAGCTGAAAACGCTGCGCGCGCAGCTGGCCGACTTCCGCCGCGAGGCGCGCACGGGCACGCGCGAGGCGGACGGGCGCCTGTTTATGATCGTGGACTACGACCGCCGCGAGCTGCTCGAGGTGGACCTCTCCGGCCGGATCATCTACCGGCGGCCCGCGCGCGGCGCCGAGCTCCAGCTGCAGCTCCCCGGCTCGGCTACCGTTCGCAATATCGGTTCAGTAAAATAAGTTTAAACCCTTAATTTATAGGCACATGGAACAAACCAACGAAATTAAGATCGACGCCCCCGGCGAGTACCGAATCCTGACCACCCCACGGCTGGAGGAGCACCTGCCGAACCTCCAGGTGGACCTGCGCGTGGCCGCCAGCCCCGAGGCCCTGTTGCACTTTCTGAACCTGCACGTGTACCGATCGCAGGAGGGCCCCTCACCACGGGATGGTTATCCGCTGCACCTCATCCCCCTGTGGCGCTCGGCGGATACCTGCGTCCTGTACCACGGCCGCTGGGGCGCCACGCTGGTCGCCGGTCCCCTGGAAAGCACTAACAAAAACCCCTGGGGCAAGCTGGTCCTGCGCTACCGGCCCGAACCGCTGGCGGAGGTAACGGCCGCGGGGATCTGGCTGGGCGAGGGCGAGCCGGTGCGGCAAACCCGGACCGACCTGCTGCGGGGCCTGCGCTTCGCGCGCTACAACTGGACCCGCGGACCGGTGGCCGAGGATAGCTACGCCCAGATGCTGCGCGTCCTGCCCGCCCTGCGCTTGTCGGTCCTGCTGGAGAGCGCAAATATCAAGGACCCCAACGGCAGCACGCAAAAATCCAGCTCCGCGACGGTGAAGGCAAACGACATTCCGGCGAGCCTGTGGTTTAGTCCCTCGTTAGCAGAGGTACCAGATGAAACCCGCCGGACGTTCGCGGTGGAGGTCGAGCTGGACCTGACCAACAGCAAGGAGGACGTGACCTTTATCCTCTCCAGCCCTGGGATAGCCGAGTGGCTGGCCGAAGAACGGCTCCTGCAGATGGGCCGGGTATTGGATCGCTGCCGCGAGCTGGGCGTGCTGACCATCCTAACCACCGCCGAGGTATGATCGTAGTTTCCGGCTGCCCCGGCTCCGGCGCCGCGGACCTGGCCGCCCGCCTGGCCGCCCGCCTCCACTTCACCCTGTGGCCCGCGCCCGACCCGGCGCAGCCCGTGCCGACCTTCGCCGAGCTGCTGCGGCGCGTGGTGAGCGCCTCCCCGGCCACCGTCTGGACCGGCGGCCCCGCCGACCTGCACGCCGGCGCCGCCTTCGGCTTCGGCCTGCCGCTGGAACCGTGGCAGCGGTCGCTGCTCGAGCGCGCCCTGCAGGCCCGCCCGACGCTGCTGCTTGCCTGCCGCTTCGCCCCGTCCATCCCGGCGGAGATGTTAATGACCCGCCGGCGCCTGCGCGAACCCAAGAGCTCGCTGGAACCGACCCCCGCCGAGCGCGACCGCGGCGCCCGGTACGTGGCCGAGTACGAGGCTTACCTGGCCGGCTCCCTGCTGGAACGCCTGCCGGTGGACGCCGAGCGGCTCCGCGACGCGCACCTGGACCGCCTGGTGGAGCAGGTGGCGGAGGCCCTGGCCGCCCAGCGCCCCGCCTACCTGCACGCCCTCCGGTACCGCGCCGCCGGCGCCTGGCCCGCCCCCGAGCTGGTGCTGGTCGGCGAGGGCTTCCCCGAGGGCCCCATGAGCCTGGCCCCCGGTGCCCTGCCCTTCATCCGGCCCACCGGCGCCAGCGCGACGCTGCACCGGGCGCTCGCCGCCCTGGGCGTCCGCCGGGCGTACCTGACGAACGTCTGCAAGACCGGCGACGAGTTCCGCGACCACCTGCTGCTGGCCGAGGAGCTGCAGCTCACGCGCGGCGAGGCCGTGGTCGCCCTGGGCGCCACCGCCGGCCGGGCGCTGCGGCGGATCCGCGCGGTGCACACCGAGATCACCCACCCGAGCGCGCAGGCCCGCTTCCACCCGCAAAGTTTCGGGGCCTGGCTCAAACGGCTGGCCCGCGCCGCCGAGCGGCCCGAGTGGCCGGAGGCGCACCTGGCCGCTACCCTATCTTCGCAGCTCGCCTGACCCATGCAGCGCCCCTCCCCGCTCCTCCGCGCCCGCCTCTCCGCCGCCGTGCTGTTCGCCGCCGGCACCTGCCTGTGGCTGCTGCTGCTCGGCTGCGGCCGGCCCCGCCTGGCGGTGCTGCGCGACGGCACGGCCCGCGAGGTGCGGCTGCGCTACCGGCACGGGCTGGCGGAGGTCCGCGACCGCGCCGGGGAGCCGGTGCCGGCCTACCTGATCGACTACCTGCTGAACCCCTCCCGATGAGTACGCTCGACCTGCGCGACCTTCCCGAGCTGCCCGCCGTCCGGCAGCCCCTCCGCCGCGGCACGCCGCCCGCCGACCTGCCGACCGTGGTGTTGGGCCTGGACCCCGGCACCCGCACCGGCCTGGCCGTGGCCACGCCCGACCCCGGCGGCACCTGGCGCTGGGTGGAGCTGCGCACCCTCCCGGTCCACCAGGCCCTACTGCTGGTCCGCGAGCTGCTCGCCGAGGCGGGCAGCCTGCGCCGCGACGTGCTGGTGATCGTGGAGGACGCCCGGCAGGTCCGCTTCGGTACCGACCGGGTGAAGATCCAGGGCGCCGGCTCCGTGAAGCGCGACTGCGCGCTCTGGGAGGACGCGCTGGCGGACTGGCTGCCCGAGCTGCTCCCGCACGGCGGCCGCGGCTACGTGCTACTGGCCCGCCCCGGCGGCAAGCGGTCCCTGCGGAAGTGCCCGGCCGGCCAGCTCGCGCTGGTGACCGGCTGCGACCTGCCCGGCTCCAGCCACGCGCGCGACGCCGCGGCGCTGGCCTGGGAGCAGTTCCTGCACGACCCGGCCGGCTGCTGGCGGACCCTGCCTGCCCTCCCCGCCACCGGCCCCGGCCCCCGGCTGCTGCAGTTTTAGGCCCGGAGGCCAGGGCGGAACCCGCCCGGCTGCGCCCTATCTTTGCGGAATGAGGAAAAAAGCCGCCCCGACCCCGGCCGCCGCCTACCCGAGCCTGCCGACCGCGCGCTGGGTGCCGGTGGCCGACCTGCGAAAAAACCCGGACAACCCCCGCACGATCCGCGACCACGCCTTCGAGAAGCTGGTCACCAGCCTGCGCACCTTCCCGGAGATGCTGCGCCTGCGGCCGATCGTAGTGGCCAGCTGGGCGGAGCCGGTGATCCTGGGTGGCAATATGCGGTACGAGGCGGCGAAGGTCGCCGGCCTCCACGCCGTGCCCGTGCTGGCGGCGGAGGAGCTGACGCCGGCGCAGCGGCGCGAGTTCGTGATCCGGGACAACGTGAGCGGCGGGGAGTGGGACTGGGACGCGCTGGCCAACGGCTGGGACGCCGGCGAGCTGGAGGCCTGGGGCCTGGAGCTGCCGATGAATATAATGAACCCCGATAGCTTAGCGGAGGAATTTACACTAAAGGATGAAGAAAAAGCTAATTTTATTAACGTAACCTTTCACCTGGCCGAGGAACAAAACGAAACGATCCAGAAGGCGCTGGTCTTAGCCAGGAAAGCGCCTGAATTTCATTCTCTGGATAAATTTCAGAACGAAAACGGAAACGGCAACGCCCTGTATCTAATAGTCACCTCATGGTTAGCGCTAAAGAATTGATTGTTAAGGTAGTGCCTTCAAAAGTCGCGGTTGAATTCATAAAAAAAAACCACTACAGCGGCACGGTAACTAATAACAGCAACCTGCACTTTGGCGTTTTTCTTGGTAACGTGATGCACGGCGCGGCTTCTTTTGGGCCTGGGATGGATAAAAGGAAAACAATTAATTTGGTTGCGGGCACGGGCTGGAATAATTACTTGGAATTAAACAGGTTGGCGTTTGATAGTTTTTTGCCGAGGAATTCTGAAAGCAGGGCGCTGGCGGTGATGTTTAGGTTAATCAAAAAAAACGCTCCTCAAATTAAGTGGATCCTATCCTATGCTGACGGCTCCCAGTGCGGGGACGGCACAATCTATAGAGCGGCAGGCTTTCTACTAACCGGGATCAAGAAAAACACGACTATGGTGCGGCTGCCTGACGGAAGGGTAGTAGCTAAATTGGTTTTTGAACCCGCCTTTAGTAAAGTTTCAGCTACCTCATTAGCAGCAAAATATGGAAAAAGCGGTATTTATGCTTCCTGGAGCGCCAGTAAATTCTTTAAGCATATCGGCGCCAAGACCGTGGAAGGCTTTCAGCTGCGATATATTAAGTTATTAGATCCAACCTGCAGGCTAAACTGCGAAATAATACCCTTTGAAAGAATCGCCCAGCTCGGGGCTGCAATGTATCTTGGTAAAAAAATACAAGCGCCGGTAGTGTAGTGGTTAGCACGCCTGGCTTCCAGCCAGGAGGGGGCGTTCGAATCGACCCCGGCGCTCAATTATTTGCGAATTGAAAAAAAAAGCACCACGACCCGCCCATCAGGCCAAGCCGTCCCACCGCCGCCCCTCCCGCAAGGGCGCGGCCTCCCCGGAGCTGGCGGCGGCGAAGGCCCACGTACTGGACGCGCTGGCCAAGTGCCACGGCGTGAAATCCGCGGCCTGCGACCTGGCCGGAATTTCCCGGCAGACGCTGCTCAACTGGGAGCACGCCGACCCCGCCTTCGCCGCGCAGGTGGCGGCGCTGGCGCTGCACGATCGGAAAAAGGACTTCGCCGAGTTCGCCCTGCTGAAGCTGGTGGCGAAGGGGCACCCGGCGGCGGTGATCTTCGCCAACAAGTGCCTCAACCAAGACCGCGGCTACATTGAAAAGCAGCAGATCGAGCACCAGCTCCCCGGCCCCTTCGTGATCGAGCGCGCCGAGCCGGCCCCGCCGCCCGCGCCGGTCCGGTAACCCCATGCAGCTCACCCCCCGCCAGACGTACGCCTTCGACCTGGTGCTGCGCGAGCGCCGCCCGGTGGTGATCTACGGCGGCGGGATCCGCGGCGGCAAGACCTACTGGCTCCTGCTCACCTTCGTACAGCTCGCCCACGACTACCCGCGCTCGCGCTGGGTGGTCGTCCGCCGCTCCCTGCAGGACCTCAAGCGGACGACGGTCCCGAGCTGGGAGGCGATCCTGGAGCAGGGGTTGCGCCCGCACGTGGTGGACTTCGACCGGGACACCTGGACCTACACCTTCCGCAACGGCTCGCAGCTGGTTTTCATGGGCGAAAACTACGACGACGACAAGGAGCTGAACCGCTTCCGGGGCCTGGAGTGCAACGGGATCGGCTTCGACGAGGTCAACGAGTGCCAGGAGGCCACCTTCCACAAGGGGATCGAGCGCGCCGGCAGCTGGAACCACGCGCAGGGCCGCCCGCCGGCGGTGGTGCTGGCCACGCTGAACCCCTCGCAGACCTGGGTGCGCGGGCGCTTTTACGACGCCTACCTGACCGGCACGCTGCCGGCGGGCTGGGAGTACGTGCCGAGCCTCTCCGACGACAACCCGCATAACGACGCGGCCTACCTGGCCAACCTGGCCGCATCCATGCCTCCGCTCGACTACGATCGCTTCGTGCGCGGCAACTGGGACGCGCTGCGCGCCGACAACGCCTTCGCCGACGAGTACGACGAGGCGCGGCACGTGCACGCCGCCGCCGTCCTGCGGCCGGGCGTGCCGGTGGTTATTTCCGTGGACTGGAACCTGAACCCCTTTGGCGTCACCTTCGGGCACGTCTGGCGCGACGGTGCCGGGTGGCACTCCTGGACGTTCGACGAGGCCGAGATCCCCAACGGCAGCGTGCCCAAGATGGCCGCCCTCATCCGGGAGCGCTACGCGGCGCACCTGCCCACGGCCTGGCTCACCGGCGACCGCGGCGGGACGGCGGGCAACCTGGCGCACTTCGACAACGCCTCGTTCTTTACCCAGCTGCGGCAGCTGCTGGGCCTGCGCGAGGCGCAGCTGCGCGTGCCCCCGAACCCGACCCACGACCGCAGCCGCCTGGACTGCAACTATCTTCTGTGGAAAAGCAAGACCCCGAGCAGCGGGCTGGAGGTGCTGATCGCGCCGGGCTGCCGCGGCCTACGCCGCGACCTGGCCAGCGTCCAGTGCGACACCACCGGCGAGCGCGTGCAGATCCGCAAACGGAACCGCGCCGACCCCAGCCAGCGCGCCGACCTGCTCGACTGCTGGCGGTACCAGGTGAACACCTTCCTGCGCGAGGAGCTGGAGCGGCACCGCGCCGGAGCGGGACGTGCCCGGTAGGCGCTATCTTTGGCGCATGACCGACGCCCTGCCGACCCCGCCCGACCCCGCCGCCCGCCCGACGCGCGAGCAGGTGGAGCGCTACCTCCGCACGCTGGACCTGGCGCGCCGCCCCGAGGGGATGAGCCGAGAGGCGTTCCAGGAGCTGCGCCGCCGCGCCCGCGCGCTGGCCAAGCAGTACCGCCGCGGCCACCTGGTACACGAGGCGGTGCGCGAGGAGTACCAGACCGACGCCCGCGGCGCGCGCGTGCGGACCCGCACCGCCGGCCAGACGTACCGCCGCCCCCTGCCGGCGCCGCCCGAGGTGGACCCGGCGCCCGGATTCGATCCCGAACCCCCGACCCCACCCGCCGTATGAGCTACTGCAACCCCCTGGAGTGTTATCCCGTGCCGGCCTGCGCCACCGCGCTCCTGTTTCCCACCCCCGCCCCGGCCGCCCTGCGCGTGCTGCTGGAGAACCTGCACACCGGCCGCGTGGACGAGCTCGACCTGCCGGCCGGCGCCGACCAGCTCACCCTACCCGCCCCGCTGGTGCACGGGCACACCTACGGCCTGCACGGGCGGGCGGCCGATCCGACGGACCCGCGGCCGACGGACCTGCCCACGGTGCCGCCAGCGCCGGAGGTGCAGTTCGAGGCCTGGGGCGACGGCGTGGCCGGCCCCTGCCAGCTGGTAATTCTGCCCGTATGACCGCCACCCTGCTCGACGCCGCCGCCCTGGCCGCCTGGCTGCTGCGCGCCCTGTTCACCGCCCTGGTGATCGCGGGCGCCTGGCGCGCCTCGCGCCTGGTGCTGCACGAACCGACCGACGGCCGCGCCTACGTGGCCCGGCGCCTGCGCTGGGCGGACGTGGACCGGCGCAGCTCCATGCTGCTGTGGCCGGCGCGCCTGCTGGTCCGCCGGTACCTGGGCGACTACCTGGGCAAGCCGGTCCTGCTCTGCCCGCTGTGCATGGGCAGCCTGTGGTCCCTGGCCCCGTACTGGCTCGCCCCGGCCCATCCGTGGCCGTCCCTGGCGCTGCCCGTCACCACCTACCTGCCCGCCGCCGCCGCGGCGCTCGCCCTCTGGGCGGCCTTCGCGCTGGCGTGCGGCTTCATAGCCCACCGCCTGACCTACGACCTGGAGGACTGAAATGCTGACCGACCCGATCACCCCCGAGATCACCGCCGACGCGCTGGCCGCGCGGCTTACCTACCTGGCCGCCCTGCCCTGGGTGCGGACCGTGCTGGAGGTCGGCACCGGCTCCGGCGCGGGCAGCACCACCGCCCTCTGGTCCGGCCTCCATACGAAGGCGCCCAACTACCGGCTCGTTTCGATCGAGGCCAGCGCGGAGCGGGCGGAGGCTGCCGCGCGCCTGTACGAGCAGGCACCGGAGGTGCGGATCCTTTGTGGTCCGGCGATCGCTGACGAGCTGTACGAAAGCGAGGCCGACGTGACCACCTTTTACCGGAACGTGCCCTGCCGCCTGCAGCGCTTCCCGCTGAAGGAGGTGCTGGCCTGGCGCGCCGACGAGCTGGCGTACCTGCACGCGCGGTACCCAAACCACCGCGGCCTGCTGCCTTACCTCATCAATACCGTGAACCTCGCCCCGGACCTGGTGCTGCTGGACGGCTCCGAGTTCACCGGCCCGGCCGAGCTGGTCGCGGTCGGCGCGCCGCCCCTGCTGGTGCTGGACGACGTGGAGAGCTTTAAACACCGCTACACCTGCGACCTGCTGCGGCACCCGGAAAGCAACTACCGCCTGCTCGAGCACGACCCCAACCTGCGGAACGGCTACGCGATCTTCGCGCGCGCCGACGTGGCCCCGCGTGTCACCCTGCCGCCCCTGCCCCCCGCCCTATGATCTTCGCTAAAGACCTCCCGACCCTGTACCGGAAGCACCGCGCCGAGCTGCTGCGGCTGGTGGCGCTCGACGCCCCACCGTTCGACCGCGGCCGGCTCGTGTACCGCCTCACCGACCTGGACGGGCGCCGGTACTACGGCTGCGCCGACCCGACCGACCTGCCGCTGGAGCGCTTCGGCCGCCAGCAGGAGTACCTCACCTGGATGAGCGCGGCGCTGGACGCGACCGAGCTGCGCGACCTGGTGACGCGCGGGATCGACGCGCTGGCCGCCG
>WBZP01005246.1_pt1 | contig 13234 bp, 10 predicted proteins | sample 5204301 | NCBI WGS metagenome assembly WBZP01 (sample SAMN12412401, study PRJNA552823) | activated sludge metagenome | isolation source: activated sludge from nitrification reactor of wastewater treatment plant... | place: USA: Pennsylvania | collected 2017
ACAGAGAACTGGTTGAAAAGGATGCGTTCGCGAAGGTGAAGCCGATCGGCAAGGCGAACGCGGGGAAGCAGCAGTTGGGGCCGCTCGAAGCAAAGACGCTGGAGCGGCTGCTATTCGAGCGCGCGAAGCTGGGCGAAGAGGGCGCGCTGGCGATTCTGGTGCAGCTCTATCTGGGCTTGCGTCCGTCCGAAGTCCTCGGGCTGACTGTCGGAGCGGTGGACGGCATCAACGTCTTTGTGAACGGAACCAAGAACCAGAATGCGAAGCGTCGTCTGGAATTGTTCGCTCCTGTCGCAAAGCTCCTCGCGAAATACTGCGCCAAGCGACCGCTCAGCCAGCGGATTTTCGCTGCTGACCGAGAGAAGCAGCCCTCGCCGAACTGGATGTACAAGCGGCTGCATTCGTACTGCGACGAGGCCAAGATCGGACGAGTCTGTCCACACTCGCTGCGCGGTCTGCACTCGTCGCTGGCGCTCGAAGCGGGGGCCACGTCGAACGATGTTGCGCGTTCGCTCGGACATTCCAGCTTTGCAATCACCGCGAAGCACTACGCCAAGGCGGATTCGATCGAAGTCGGGAAGGCGCGACGGGTGGCGGGATCTCTGCACGCGAAGCGATAGCGTATCGACTGCTTCACGCGGCTGCCGACGACACGCCCGGACTCCCTACGTCTTCGGCCCCGCGTGATAGCGCATCAACCGCTTCTCTCCGACAGTATGGATCTTGTTGTCAGCCACCAGCTCGCCGAGCGGCTGACGGAGCTTGTTCGCCAACTCGTCGCGCTTGACGCCAATCGTCGCCAGCACATCGTCGCCAATCTGCGCAGCGATGTCCGTCCGGCTCAGTCCGTCTTTTCGATTCCCAAGCACGCTGACGATCGCACCCTTGAGCGAGTTCTTCTGTGCGTCGGAAATCCGAGTGCGCTTCGTCGCTTCCGGCGCGGCCTTCGTCGCTTCGGTTCTTGGACCACCCGCAATCAGCGACGCAAATTCGACCGCTGACATTTCCAGCACCGCCGACCACACCTCGCGGTGCTGCTGAAGCGAATCCAGAAACTCTGCCATCGTCACCCGAGCCGACGGACGCAGCTTCGGCAGCATCGACAGCGCCGCCTGTCGTCGCAGATCCTCATTGCGCGCCTGCAACTCCTGCTCGAACAGCGCGCTTATATCGAACACCGAACCAGCCTTCCTACCTGCCATATTTCTTCCTTTCATCTGCGTCGGTGCTCGACCCACCGCGACGATGAATATTGGCTCATAGCAGACGCTTCCGCTGATCGGGCAGACGGAAAAGCGACAAGCCAAAGATCGACGCACAGTCCAGACAAACCCGAGGGATCGGCACAGCACTCGCTCAGCGGTCGAACTGCCCCCTGTGACTTGCGCACCGCTGCGAATGCCGCACCCCGATGGCGAGCAGCAAGCGCCCCTGAGCTTCGGCGGGCCATGGCTGCTCTCGGGTCGGCCTGCATCGCAACCAATTGTGTGTCTCATGACAGCCTGGTTGCAGTATGTTCCTCGCCCGGAAGGAGAAGTTCGTGCAGGCAGGCGCGCAACGATTCATCGCAGGTGTGATCCCTGAACGTTTCGTCGAGGTCGACGCGGCCCGTCTACTATTGATTCTCGATGCCTTTGCTCGGCCGGTTGAGCCAACAACAGAGGGTCTGCTTTGCTACCCCACTCGTCCAATCACTAGTCATTTCACACCAGAGTATTATCTGCACAAGTTGGATTTCTTACTACGGTATCCAGACTATTTCGCTTACGAGTTAATCGAACTCCATAGATTGGGTGTCGGTGCCGCTATTAATCGAAACTCTGTATGTGAATTGGTTCGGTCGGTCCTGCATCATCGTGAACCCGAGTTGATGACGTTGCCATTTCGTCGCTTCTGGCGAGGAGCGTACGAGCGTATCGATGCTGTGGAGTCATGGTTTCACGCGCGCGAATTGATCTATGTGGGTATAGAGCCCCGCGGAGAAGGACGGCCACAGAAACACTATTTTCTGACAGAGAAAGCCCATGTTGCTGTGCAGCGACTCATTGCTGAAGTGCCGGAGTCTCGTTGGTACGCGGATAGGATTGGGCTAATTTATAGGTACTTCAGCACGCTCACCCCAGCGCAGGTCAAGGCACTCCAGTACCGCCACGCAGAGTACCGCAATGCTCAACTCGCCGAGGAAATCCCAAGCTTGTCTCCTGCAGAAATTAGGGAAGCTTTTGAGTCGGTATTCAACGAACCGATAGGAGTGGACCTTGACCGAGCAACCAATGCTGTTCGTGCTCCCATCTGATCCCGAACCCGAGCGCAAACCGCTTTCCTTCGCCGAGCTTATCGATGCCACGTACAATGGACTGGCACCTCGCTTCCGCGAGCGCACGAGCAAGGAAAGCATCACTGCGATTGCTGACAGCTTAGATATCACTGACAGGCGCTCCGCCAGACCAACCCCGTGCTTGGCTGTCAAACGACTACGTTTCATAGGCGAAAAGCAACTGTTGGGCCGACAGCCACAACCGGTACGCTACGAGCAGTCGTTCCTCGGTGGCGTAAACGTTTTGCTAGTGCCCGATAACGATGTCGGGAAGTCGTCAGTCATGAAGACCATCAAGTTTGCACTTACAGGAGACAATTCTAGCTACGACTCGGATGTTCGTGAGTGGATCAAGGAAATTTGGCTCACGATTGCCATCGATGGCGTTCTATATACGAACATTATCCAGCAGGGGGCTGCCGGTGTCCGAGCCGCGCTGGTCGCGGGTGAGGCGGATTGTCCTTTGGCAGACGCAGAGAGGCAAGCATTAATCTTTCAGGCCGAGAGCGTACCTGAATTGCAGATGCAGTTGCAATCTTTTTTCTTCACTCGCTTTGGGCTCAACTCGTTAGGATGGACGCAACAGGCTTCTCCTGATTCATCAGTTGGTGAGCGTAAGACGAGTTGGCTAACATATTTTCAAGCCCTCCAGATCCTGGGAGGCGGTGATAAGCACCTGATATGCGATGCTGCGCATTCCACTGGAAACCAAGACGGTCTGATTGTTTCCTCATTGCTCGGGCTCGCTCTGACGCAGCCACTCAACCGTCTAGGTATCGATGCAAAACTCCTGAAGCGTGACATCGAGCAGCGCCAGAAGAAATCCCGCGAGAATATTAATCAAGCGCTCGAAGAAGTCAGCGGATTAGAAGAACAGCTGGCATCAGCTCGCCGAGCACTTGATGATCTGGCTCAGAATATCTCCGAACGTCGCAGGTCCGTCGAGCAAGGACATTCTGCGCGGCGAATTATTGAGCTTCAGAATTGCATCCTACGGCTCAATACGGAGCGCACGAACCTTTCAACGGAGCGGGATGATCTTTCAGTGCGCATCACCCGCACGAGAGCAAGAGTGAGGCATCTTCGAGAGGCTATCGCTCTTCGACTCCATTTTACAGGTATTGAAGTCAGCCTCTGTCCTCACTGCGATACCACAGTGGATGACTCCGCTGTAGAACGTGAGCGCAGTTCTCATGCCTGTCGACTGTGTGGGAAACAAGCAAAGGCAGCATCCTCGGATGAACTTTCATCGATCGAGCAAGAGGCCAAACTTCTCGAAGCTGAAGTTAAGCTGCTTGAGAATACCCGTTCCTCAGTTGGTGAACGACTGACTGAAGTCCGAACAGAGCAACAAAAATTATCAGATGAGTCTACCAATCTTGCGAAGATTGTAAGCGCGGGCATCTCCTACGCTCTACCGACGGCGGAAGAGGAAGGTGAGTGGAAACGGCTCTACGGCATGGTAGGTCGACTAGAGGCAGCTCTTGTGTCCGCACGAACGAGATCAACGCCAGACGCCGAGGAGAAAGCGGACGAGATGCGAGTGCGCATTCTGGAGAAGCTGCGCGAGGTTCTTAAGGAAGAAGCTGGACGTCGCAACCACGACATACTTAAGCACCTTGGTCAGTACACCGAGGAGATCGCAAAGCTGATCGGCACTGACAGCATCAGTGGTGTGACCTGTTCATCATTAGGCAAGCTGGCCCTGCAAAAGCACGGAATCCCTGTCACGTTTGGGGGGATTCAGAACGAAGGGGAACGGCTGCGAGTAAAGCTTGCGTTCTTCCTCGCCATGATGCGACTCGGGCGCAAGGCCGGCTTAGGAAAACATCCCGGCTTTCTGATGGTAGATCAGCCAGGTTCTGCCGAGATGGTTCCAAACGATTTCGCTGCGCTCGCAAGCACGTTACAGCAGATCGATACCGAACTTAGCGAGGAGTTACAGGTAATTTGCTTTACGGCGCGACCGGAATTTTCAAAGGCGACCGTTCCTGAGAAAGTGTACGGTCCACAAGCGTCTCCATACGTTTTCTAACAAGCGATAAGGGGTTGAATTGAGGCTCGAAGGAGCAGGCCGCCGCGACTGGGTAGCTGTCGCAAAACTACTGGAGTCCTCTGCATCATGCGCTGAGACAGATGATCTCATTGATGAACTCACGGAGGATGCTCTGGAGCACTATCCGGGCACTGAGTGCGCCTCAGCGCTTCGATGGGCGCTACAACGTGCTCAAAGTGTACTTACCCGCCGCAGCGCAGCGCTGGCACTCGCTATCGTTGCTGATGAATCAGACAGTTTCGCCGTCGATGACTTGACCAATGAGTTTCGCGTATCTTCTGAAGATAACTTTCTTTCTATTTCTCTCCTAGAGTCGCTCGCACTCCTCGCCATGCGCAGCCCTCTAGCCCGAACCGAACTGAATGCGATCATTTTGCGGCTGAACTTCGGCACAACCAACGCTCAGAATAACCGCCATTTTCTGATTGGCGTTGCCAAAATCATTGGGAGGCTACTTAACCGTCAGCGTGACGATGCACTGTACCGCCAACTCGATGTTCTTACTCAGGCGGACGACCTTGCAGTCCAAGCAGAGGCGCGTTTTCAGATCGCTCTCACAACCCTGGTCGATGTTCTGCTAGCTCACGACGAGCAGACACTTGTGGATCAGCTTCGCAATGCGCGTGCAGCATTCTCCCGGGCAGAGGCTTCAGAAGAGCTCCGACCTGACGCGACCATGTTTGTCGGCTTCCTAAGCGTGCTGATCGACTTCCACTCAAATCCTGCTGGGAATGATGTGCAGTTTCACATCGATCGTTGCATGGGGGCTGCGCGACGCCTTATCCATGTCGCTGGATATCAGTCTGAAACAGCTACTCTTCGGGCTGGTCACATCCGCAGGGCTCTCGATGCACTTCAGCGAGTGACGAATACGGTAAGGGAAGCTGAGTTGTGGGTCAGCATTTACGAGGTCCTTGTCGAGCTGGCTACCCTCTACGCAGTGATCCGCACCCCAGAGCCATCGAGCGACGGACTTTACTGTGCAGCATGGTCCGAGTTCGGGCGAGTGATCATCGCGCCGGCACTCGGACCATTACTCAGTCGCGAAGTGACCCGAGCACGCATGCAGCAAATCCTCGATAAATACTCTGGGCACTCAGGGAATACCAGCATTGCGAACGGGCTACGGGAATTAGCCCAGGCCGCCTTGAGAAGTTCAGCCGCGGTGATTCCCACCATAGACCAGACAAAGCTCGCCCAACTGGCAATCCAGACCGGTAAGTCCGCTCCTGAGCTCACCGAAGAGTTTCTGCGCGCCGTCGAGACTGGCACGATCGACCGGTGGATGGATCAAGAAGGCTTTGCTCTTACTCCGCTGCCGATTGACCGACCTGGACTATTCGGAGGTGACCCCAATGTTGACGAGACTGTTCGCAAGTTACTACGTCAGCTTCGGTCGAAGCTCGGTCGATACGATGTGACAAAGTGGAGTCGCGTTGTCACTGCGCTCGAAGTAATCATTAGCCATGTGAATTTCATTCGAGATTCCATACCACAATACGCTTTGTGTGCTGCTGACGGTGGGATGGGACAAGGTGCTAGCGAGAAGGATCTTCAGCGGGACATTTTTCAAGTCCTGAGGCAGAAGTTTGGACGCCCCAGTATCCACGAGATGGCCGGTATCGGTGGGGGACGCGCTGATACTGGACTCCTCTTTCCTGAGTGTCAGATTCCTATAGAAATGAAGCACGAATTTCAGTCTGTTGACGAAAGACACATCAGATCAAACTACTTGCCCCAGACAGACATCTATGCGGGAGCTGCGGACCGAGTTGGGATACTACTAATCTTGGATCTACGGGAAGGAAACTCAGCAGGCCACACTACTTGCAAGCCGAAACGAACGAGCGAGAAGGTAAGGACGATAGAACCAACCGCCCTATATCGGCTGCGTGAGAGTTTCTGGCTCGACGAACTGCCGCCGGACACTCAGATCAAGAATCCAGAGCAGAAAGCTGTCATAGTGGGCCTTGTCCCTGGGAATCGGCCACGTCCGTCTAGCACTACTGTGTACAGTCGTCGCCCTTCGAGGGTTCGTAAGATTACACCATAGAGAATTTGAGGCATTGCCCCACGAGCAGCCTCCCCTCGGCAGCACACGATTCCCTCAGAAGTGCTCAACGTAGAAAGAGCGAAAAGTCCTGTAAGCAAGTTCAATGACAGAGAATATCTGGCTGGCACTGGGTGTACGTACCACTAGATTCCTCATGCCCCGGGCAACTTGCCACACCCCCACATCGGTTAGCATACCAATTAGGACCACTTCCGCCGCTGCCCAGACAGTCTGTATAACCTTTGCGCCACTTTCGTTCAACGGCGGAACCTATGTAATTATCTACTAAGTCGATACACCACCAATGCCAGCCGACTGACGTTTCATAATCACAGAGTTTAGGTTCGCATGTTACGCAAATTCGTGGAGGAGGAGGACATATGCCATTGGTCCCTGATGGCAAGATGGAAGAATCTCCATTAACTCCATCAACCATAGCTGTCGCAGGATTTCCTCTAATAAGGAGTTTGTTCGTCTGGAGATCTAGACCGATGAATATACGATGGGAATTTGCGTCTTCTATCGGTACTTCTAATGCCTGCTTAGAACCATCCTGTAGGGATAAAATCGTTGCCTGCTCCCAAACAAAGTTCCTCCAACCAGCCGCGTGCAAGTTGGAAAGAAGATCTTGCGCACCAGCAGCCATCTCCAGCTGTTCCCAATGTGGACCTACGTCCATTAGTGGAGTACGTACCACAGCAGAGGGCATCTCCGATTGCTCTGCGTTGCATTGGGTCACCATGAGCATGGTGATTGTAAGAAGTCGTGACATCCAAGCTGATCGTCGCTGCTTTGTCATGGTCATCTCCTTTGGATTCCGCTCAGTGTACTGACGTGGACCCTGGCCCTTCTGGTTCGTTTCGTTTCTCAGATATGTGCTCTTCCTCTCAGTCACGGAGGGGCTAAAACTGATTCGCTCGGTCCTTTCCTGTCCCTCAAGATCGTTTTGGTCCAAGGCAGATTGCGCCGGTACAGCAATCTGCGTACCGCAACGCGAGATGTGGGTCAAGCAAGATCGGCACAATGATTCGACCGTCGGGCCCAAGTTAAGGAGCAGTGATCCGCCTCTGGACGGCTTCCAGTTTTTCCTCGGCTCATTCGCCCAGATCGGGAATGACCGCTGGGACTCGATGCTCATGACGGTCAGGAGCACAAGCACTCGGGCGGCGGAACCGGGGATGGACAGGCTCAGACGTACAGTGTCACTTTGGGCACGCCGCAGGTGTGATGGCAGCTCTCCTCAACGGTGAGTTGTTACTGAGGCGTTGCCAGCAGTGAGGCAGCGGTGGACGGCGAGGCACGGCCACGGCCTTGTGCCACGGACTTCATCGTTTTCGACGCAACTCCGGACTGCATCGCCATGAGCGGCGTGCTGCGACCCGAGATCGCACCCGCGAACGGCGACCGGTCACGGGTTCTCAGTTTACGAGGGCAGAAAACGCCGAACTACTCACTCTGTAAGATGCGAATAAAATCGCAAAGTTATATCCCCTGTGGGCTTCTTAGGTAAGGCGATCTTCACGCCGGAGATTTTCCATTTATCGTCGGTGAAAATGAGAACTGGCGTTCTCATTGGCAAAGGTGATCGCATTCAGCACTTTGCCCACTGCGAAAAAAATGTCCTGAGAATGAGCAGTCTGGTGCCAGATAAAAAAATATTTTTTTGAAGCTTTTTTCAGCGAAGCAAGGCGAGCGTTTTTTGATGAGGTGGGCGCGTGCTTCGGGGGGCCGGAACAGCCAGACGGATTCAGCTAGGTGGATTCAGCTAGCTGATTCAGGTACCTGTATCCGTCTACCGAATTCAGCTACCTGAACTAGGTGGTCGAACTAGGTGGTCGAACTGCCGGATAGATAGGCTCTCGAACAGGTGTTTATGCAATTTTTAGGCCACAAGCAATATCTCCAGTGATTCTCTGATATTGTGAAATCAACAAAGAATGCATACAAAATCCTACACGCGAATCTATTTAGGTGGTCGATCTCGGTAGGCGTTTTAACTGGTCGTATCAGCTACCTGGATACAGGTACCCGATTCAGCTAGGTGGATTTGGGTGGTTGATTCGACTAGCTGAATTCAGCTACCTGCTTCGAGTGGCTGGATGGTTGTCTTTCTTGCTGCGAATGCGGGGGAAGTTTTCACTGCGCTGTTGAGAACTAATCTTCCATCGCAGGTTGACGCGCTACGAAGAAAGACGAAAACATGATCATCATGCAACGGCGATGCAGAAATCGAGATTGTCAGGCTCTGTTGCCACCGCCACCGTTCATTCATAGGTCTTCTCTGTATTGTTCGGACCAGTGCAGACAGCAGGGACAGTACACGCTGAATGATGCGTTCGTGGTTGATGACCCCGTTGCCGCCATCAATCAGTTTGGGCAGCGACGGAACGCATTTTATGCACGGCTGGGAACGCGACTTACTACGGAGTGGCGATTCTTTCCTGCGGAGTCGATACCACTTCCGTTTTCGGAGCTTCCACCGCTTCCGATGGTGGGTCGATACCGTGTTCAACTTTTCGATATTGGGCAGGTACTCATTCGTGACTCTGAGATACGGATCTTTATCCCCGCTGGGTTCATCAAGACATTCTGCCGATTTGTAGATGGTGGGCGTTCATCCACAAAACTGAGTAGATAGCATGGCTAACGCAGATACAATACGTTCAATGCTTCTGGCCGGTGAGGAACTGGTGCGCTTGTTGGTGAGTTCACCAAATGGCGCCTACAGCATTCCAGAGCAGGGCTACATCCGGCCAGCCAATGTTCCGTCGAACTTGATGGGGCTTGTGCTCGTCAATATGTACGACCACGAGGGGCGGGAGACGCGGACGCGAATACCGGCGATGCTGCTCGGTGAATCCGCGCCAAATGCTGCACAGAGCCCGTCCGGCCCGAGTGCCCCGCAACCTGCGGCACAGGCACCACCTGCCGCAACGCCGACGCCACGACCGCTGTTGCCAGGGGTCCAGATTGGTGTGGCGCCATCGGCGGGAGCCACGCTTCCCCCAGCTTCGTCGACAGTTGTGCCTGGTTCGGTAGGCGGTCTGCCCCCGCCGCCACCGGCATCTGCCGTAGGCGGGCTGCCACCGCCGCCGCCGCTTCCTGCCCAACTGCAAGCGGACGAGGAGGACGACGACGATGATGATGGTGCGTCCCAGCCCGAGCTGGGTCGAGAGCTGGCGCTGGCGCAGGCGACGCAGCTTCGCTCGATGACGCTACAAGCCGAGGAGGCAGCGGGCGCGGCCATCGACATGGAAAAGATGACTGTGCTTCGGGAAGCGCAGTACACGCGCGAGGTCGGCGAGGCGTTTCAGCTCAACTCCGCGATGCGGCGCGAGGTGTTTGCGACGCAGACAGCGTATCAGGAAAAGGCGCTTCGGCAGCTTGATCTCGTCGATGTGGCCACGCGCCGGATGCTTCAGCTTTCCGACGAGGTGGTCCGGCGCATCAAAGATCCGCAGTTTCAGCCTGCGCCACCGCCGCCGCCGCCACCACCGCCACCGCCTGACTATGCAGGTATTGCGATAGCGCTGTTTCAAGCGCTGGGCAAAGTCGGCGCGGCTTGGTCCCCAGGAAACAAACGCAAGCCCAATCGCAGAGAGCGGCAAGCGGTCTTGAAGATGCTCGAAAAGGCATCCGTCAGTGGTCCGCTCGGCTTGAAAGAGGTGCTGAGCGAATATGTCAACAAGCCAGGAGCCGAGCCGACGCAAAGCGGCGCGCAAGAAGCAAGCACGCCGAGGGAAGGAACGGATGACAAGACCTTTAGCATCACCAAGAAGCAGCTCTTGGATTTGGTAGAGAGCGGCGCGATTGGTGCGCTTGCAGAGACAGGAAAGCTCGCTGAGATGATTCGTACCGACAAGCTTGATGAGTTTGTGAGGCTGATCAACATGGCCGGGGAAGGCTGATGCGCAACTACTGGAAGGTTCTGAAGGTCAAACCAAATAGCACAAGCAGCCAGATACGCAGCGGATACTTGGCGGCCATGCAGCACGCTCATCCAGACAAAGGTGGCAGCAAAGAGCAGGCCGCCTTGGTCAATGAAGCTTATGCGGCGATTGGCGATGAGGAAAGCCGCCAGCAGTACAATGAACAGCGGGCAGCCTGGGCTACAGAGATAGGCGCATCGCTCTGTCTATCCTGTGGGGAAGCAAATCGGATTGCGCGTAAACCGTCTCGTCGTGAGCGCTTGGTCTGCGGTCATTGCGGGGTTCCGCTGGAGATTAGCGATCACACGGTCAGTGAGCTTCAAACCCGGACCTTGCGCATTGCGGCAGACACATTGGTGCAAGAAGTAGGCTCGGCGCTGCTTGAGCGCTTGCGCGTCGAAGTCTTGCGGAGGATTGGATGAAAACGCTTCCTTCACGAATCGAGAAACAGCCACCGGCTTCGTTCTTTGCAAACATCTTGGCGTACCTCGCAGAGACGTATCCGAATGCGAAGTTTACGGACGAGGACTTGGCCGTTCTCAAGCCGATATGGGAAGACCTGTGGCGGGCAGGCCGAACGGCGGAAGCGACCGCGCAGACGACGTGCTCATGCAACGGCAAGGCGCTGTTTCCGTCAGCGGCGCTTGGCGTCGAGTACAAAAAGGGCATCGCTCGCCCGCCTGTGAAGGCGCCTCGGGGGTCGCTGTATCGACTGGCGGCCTATCGGGAGTCGCCGGTCATCGAGCGACAGAAGCGACTCTCGACGGCAGCGGTGAAGCGCGCCGAGGAGGTGAACGCAGACATCAAGCGGTTTGTCGATGAGCTGCGAACGAACCCACCACGCACCGAGCATGCAGCCGAAGCCAAGCGGGTGCGACTCGCCGCGCTCCAGCAGCGACTCGCGGAGGCGATTGACGTGGCGCGGTCAACGGCCCTGGAAGCGCAGGTGGCGCGGGCCGAAGCGAACTACGGCTGGACCAAGCATCTGCCAGGGATTCCGACGCTGCCAAAGCCCGTCGATGCGCCCGAGATCGTCGCCACGCCGAAGACCAAGAAGTCGGCGGCCAAGCCCAAGAAGGAGGCTGCCAAGAAAGCAGCGGCCCCAACGGCGGCAACGCCTGACGAGGGCAAGAAAAAGGGCAAGCGAGCGGTCGTCGGGCCGGACAAGGACAAAGACGCCAAGATGCAGCAGGCCATCACGGCGGCGCTCGCCCAGCAGCTTGAGCAGCTTGGTTTCAAGCCGAAAAGCTAATGCAGGCGCAGGATGTCGCATATCGGCTCGTGCAGGGCATTCGCAATGCCCTCGTCGAGAATCCGCCCGAAGGGGTTGAGACGGACTACGCCGAGTCGTGGTTTCAGCGGCACTTCGCGTCGGTGCAGGCGATGTTTACGCAGACGCTTTCACCGCTGCTTGAGCCGCTCACCGAGCGACTCGACCACGAGAACAAGCGCAAGTGGCACCTGCACAGTGCGGCGAGCGTGCGGGCGTGGATGGCGAAGGCGGTGCGCGAGGAGCAAGAGTGGCTGCTCAGTCGGGTGCTGGCGCATCGACCCGACTTGACCGAGGTGGTCAAGGAGCTTGCCGCCGCGCACGGACTGGCGTTTGAGCCGCTGCTAGCGAGCAGTCGGACGGTGTATCGGCTGGTTCCATCGGTCAGCGAAGACCGGCTGGTGGTGTTTGAGGCGGACGGTCTGACCGAGCTGCCGCAGGTGCTCGGGCGTGAGGATTTCGTCGGGTTTGCCAAAGCCGCGTACTGGAACGACGACGCGACGGCGCAAGTGCTGACCGAGCTGGCCGGGACGTGGTTTGGCCGGACGCTGCCCGAAGATACGCTGCCGATCACGGACGAACACGCCGAGCGGCGCGAGCAGCTTCTTCAGCAGACCCGACTGGAGGGAATCCAGAGCGAGGAGCAGGCCGAGTCACGCCTGCAAATTCGGCTGCGGCTGCTTTCCGAAGCGAAGACCGAAGCGCCCCGCGACCGCTACGTGACGCTGCCGAAGCCCGATCCGAACCTGGCCCCGACGCCACGCGAGCTACACGAGCTGCTGGTCCGGGGAGACGAGCCGCGCACGACGCACGATCGGACGCTCGCCAACTTTCAGGCCATCGCGGCGCTGCTCGACAAGCCCAGGCTGGGTGAGACGGCGACGCTGATGCGCTACACCGGCTGGGGCGGGCTGTCCGTCGAGACGGCCAAGATGTATTTGCCCAAGGCGCTGGCTCCCGATGAAAAGGCGATCCTGCACGAATACTACACGCCGACGAAGCTGTGCCTGGACTTGGCGCACTTGCTGCTGCCGCGCATCCCGCATCTGCCGCGCCACCAAGGCGAGGTCTTGGCGCTGGAACCGTCGGCGGGCATCGGTCGGCTGCTCAATGCGTTCTCAATCCCCGGTTTTGAGTCGCTGAGCTTCACCGCCATCGAGTACAGCCAGATTTCGGCGGATGCGGCCCGACGTTACGGTGCTGCACTCGTCGTTTGAGCAGTGGATCGTGGCGACGGCGGGACGGCTGGATGGAAAGTTTGGCCTCGTTCTGTGCAATCCGCCGTTTGGTCAGCGAGGGGCCGAGTCTGCCATCGACCCCGACACCGCCTTCCGAGAGAAAAAGGCCTATGTCTACTTCGTGCGGCGAACCCTGCGCCTGCTTGCCGAGGGTGGCGTTGCTGTTTTCATCATCCCGTATGGATTTCTGTCGTCGAAGGCGCCGCAGTTTGTGGCGCTCCGAGAGAACTTCATCAAGGAAGCCCACCTGCTGGCTGCCTTTCGGCTGCCCTCGAACATCTATCCGGGGGCGGGCATTGTCACCGACGCGATTGTGGTCGAGGCGCGGGGCGGGCTGCTGCACTCGGTGCTGTCCGATGACCAGTTCATCG
>WBZP01005248.1_pt1 | contig 13233 bp, 8 predicted proteins | sample 5204301 | NCBI WGS metagenome assembly WBZP01 (sample SAMN12412401, study PRJNA552823) | activated sludge metagenome | isolation source: activated sludge from nitrification reactor of wastewater treatment plant... | place: USA: Pennsylvania | collected 2017
CATGAGCGACGTGGATCGCGTTGGCGGTGTGCCGGTCGTGATGAAGGCGCTGCTCGATGCCGGGCTTCTTCACGGAGACTGTCTGACAGTCACCGGCAAGACGGTGGCGCAGAATCTCGCCGACATAGCGCCTCCGGACCCCGATGGTCAGATCCTGAAGGCCACACGCGAGGCGTTGGCTCCCAGTGGTGGCATCACGATCCTGTCCGGGTCGCTGTGCCCAGAGGGCGCGGTGGTCAAGAATGCGGGCGTCCCCGTGGATCGGTTCGAGGGGGCTGCCCGGGTGTTCGAGCGCGAGCAGGAGGCCATGGCGGCGTTGGAGGACGGCACCATCCAGGCCGGCGACGTGGTCGTGATCAGGTACGAGGGCCCCAAGGGTGGCCCTGGCATGCGCGAGATGCTCATGATCACCGGCGCTATCAAGGGAGCGGGTTTGGGGAAGGACGTCCTGCTGATCACCGACGGCCGGTTCTCGGGCGGAACAACGGGTCTGTGTGTCGGCCACGTGGCCCCCGAGGCGGTTGACGGCGGCCCGATTGCGCTGATCCACGAGGGCGATCGTGTCGCCATCGACCTGACCGAGCGCACCCTGGAACTGCTGGTCTCCGACGATGAACTGCAGCGTCGGCACGGCGAATGGCAGCCACTGGCACCGCGCTACACCCGCGGTGTGCTGCACAAGTACGCCCGGCTGGTCGGTTCGGCCTCCCGCGGCGCCGTGTGCGACTGATCGATCGGGTTGCCGGGTCGCATTATTGACCGCTGGTGGCTGACCAGTTCTTCAGGACCGCCCCGCCGCCCGCGGCAACCAGCACGAGGCCGGCGGCGGCCAACTGCCACGGGGCGCTGCCCGATGGCGCAACCGGATCCATGGTCATGACATAGGCGACGCTACCCGTGGCGCCCTCAGGCAGGCCGTAGGGGAGGGCCGTTCCGGCCCGGTCGGCCGACGCGGTCAGGAAAGCCGAAGCCAGTGCCGGCTGGTCGCTGGACTTGACCACCGTGTCGTAGATCTTCTGGGTGCCCTTGCGCTGAAGCATGTCGGCGCCCGTGGCGAGCTGACTGGAGCCGCTGGCGGCCTGATCGGCGCCGCTGGTCAGTTGCGCCAGTGCGGCCCCGACTTCGGCGCTGCCGAACGCCAGAGCCTGCGATGCCTGGGCCAATTGGGCGGTGCCCTGGGACAGTTCGCCGGCGCCAGTGGCCGCGGTGCCGAGCCCACCGGCCAGTTGCTCGGTTCCACCGGTGAGTTTTGCCGATCCGGAGGCGGCCTGGCCGGCGCCGGAGTCCAGTTGCTGAACCGCCGAGTCGCTCTGCTGGATCCCGGTCAGCAACTGGTCGAGGCCTTCGACCAGGCCGGGCGGGGTGTCGGTGCCAGTGCTCAGGCCCAGGGCCACTCCCTTGAGGCCCTTCTCGATCTGTGCGAGCGCCTCGGCCAGGTCGTCGGTACCCGAGGCGATGAGGTACGCCCGAACGGTTTCGTTGCCCTCTTCCCGCAGCACGCCGGCCAGAGCGGCGTCAACCTCATCCGAGGTTGACGCTGCCGACTCCGCGTCGGTCAGGGCCTGCTGCAGTTGGGTGCACTGCGCCACGGGAACGGTCGGCGGATTGCACTGGACCTGGAAGAGGTTGGCCAGCGTGGTCGCAGCTGACACGGCATCAGCGGTCACCTGCCCCGACTTCCCCAGCGTCGTGGACAGGGAGTTGAACACGTCGACGAGATTGTTGTTCAGGATCACGGTCTGGTCGGCAAGAACGTCTGCTCCTGAGGAAGCGGCTTCGACAGCTTGCACCAAGGTCGGAGGAGTCGTGGTCGGAGAAGGGGCCGGCGTGGGGAAGACCGGAGTGCCATCGGGCGTCGGGATGGGCGTCGGACTCGGCGGATCTGACGGCGATGGGGTAGGCAGCGGCTTGTCGTCCGGCGACCCGACAGCATCGGCCAGCAGCGCTGCACCGTTGCGCAGCCGGGTTGTGGCCTTGACCAACTGAGGTGTGCCGGTGGCCAGTTGGTCGACTCCATCCGCCAACTGGTTCAGGCCCGAGGTGAGCTGCTTCGAGCCGGATGCCAGTTTGTCGGCGCCGCTGGCAGCTCCGTCCAGTGCGGTGGCCAACTGCCCTTGGCCTGCGGCCAGCGCGCCGGCTCCCTGCGCCAACTGCGTCGTTCCCGGGACGAACTCGTTGTTGAAGCCGGTGGACACAGCGCCGGTGCCATCGGCCAGTTGACCGATCCCGGCTGCGAGTTGTGCGGCCCCCGATGCCAACTGCGCGGTCTGGTTGTTCAGCTGTTCGAGCCCCGATGCCAGTTGTTCATTGCCGTCGACGGTCTGTTCGAACAGGTCGGCGGTGAACTTCAGCGACGGATCGGAGTCCGTGTCCACCGGGACCACGTTGAGCAGGACTCCCGGAACCGACGCGCTCTCGCTGGTCGCCTTGAACGACACCTTCTGCTCGTAACTGCCCATGGGGGGATACAGCACCAGGTTCCACAGCAGGATCGTGTTGCCTTCTTTGTCGGTACTGACCACAGCGCCCTTGGTGTCTGTGACCTGGATGGACTCGGGGACGCTGGCAGTCAGGGTGCCCACGAAGGGAGCGAAAACAGGCTGCTTCTCGGTGAACTCCCGACCCACCGCGTTCTTGTAGGTGAGTTCCTCTTGTTTCACGTCTGTGTTGGTCACGGTGTAGATGATCTCGAGGTCACCCGAAGCCCCGATGATCACCGATGGGTCGACCGCGTCGGCATTGAGTTTGTACTCGGCGTGCATGGCCACGGGCAGTGGCTTGTCGACGAGCGATTCGGTGAGGACGTTGCTGCCGTCCGGGCCGCCCACCTGCACCTCGATGCCGTCGCCCTTGGCATCCACAGTCGGCTGGCCCCGCTGGTTCAGGTAAGTGATGTTCGTGACGGACGTGGGGTCCTTGACGGTTCGTTGCTTGCCCGGGCGACTGCTGATGCGGCTGATCAACTTGGAGTTGATGGGCAGGCCGGTCGGATCCAACTGGGAGACCACGATCTCGTCGTTGACGATGTCGGAGTCCTGGCGCGACGCCGGAAGTTCCCGCGGCATGGATGTGCTTCGCAAAGCGGCTTCGGCTGCCAATCGCTCGGTCGAGGTGTCCGCCGACGCCAAGCCGGGGGCAACACTGGCTGCAACCAGCAGCACTGCCCCGGTCAAGGCAGCACGTCTCATGAGCCCACCCCGGTCAACTGGGGCTCCGACTGCGGGCTGTCGGGCTCTGCGTCAGGTTCCTGCGGTTCCCTGATCACAGTGGCGATGCGGTAGGCCAACAGCGCCAACAGGCCGGCCAGGAATGAGGGCAGGATGGCCACCTCCATCAAGGTACCCAGCCCGGTGTCACCGGTGCCGGACACCGCGATGGTCACAGCCATCACGATGCCACCCAACAGCAGTGGCAGCCCGTAACGACGCAGTCGCGTGAAGGCCGCGACCAGCGCCAGTGCGAGCAGTGCCCACGCCGCCATGGCCCCGGGGTTCTGCTTGGTGTAGGGAATGACAGCCCGGATCAGCGCGTACACGATGGCCACCGTCATCGCGCCGCCCAAGACAGCCAGAATCCGGGCACCCGGCTTCGGGCCTGCGCCGGGCATGCCCTTGGGCAACCAGACAACGAGGCCCCCCACGACGGCTGCGATGACGACCGCCACAGCCACGTAGGGGATCGAGTTGTCGACGGGGATGAAGCGCGAGCCCACGATCCACGCGACCACGACGCCGAACAGCGACGCCAAGAGGGGTATCGCGGGCCTGGTGGCTTCGGCGACGCTGCGTGGAGTCTGGTCCTTGGGAGGTTCGTGGATGGTGGCCAGGCTCTGCGGGTCACCCTCGATCTGAAGGTGCGGCAAGGCCCGATCGAGCCACTTGGGCAGCCACCACGTGATCTTGGCGGCCAGAACCATGAGCGCCGGTACCAGCAGGCATCGCACGATGGTCGCATCCACGAACACGGCGGTGGCCAGTCCGACGCCGAACAACTTGGTGATCGCATCCGGTGCCAGGAAGATGAAGGACGAGAACACCACGCACATGATCGCTGCCGCCGATGTCACGACAGAGCCGGTGTCGGCGAGACCGCGCCTGACAGCAGTCACCATGTCGCCTGTCTTGGCCCAGTGCTCCTGGAAGCCCGTCAGGAGGAACACCTCATAGTCCATGGACAGGCCGAACAGCACGGCGAACATGATCATGGGAACGTACGTCTCGATGGGCACGAGCCGATCGAGTCCGATGAGGCTGGCCCCCCATCCGAACTGGAAGACCATGACCACCACGCCATAGGCCGCCGCGATCGACAGCAGGTTCATGGCCGCGGCCTTGACCGGGATGACGATGGACCGGTAGGCCATCATGAGCAGGAATCCGGACAGGATCACCACTCCGCCGATGAAGATCGGCAGGCTCTCGCCGATCTGCACCGACAGGTCCATCATGATTGCGGTGAGGCCGGCGACGTGGGCGTCCATGGCTTCTCCGGTGATCGCCGGAGGCAGGACCTCGTCGCGCAAGGTGGTGACCAGTTCCTGGGTGGCCGGGTCGGCCGGCCCCGTGGTGGGGATCACTTGGATGACTGCCGCGCCACCGTCGGGGCTGACGATGGGGTCGCCGACTTCGGCGATGCCTGGGGTGTCCTTCAGGACCACGACCAGTGACGTGAGCCGCGTGTCCTGGGTCCGGGGATCAGTTCCGGCCTTCGCCTCGGCGTCCTTGGGCGCCGCCGCCGGCCGGTTCAGTTGCAGCGCAATGGCCAGCGGGCCGTTGTAGCCGGGGCCGAAGGCCTCGGTGATCAGGGCATTGGCCTGGTACTGGGTGCTTTCCGGTGGGGCGAACGAGTCGTCCATCTGGCCGAACTCCATCTTGGTGACGGGGAACGCCATGAGCAGCAGCAGCAGGGTGGCGCCGATGGCGAACGGCCAGGGCCTGTTCGTCACCGCATCCGCTATCCGGGCCCAGAATCCGGTATCGAGATGCTCGTCCTCGTGGTGGACCACGGCTCGGTCCTTGCGCGGCAGCACCCGCATCTTCATCAGGCCGAACAGCGCCGGGACCAGCGTGAGCGATGCCATCACCGCGACGAAGACCACCACAGCTGCCGCGTAGCCGAGCCAGGCCAGGAACTGGATCTGGGTCAGGGCGAGCCCAGAGACAGCCAGGATCAGGGTGGTGCCCGCGAACACCATTCCGGCGCCCGCAGTTCCGGCGGTGCGGCCTATCGAGTCGTTGACCTCGAAGCCTTTGCGCAGCAGAGTGCGGTGCCGGACCACCAGGAACAGGGCGTAGTCGATGCCCACGCCCAAGCCGATCATCGACCCCAGCACCGGGGCGACGTCGGGAATGAACACGAGTCTGCCCAGGAGTCCCACGATCGCGGTTCCGATGCCGACCGCCATGATGGCGCTCAGCAGGGGAACAACAGCCGCAGCGATGCGCCGAAGGAAGACCAACAGGACGAGCACGGCGGCCAACAGACCCAGGCCCTCGCTCGCAGACGAACTTCCTTGGGACAGCAACTGGCCCATGGAGCCGCCCACGGCGACTTCGCAGTCGGGGGCCGCCTTCTTGGCGGTGTCGAGCACGTCCTGCGCCGTGCTCTTCTCCTGCAACTGGGCGTCCGCCACTTGGACGTTCAGGATCGCGGTCATGTTGTCGTCGGACAGCAGGTCGGACTGCTGGGCGGGTCCGTTGACGGCCAAGACGCCAGGCACATCGAGAAGGCTCTGGCGGGTGGACTTGACCAGCGCCTCGCCGGATCCGGTCGACAGGTCCTGCTCGCAACCCATGACGACCGGCTGCGCGCCGGATGATGCACCGGTGAAGGCGCGGCTGAGCAGCGTTTGGCCTTCTGCGGAGTCGGTGCCCTCGAGCGTGATCTGCTGGACTCCAGCCGCCGGTAGACGGTTGTTCAGGCCGCTGATCACGAGCAGCGCCAGGATCCACATCGCGAGCACCAGCAAGGCGTGCCGGGCGCACCAGGTCGCGATGAGGAAGAGCGCGCGTGTCACAAGATGAATCCTGCCGTCATCGAGCGGCTGAGCAACGTGACTTGGGGCAATTGGCTGGGGTGTCGGACTGTGACTTGTCCCATTTGGGTGCCCGCCGCCTGCAGAGGGCTGCTGGTCAGGCCCTCTGCAGGCGGCTACTCGAGTCGGATCGCGCCGCCCGGTACTTGGCGGCCAGGCGATGACGCCGCTGGAGTTCGGCGGCCGCGACAGCGGCCAGGAGAACCAGTAGTACCTGAGCGACCAGCAGGAGCAGTCGTTGCAGCAGTCCGGTGACCGCCAGCAGCGATGGCGCGGTCAGGGCCACCGTTGCCACTGCGATCGGTAGCGCCGGCCACAGTGCGGGGGTCCGTCCGGTGCCGGCCGTGATCTGGCGCAGCCCGGCGATGAGCGTGGAGATCACGGCGGTGGCGAAGACCAACACCGCCGCGGTGTGTGCCATATCCAGCGACGGAACTCCCGTTGTGGTGGCCGTGCAGAAGCGGGCTCCGGTGGGGCAGTGCATGGGCCACAGTGCCATGGCGATCGCCGCGCCGCCCGCCAGCAGTGAGGTCGCGCCCAGGAAGGGCCGCCAGCGCGCCATGACCGGGACGAGCACCCAGATCGCCACCCCGCTGACGATCAGCGCAGCACGGCCCCACGATGGGTCGTGGGTGCCGGTCGCGGCCAAAGCGCTCAGGTACTGCTCGTACTGTTTGAACCCCGGATTCTCCGCGCCACCGATGGACACCAGGATCCACACGACTGCCACGCTCACTGCCGCCGTCCGCACGGCAATCGCTGCCATGCCCGGCCAGGGCACGATCGAAGAAGCAGCATGCGGGCTCACATTTCCCAGGCTAGGCCGGTATGGCTCCCGATGGCAGCCCATCGAACTGCGACGGCCGGTGACGGAACCGGGCAGCCCTGGCTCGTCTGCGGGCGTCAGTGCCAGATCCGGTGCAGGTGTGCGAGGTCGTGGCTGTGACGGCGCTTTTCCCGCCGGGCCACGGCGGGTGGGGCCCGGACGCCACGACGGGTGAGAACGACGATGTTCACCGCGATGAAGATCACCATGACGATGCCGACGATCGTAAAGAGAACGGGCACGGACGCGACGTCGATGGTCCGGCCCCACAGCACTGTTCCGATCGGGGCCCCGAGGCCGGTGAGCAGGAAGAACACGGCGAGACTCTCCTGCTCCTGCTCCACTGTCGCGGCCGAGTTGGCTGCGTCTTCGACCAGCAAGTTGGATCCCGCGGACGACGTGGCTCCGTAGACGACAGCAACCGCGGCCACAGCTACCAACTGAGGCGTCCTGCTCAGAAGAGCCGCGACGACGGCGAGCACCACCAGGACCCCGCCGGTGATGGCGTAGGAGAACCCCGACGAGCGCAGGGGTCCCATCCGGGTCCCCAGTTGATAGACCGGCAGCGGTGACAGCACCGCCCCCAATGAGATCGCTGCCAGTACCAGGCCGGCGTGAATGGCCAGATCGTGGTCCAGATCCCTGGTCACCGGCACGACCATCGAGGCCAGCGGCACCACCAGTGCGCCCGACATGAGCCCGAGGACACTGGCGCGGAGCAGACGCGGATTGGTCCGGATCGAACTGAGCATGGTGCGCCATGGGTGATGCACGGGGAGCGGTCGCTGCGGTTCTGCCGCGGGGCGGACGAGCATGACGACGGCGACGAACGGGAGGGTCAGTGCGGCATTGCCGGCGAACGCTGCTATCGGTCCGACGGCGTCGATGACCGCGGCTCCGGCGATGGCCCCGATCACCCAGGCCGCCCCGGATGCCACCGACGTCTTGGTCTCGGCTGAGGCCAGATCCTCGCCGGCCAGGTAACTCTTGAGCACCGACGGTGACATGGCGTGCGAGATGCCCCCGACAGCGCCGAGGAAGGGGGTGCACACCATCAGCGCCGGATATCCGGGAACCCCCGCGAGGATCGCAGCGGCAAGACCCGCGTACAGCGAGACGTTGAGTGCCATGGCGGTCGCGTACACGCGTCGAACCCCGAATCGGCGGCCCAGCACCGGCGCGTAGGGGGTCGTCAGCGAAGCCATGGTCAGGTTCACGGCCAACATCAACGACGTGAACGTGGCTGCCTCGGCACCAGAACTGCCGGCGTCGCTGGACACGATGGTGGCACCGAGCAGCGCCATGACACTGCCCAACGCCGAAAGGAAAGTTGTGCCCAGGAACAGGGGCAGAAGATTCCCGGCCCCCTTCGTCTCGTCTGCCGGGGCGGTCACGCGGCTCACCCTAGACTCGCGAGGTCACCGTTGCCGCGCCATGCGGCACGCCGACTTGACTCGCCCCATGATCCGGGAGCATCCTGTGTTCGTGCGATCCCATCGCCTCGTAATCACGTAGCGCGTCAGCCACAAGCTGACGCGCAACCCTCCGGTGCCTGAACAGGCCGGGGGGTTTTTCGTTTCCGGGGTCCGTCACCATGCGGGCCACGGCGACGACCAGGCCGCCTCCGGCTAGCGGGAGACCCCCGCGAGGGAGGCGGCCTGAGGGCGATGGGGGGACACTGGGACTAGTGCGCGACAGTGGAGGTTGAGGAAGGTCATGACCGAGCAGATCACGGGTTCGCAGAGCCTGGTCAGGGCACTGGAACATGCTGGAGTCGAGGTGGTGTTCGGCATCCCCGGGGGAGCGATCCTGCCGGCGTACGACCCGATCATGGACTCCACCCAGATCCGGCACATCCTGGTGCGTCACGAGCAAGGGGCCGGGCATGCCGCCGAGGGGTACGCCACCGCGACCGGCAGGGTCGGTGTGTGCATGGCGACCTCGGGCCCGGGTGCCACCAACCTGGTCACCGCGATCGCCGACGCCTACATGGATTCGGTGCCGATGGTGGCCATCACGGGTCAGGTCCCCAGCAAGGCGATCGGCACCGACGCATTCCAAGAGGCCGACATCCGCGGCATCACCATGCCGATCACCAAGCACAACTACCTGATCACGAACCCCGACGAGATCCCCCAGGCGATCGCAGAAGCGTTCCACATCGCCGCCACAGGTCGTCCCGGACCTGTCCTGGTCGACATCAGCAAGGACGCTTTGCAGGCGATGACGACTTTCGCATGGCCCGACAAGGTGGTGCTGGCCGGATACAAGCCGACGACCACGCCCCATGCCCGCCAGGTGAGGCAGGCGGCCAAGATGATCGTGGCCGCGCAGAGACCGGTGCTCTACGTCGGTGGCGGAGTCATCAAGGCCGATGCGTCCGACGAGCTCTTCCGGTTGGCCGAACTGACCAACATCCCGGTCGTGACGACCTTGATGGCACGCGGCGCTTTTCCCGACGGCCACAAGCAGAACTTGGGGATGCCCGGCATGCACGGCACGGTCGCGGCTGTCGGAGCCCTTCAGCGCGCGGACCTACTCATCGCATTGGGGACCCGCTTCGACGACCGTGTCACGGGCAAGCTGTCGTCGTTCGCCCCCGAAGCCAAGGTCATCCACGCCGACATCGACCCAGCCGAGATCGGGAAGAACAAGCCCGTGGACATCCCGATCGTGGGCGATGCCAAGGCGATCATCACGGCATTGACCGACGCCATGCAGGCGCAGTACGACGCCGGCGAACACGGCAACTACAGCGACTGGTGGAAGACCGTCGACCACTGGACCGGGACCTACCCGCTGGGCTACACGCTGCCTGAGGACGGCACATTGTCGCCGCAGTACGTGATCGAACGCCTGTCGGCGATCGCCGGACCGGACGCGATCTACGCCTCCGGCGTGGGCCAGCACCAGATGTGGTCCAGTCAGTTCATCAACTTCCAGAAACCTCGGACGTGGCTGAACTCAGGTGGCGCGGGCACCATGGGATACGCCGTCCCTGCGGCCATGGGAGCCAAGGTGGGTTGCCCCGCCAAGGTGGTGTGGGCCGTCGATGGCGACGGTTGTTTCCAGATGACCAACCAGGAGTTGGCAACGTGCACCATCAATGACATTCCCATCAAAGTGGCGCTGATCAACAACGGCGCCTTGGGGATGGTGCGCCAGTGGCAGACGCTGTTCTACAGCGAGCGGTACTCCAACACGGATTTGAACAGCCACGAGTTCCCCGACTTCGTCAAGTTGGCTGAGGCCTACGGCGCCGTTGGCCTGCGTTGTGACACCGCCGATGACGTCGACGCCACGATCGAGAAGGCCATGTCGATCACCGACCGTCCGGTGGTGGTCGATTTCCAGGTCCACAAGGACGCCATGGTCTGGCCCATGGTGGCCGCCGGCGCCAGTAACGACGACATCCAGCATGCCCGCGACCTTGCCCCACAGTGGGAACGAGAGGACTGACCCATGACCCGTCACACACTGTCTGTGCTCGTCGAGGACGTTCCCGGTGTGCTCGCGCGCATCGCCGGATTGTTCTCGCGCCGCGGCTTCAATATCGAGTCGCTCGCGGTCGGACCCACCGAACACATCGGCGTCTCGCGGATGACCATTGTGGTCACAGTGGAAGAACTCCCGTTGGAGCAGGTGACCAAGCAGCTCAACAAGTTGATCAACGTCATCAAGATCATCGAGCTCGACGACGAGCAGAGCGTCACCAGAGAACTCATTCTGGTCAAGGTCGCAGCCAGTCTCGACACGCGAAGCCACATTCTGGAGACAGTTCAGTTGTTCCGAGCCAAGGTCGTCGACGTCGCCGCGGATGCCGTCACGATCGAAGCGACCGGCAGCAACGGCAAACTGCAGGCACTGCTCAACGTGCTCGAACCGTTCGGCATCAAGGAGTTGGTGCAATCCGGCGCCGTGGCCGTCAGCCGCGGCACGAAAGGCATCGCGGACCGTAACCTCCGCAGCGCCTGACCGCAGCAGGCTCCACCCGACTGCACACCGGGGGCGCACGCTCAGAACGTCGGCGCCCAAGCCCCCGTCCCCTGCGTGCACCCCCGATGTTCAGTCGGGCGCACTACGGCCCGCGTCCCGAGCCGGACGCCGGTTGGATCAACCCTGTGGGATCCATTTCGTCCACTTGGTCTCGTCCACGTCGAAGTTGACCGTGAACGAAAACCCCTGCGCCTTGAGATCCTTGCCACCGGTCGCGAAGCAGGCCACGGGGGCGCTCACCGTCACCTGCTTGGCTTTCGCAGCCACCGAGGAAGTGACGCCGTTGCAGGGCACACGCTTCGCCGTCCCGCCGATGATGATCTCGTTGATCAGCGGGGTCTGCCATCCGGCGTCGGCCGCATGGCGCTGCAGCACATAGGTCTTGCCCTTGCGCAGTTTCAGGTTCACGCCCGTGATCGTCCCACCGTCGCGGGCGTAGGCCACGTCTGCGGGGGTGCTGTAGGTGATCGTGGCGGTGATCCGCTTGCCCGTGTAGGCCACCTTGGTCGACACGATGTCCGGCCCGCCCCGCATCATCTGTGTGTCACCGGTTGGATCGCTGACCGTGGCTTGTCCGGCGAACGCCGGCGTCGAAGCCAGCATCACGATCGTCCCGGACAGGGCAGCGATCGCCGCCCGAGGTCCGCGGCGGGTCGTTCTCAAAGCCCTCATGGCGTTGCCCCTTCGTCAAGAGCGAGCACCATAGACACAGTCGATCCGCAGGGTCAATTGGCCGGGGCGCCGACCTCACCGGCAGAGCACGTACCCTTGGCTGAGCAATCCCGTCCGGCATCGGACCAGTAACACGCAAAGGAAGACCCCGTGGCCGCCACCTTGTTCTATGACGACGACGCTGACCTCTCGATCATCCAGAACCGCGTCGTGGCGATCTTGGGCTACGGATCGCAGGGCCACGCCCATGCATTGAGCCTGCGCGACTCGGGTGTCGACGTGCGGGTGGGCCTCAAGGAGGGCTCGAAGAGCCGCGCCAAGGCCGAGGCTGCCGGACTGCGGGTTGTGGATCCCGCCACTGCCGCTGCCGAGGCGGATCTGATCATGGTGCTGGTGCCGGACCCCGCACAGCGCGCCCTGTACTCCGAGGCCATCGAACCGAACCTGCAAGAAGGTGACGCGCTGTTCTTCGCCCACGGGTTCAACATCCGCTACGGCTACATCCAGCCCCCCGCCTTCGTGGACGTCTGCATGGTGGCTCCCAAAGGTCCTGGTCACTTGGTGCGTCGTGAGTACGAAGCCGGTCGTGGCGTGCCTGCCATCGTGGCGGTTGAGCAGGACGCCTCCGGCGAGGCCTGGCCCCTGGCCTTGTCCTACGCCAAGGCGATCGGTGCGTTGCGAGCGGGTGGCATCAAGACGACCTTCACGGAAGAGACCGAGACCGACCTCTTCGGCGAGCAGGCCGTGCTGTGCGGCGGCGCATCGCAGTTGGTCATGTACGGGTTCGAGACCCTCGTCGAGGCGGGCTATCAGCCCGAGGTTGCGTACTTCGAGTGCTTGCACGAGCTCAAGCTCATCGTCGACCTGATGTACGAGGGTGGGATTGCCAAGCAGCGCTGGAGCGTGTCCGACACCGCGGAGTACGGCGACTACGTGTCGGGCCCGCGTGTCATCGATCCCTCGGTCAAAGAGAACATGAAGGCCGTGCTGGGCGACATCCAGAACGGCGCCTTCGCGCAACGATTCATCGACGACCAGGACGCCGGCGCCCCCGAGTTCATCGAGTTGCGCACCAAGGGCGAGCAGCACCCGATCGAAGAAACCGGGCGCGAACTGCGCAAGCTCATGGCCTGGGTCGATTCGGGCGACGACGACTACACCGAGGGCACCGCCGCGCGCTGACGCCCAGTCAGGTGGGGACCCGGCAGGGGTCGCGGATACACGGTGAGGAGGATCAGGTGTCGAGTGCTCCGCCCGCCCGAGGGCAGCGATCCGAGTCGGCCGAGCCGCCCGCGGTGACGGGAAGAGGTAGCGCGATGTCAGGACTGATCCGGGCTGTGCGGCCCAAACAGTGGCTCAAGAATCTGCTTGTTCTGGCGGCACCGCTCGCCGCCGGCACGCTGCTGCAGGGGCCCGTCATCATCGGCACTCTGCTGGCCTTCCTCGCCTTCTGCCTGGCGGCCAGCGCCACCTACCTGATCAACGACATCCGCGACGTCGAGATCGATCGCCTGCACCCCAAGAAGCAGTTCCGTCCGATCGCCAGTGGGACCGTCAGTGCTCGGACCGCGGCCGTCGTGGCTGCGGTCCTGATGGCGGCCGCGCTCAGCATCGCCTTCTGGCAGAGCATCGGACTTGGCTGGACCGTCCTTGCCTATGTGGTGTCCACACTCGCGTATTCGTTCGGACTCAAGCATGAGCCGGT
>WBZP01005249.1_pt1 | contig 13231 bp, 11 predicted proteins | sample 5204301 | NCBI WGS metagenome assembly WBZP01 (sample SAMN12412401, study PRJNA552823) | activated sludge metagenome | isolation source: activated sludge from nitrification reactor of wastewater treatment plant... | place: USA: Pennsylvania | collected 2017
TTGATGTTGTTCGGGATAATGGCGCGGCCGCGGGCCACTTCATCGCGCACGAACTCGGGCGTGATCAGGTTCGGAATTCGAGCGCCCCAGGCCTGGCCGGGATGCTGCAACACCCCGCCGCCGTGTCCATTGGTCGTGGCCATCAGTTCTTTGGCCCGCGCTCGCGATTGATTTTCCCGGATCGCGATGAATTCCATTTCCGGCGTGATGATGCCCTGTTTGGCATAGTGCATCTGGCTGACGTTCCGTCCGGCCTTGGCACGGCGCGGCTGGCGGATATGTGTAAACCGGAGGTCCGCCAACTTGGGATCGGTCGCGCGCTGGCGACCGTACTGCGAGGTCACCTGCGGGAGCTCTTCCGTATCCTGCCGTGCTTCGATCCAGGCGCGGCGTAACGGCTGCAAGCCGGCGCGCACGTCGATGGTGACATTCGGATCGGTATAGGGGCCGGAGGTATCGTAGACGGTAATCGGTTGATTGGGTTGGCCGCCGTTGCCGTTGGTTGAGTGCGTCGGGGACAGGCTGATCTCGCGCATCGGAACCCGGACGCCGGGGAGTGTGCCGTCGATGTGCACCTTGCGCGAAGCCGCAAACGGGGTGGTGGTGAGGCGCGCGGTCGAAGGCTTGGAGCCGTGACCGTTGCTGGAACCATTCTGTGTATGGGCCTCGCTCATAGCGGAATTCCTTTCGTCGAAGGTGAGCGTCTGACGGCCAAAATAAAAAAGCCGCATCCAGCTTGGGTGCGGCTTGAAGCGATCACGAAGCCAGTGAACCGGTCGCTTCCCTACGCTGGTATTACCCAGGTCAGGTTGTGAGGGTCGTCCGATTGCTCGGACTCTCAGCCGGATGGCACCCCTAGCTGTCGAGAGTGATCGTACCGACCTGCCGGGGCGAAGTCAATCTTCTGGAAGACCTAGTAGGAGGGGTGACCTTTGGGCCTTGTCGGACACACCATGTCTTGATGAAGCCAAGGCCCAAAGGGTATTGCCCCAGCCACTCGCAGGCAAGGGCCGCCCGAGCGGAGGCCGGGACAATGTTCAGTCGGCAATACCGGCGCAGCTTGCGCCGAGCCACCGTCCCTTGATGTCGATGTGCACCTTACCTGCGCCTGCACGTTCCGTATCCATACTCGCCGCAATGGTTTCAGGTGTCTTAGTCTCCATGGCCATGCGTGAGGTGGTTGCGTGGGGCGCGGGGCAAGACCGTTCGAGCACCAGCTTGCTGGAAGACTTGGAGACGACCCTGGTCGTACAGCCCGGTTCATCTTCATCTTCCTCTTTGATAATGCGGTTCTGGTCCAGATCCTCTTTCGTGATGCAGGATTTATGGACATGAGTGTTCGCTTTGCCGGACCGGGCTTGCATCGATTGCTCGAGTCTGGCGCGCTGTTCGGGTGGCATCTTGGCAAGCGCATCCGGCGGAATCATCATGCCGGTCGGCACCCCCGTAAAAGTCATTTCCCAGGCGCCTGGTTTCGCGTTGAACGAATCGGCCTGCGCTTCCGGCGCCATCCCGGGGAGGATCGTACTTGCCATGAGTCCAAGTGCCAGTGCGAATCTGAAGCGGCCCAGCGTAGATGTCGTGCTGTTCATTGTCGGGTGTCCTCCCATGTCAGAGTGAGGGGCGATGTCGTCAGCCGAATCATACGCAGTTCTACAGGAGAAATCACGCGAAGCCTGCCGGTACCGCTCGCTTTATCGGGCCCACGGGCGTAAGCTTTTTACCAAGACAATGATGGACTGCGCGCACAGAAATGGAGGCCGCATCATGAACGGAAAAGGCTTTTGGTTCGGGCTCGTGCTGGGCGCAACGGTGATGGGGCTTCTGGGGCAATGGGGGCCCGCTGCGGCAGGGAAAGAAGCTAACTCGTCCGCCTGTATTCCGGCCGGCGCGGTAGCCGAGTATCTGCATAGCGTGATTCAGGCCGATCGTACGTTTTACACCTCGGATGTGGTCGAGCGGATGCAGATGCGCGGAATTGCCTTTGCTGCGGAAAACTGGCGGGAAACCTCGCGGCTCCCCCTTCCGGCTCAATACCTGCTGGAAACGGGACGGCTCGTCGCGGCGGGCCGGAGCGGGTTGCAATACCGGCTGATCAGCAACTGGGCGATCAATGCCAAGAACCGGCCGATGACCGACTTTGAACGGGCGGGGCTGACGGAAATTCTCGTAAATCCGGATCAACCTTACACAGCCGTCACGAACGACGGTGGCACGCCGGTGTTTCAGGCGATTTATGCCGATAAAGCCGTGTCGCAGTCCTGCGTAGGTTGCCACAATGCCCATCCCAACAGCCCGAAGAAAGATTTCAAGACGCAGGACGTCATGGGCGGGATTCTGCTCACCATTCCGCTGAACCAGTAGGCGGAGTGGTCCTAGGGATAGCTCAAAGGACGGCGGCTTACAGCGCGGAGGAGGAGCCGCTCCTGCTCGCGGGGCGAAAATCGTGCGCACAAGACAAGCTCTTATACTTTACTTGAGGGAGTTCGCCTCAGTCATGCGTCGATTCAGCCTGCTAATTCCAAGGAGCAAGTTTAGCTCAGAGGTGTATGTCTATCCATTTCTGCTTCCCTTCGCAGCAACGACTTAGCGACCGTCCTCCAGATTCTTACTAGGTGGCTGAGGTCTGTTGGAATTGTGGGGTAGATCGGAATGGGTGGATCATCGGGGTGATGAACGAAGTAAGGTAAGAAATGCCCAATGAAATCCATTCGCCCTAGGGCCTGCTCTGCGTCGTGAAGGCGCAGGTTTTTGAGGTTATCAGAAAGATTGCTGTAGCTGGCGGAATACTGCTCAACTTGGTCCGGGGTTACCGCTGCAGGTGGAACGTAGAGAGGTATTCGATGGGCCACTGGGTCGCGTCTTGTTTTTACCTCCTCATGCCACGCATCATGAATAGTGATTTCATCTGATATTTCAGAATAAGCAGCACATTTCTTTCGGAACTTTTTGGAGAAGAGCCCAATATCATTGCGTGGTAGGCTGCTCGCCAATTCGGCCTGCCTTTCGCACAATAGAGACCAAGCGAAATTGTCTAAAATCCCGAGCAAGTGGATATAGATATTATTTACGGCTTGGCTAAGCGCAAGCTCGTTGTCTTGCGTGAGTGGTTGCGTGCGTTCTTCGTAAGCGATGGATCTAATTTCCCGATATGCACCGAAGATGAGATGCATGCGTCTAGCGGCTCCGTAGAGCAAATAATATTTGGCGTTCTTGTCCTTGAGTTTTTGGCTTGCCGATGTAATCGCAATTACGAGCTCGAATAATGGATCGGAGAGGCAAATCGCATGATGATGCTTGGCCTTCTCTTCGGCCGATTTCAGGATTTGTCTCTGGTCAATGTCCGGACTGTCGATACAATAGCCGAACAGAGCTTTGTAACCGTCTAGATGTTTCTCGTAATCTAAGTCGTCCATCATTCTATGGTATCTCCAGCGATGCCGATATTGCTGACTTTGGCTTTCGAGAGTTTTGGGGCAATGCTTCCCAGATTCTCAAGCTCCAAGGAGCGAGGGATATGGGCGTTGGCTGGCCTGGCGTGCAGGACAGACCACGAAGCACCATTCTCGCGGGATTGGTAATGTCGAGGGACAGAAGAAGTCATTCTACTTTTTAAAGGCTGACGGGTCTATGGCACCCTATTGGTCTTCAATAACCGTACATGCTCCTGTGTCGCTCAATAGGCAGCACGCTTGTATAGGAACTAGCCTTACAAGGCACTTCGACCCATCCCAACCATCTTCATAGGCCATCTGCTCCGACTCATTTCATTGCGTAGCTGCGAGAGGGTGTCGTAGAATTATCCACGACATGTGTGCCTGTGACACAGCGGGTCTCACTCAACCGAAAGGCTGCAGGTGAAAACGGTCGCCACGCTTCCTCGTCCCATTACCGACTATCAATCTCTGTCTGCCGAAGAACTCTTCGAACGGACCCGCGCGGCCAAACGGACGCTCGGCGACCGGGTGATGATTCTCGGCCATAACTACCAGCGCGACGAAGTCATTCAGCATGCGGATTTCCGGGGCGACTCACTGATTCTGGCGCAAGTCGCCGAGCAGCGATCAGATCGACCCTATGTGGTCTTCTGCGGCGTGCACTTCATGGCGGAGACGGCCGATGTGCTCAGCCGTTCCAACCAAACGGTCATTCTCCCCGACATGGCGGCAGGCTGTTCCATGGCCGACATGGCGGCGATTGAGCAGGTCGAACAGTGCTGGGATGCGTTGGGACGGGTTGTGCCGGTCGAGGAGACGGTCATGCCGGCGGTGTATGTGAACTCAGCTGCAGTTTTGAAGGCTTTTTGCGGCGAGCATGGCGGACTCACCTGTACCTCGTCCAATGCGCGGAAGGTTATCGAGTGGAGCTGGGCGAGGCGCGAGAAGATCCTGTTCTTCCCCGATGAACACCTGGGGCGCAACACGGCCAACAAGATGGGCATTCCCCGCGAGCAGATGATCGTCTGGGATCCGTACATGCCGCGCGGCGGTAATTCTGTGGAGGCCATTCAGCGAGCCAAGTTGATTCTCTGGAAGGGCCATTGCAGCGTCCACCAGATGTTCCAGCCGTCGCATGTGGACTATTTCCGCAAGCAGTATCCCGACGCAAAGGTCATCGTGCATCCCGAATGCCATGAAGACGTGGTGAACAAGGCTGATTTGGTCGGTTCGACGGAATACATCATCCGCACGATCACGGCGGCGCCGGCGGGCACGACCTGGGCAGTGGGGACGGAATTGAATCTGGTGAACCGGCTGAAGCACGAGCAGACCGACAAGAAGGTGTTTTTTCTCTCCTCCACGGTCTGCCAATGCGCCACCATGTATCGGATCGATGCCCCGCACCTCTGTTGGGCGCTGGAAAACCTCGTCGATGGTCATGTGGTCAACCACATCACCGTGCCGGATGATGAGAAGCGGTGGGCGAAGGTGGCGTTGGACCGTATGATGGCGCTCAGCTAGCAGGATCGTGAAAAGCGCCTCCGGCGGCGTTCTCGCATCGGTCGCATGTTCAACGTACCGCTAAGGGTACGCCTCACATGCTCCCTCGCTGCGGCCTGGCCGGAAGACGCTTTTGACGATCCTGCCCATAACCGATCTCCCTAAGACCCCAAACGCACGACAGTAGTTCAGTTAATCAAGGCTTGATGGGTGTAGCCCACAACAAACCACTGGTTCCTCTCGCCTCGATTCGGTATAGTCCTCTCTTTACGCGCACTTCATGACTCTTTTGTTCCCCAGATAGATCATCCTATGGACTACAAATCGACCCTCAATTTGCCGAAGACCGACTTCCCGATGAAGGCGAACCTGCCGCAGCGGGAGCCCGAGATGCTGGCCCGCTGGGCGCAGGAGGGGCTGTACGACCGCATCCAGCAATCCCGTCAGGGGCGTGAGCAGTACATTCTCCACGACGGGCCGCCCTATGCAAACGGCCGCATCCACATTGGCCACGCACTGAATAAAATTCTGAAAGACATCATCGTCAAGTCCAAGACGATGTCCGGTTATCAGGTGCCTTATGTGCCGGGATGGGATTGCCACGGCTTGCCGATCGAGCATCAAGTGCTGAAGGACCTGGGTGACAAGAAGCGCGATTTGGATGCGCTCGCAATCCGCAAACTCTGTAAGGAATATGCGGAGAAATATGTCGCCATTCAGCGGGAAGAGTTTCAACGGCTGGGCGTGCTGGGCGAATGGCAGCAGCCCTATCTCACGTTGAATCCCGCCTATGAGGGGACGATCATCCGGGAGTTCGGGCGGTTCGTGGAGCGGGGCGGGGTCTACAAGGGCCTGAAGCCAGTCTTGTGGTGCACGCAGGATCAAACGGCATTGGCCGAAGCGGAAGTCGAGTATGAGAACCATACGTCGCCCTCCGTCTATGTAAAGTTCCCGTTGGTGAGTCCCCCGGCTGTTCTCAGCAAGCGGTTCGGCGGGCTTGTATTCCCTGCTGATGTAAAGCGCGCCTCCGTCCTGATCTGGACGACCACCCCTTGGACCCTCCCGGCGAACCAGGCCGTCTGTCTGCATGCCGACATCGACTACGCCTTCGTGCAGGTTGGTGACGAGCTGCTCGTCATCGCCGAGAAGTTGGTCGAATCGGTCGCCAAAGCGTGCAACCTGCCGGCCCATACCATCGTGGCCGTGAAGAACGGCAGCGAGGGGTTTGAGGGGTTGGAAACTCAACGCCCGCTGACCACCGGGCTCTCACCGCTGCTGCTGGGAGACTTTGTCACGCTGGAACAGGGAACGGGCTGCGTCCACATCGCGCCGGGCCACGGTATGGAAGACTACCTGCTGGTGCTGGACCACAATGCGAAGGCCAGTGTCGGAGAGCGGCTCGAAATTTTGGCGCCGGTGGATAACGGCGGAAAGTTCACGGAGGCCGTTCCGGAGTTTGCCGGGCAACATGTCTTCAAGGCCAATCCAAAAATCGTCGAACGTCTCAAAGAAAACGGTCGCTTGCTCGGCCACGGGTCGCTCAATCACTCCTACCCGCATTGCTGGCGGTGCAAGCAGCCGGTGATCTTTCGTGCGACCGAGCAGTGGTTCGTCTCCATGGAGACAAACGAGCTGCGGAAGGAGACGTTAGCGGAGATTGAGCGGGTGCGTTGGATCCCGGCGTATGGCCGTGACCGGATCAACGGGATGATCCAGAACCGGCCCGACTGGTGCCTCTCGCGCCAGCGGGTGTGGGGAACGCCGATCCCGGGGTTCACCTGCATGAAGTGCGGCAAGGTCCTGGCCCATCCCAGGGTCATCGACCATGTGGCGGACCTGATCGGCCAACATGGCACGGACTATTGGTTTGCCAACGAGGCTGTCGCATTGCTCCCTGCCGGGACGCAGTGCGAAGGCTGCGGCGGTGCCGAGTTCGAGAAAGAACGCGACATTCTGGATGTGTGGTTTGAATCCGGCGTGAGTTATGCGGCGGTGCTCAAGCCTCGCCAATGGTATCCGGCGGATTTGTATCTGGAAGGGTCGGACCAGCATCGCGGCTGGTTCCACAGCGCCCTGTTGGCCGGCGTGATTACCGATCGACGTGCGCCATACAAGGCCGTGCTGACGCATGGCTTCGTGCTGGACGGGGCCGGTCGGAAAATGTCGAAGTCGGCAGGCAATGTCGTTGCGCCACAGGATGTGATCAAACAATCAGGCGCAGAGATTCTGCGTCTTTGGGTGTCCGCCCAGGATTATCGAGAGGATCTACGGATATCCCAGGAGATTCTGAATCATCTCATCGAGGCATATCGGAAAATCCGCAACACGTGCCGGTTCCTGCTGAGCAACCTGTACGATTTTGATCCGGCGCAGCACCGTGTGCCGTTCGAGCAGTTACCTGAGTTGGATCGTTGGGCGTTGATGCGGCTGGGCGACCTGATCCCGCGGGTGCGGAAGGGGTATGATGAGTTTGAGTTCCACACCATCTTTCACGCGCTGAATAATTTCTGCTCGGTCGATTTGAGCGCGGTCTATCTGGATATCCTGAAAGACCGTCTCTATACCTTCCGCAAAGACTCTCCGCTCCGGCGTGGCTCGCAGACCGTGTTGTTCGATATCGTGGTGGCTCTGACGAAATTGATGGCACCCGTGTTGAGTTTCACTGCCGAAGAAATCTGGAAGACGTTACCCGAGTCCGTGCGGACAGAGTCGAAGGCCGACAGCGTGCACATGGCTATGTTCCCTGAGGTCGATCCACGCTGGGCTGATCCGAAACTGGCGCAGCGATGGGAGCAATTGCTGGAAGTGAGAGTGGCCGCTCAGGCAGCCCTCGAGGTGAAGCGTCGCGACAAGGTGATCGGCGCGCCCTTGGAAGCGAGAGTCACGATCGAAGCCAATACGGATCGCTACGAGTTCTTGAAGCAATACGTTCAAGATCTTGCCGGATTTTTCATCGTGTCTGACGTGGAGCTCAGGCTCGTCCAGCATCTTCCGCCCAGCCCTGATTTTGCGATCACGATTGAAAAGGCGACGGGCACGAAGTGCGAGCGCTGCTGGAACTACCGATCGGCGGTGGGTGTTTCTGCCGACCACCCCACGCTCTGTGATCGCTGCATTGAGGCCGTCCGGTGAGTCAATCCATTCGTTACCTGTTGCTCGGCTTGCTCAGCCTGGCGATCGTGGTGTTGGACCAAGTCACGAAAGTCTACGTCATGGAGACCATGCGGCTCCATGAGTCCATCCCCGTTGTCGCCAATTTGTTCAGCATTACCTATATCCGCAATCCCGGCGCGGCATTCGGCTTCCTCTCGTCCAGCAGCAGCTCATTCCGATTTGTGTTCTTCGGACTGACCTCGGTCTTTGCGGTGGGGTTGCTGGGCATGATCATGGTGCGCATGCCCAAGGACGACTGGATGGGGCGCGTCAGCGTGGTAGGGATTCTAGGCGGCGCAATCGGAAATCTACTTGATCGACTGCGGTATGGGGAAGTGATCGACTTCCTCGATTTCTATATCAACGGATACCATTGGCCGGCGTTTAATGTCGCTGATTCGGCGATTACTGTCGGGGTGGTCTTTCTGATCCTGCACTTCGCGACGGAAAAGGAGCCGGAGGAGGCTCCGGTCGTTTCCGAGCATCCCCCATCCTAACCGGTGCGTCCCTCCCGTCACACGGGCAGGGTAATGATGAACCCGCCCTGTTCGCGGAACTGGCGTTGCTGCTCGACCGAAAACATGACGAGCGGTTCGCTGTGGCAGAACTGGCATTCCTTGAGCGTGATGATGGCCTCCGGTTCGCCGATTCCCACCAAATACTGCTTGGCCAACGTCAGGGCCTTTTCCTGACTCGTGGTCATTACATCAAAATGTAGTTTGCCGTTCTTTCCCTTTACCCACGTATCGTACACGTGGACGCTGTCCATGTTGGTTCCCATGACGATGCGACTCCTGGTTGTGGATTAGCTTACCGGACCACGAGCAGTACGATGACGCCCAGGACCATACGGTAATAGGCGAACACGCTCAAACTGTGGCGTTGGACGAAGGTGAGAAACGCGGCGATGACGGCCCAAGCGACCACGAACGACACCACCAGGCCGATGCCCAGGGCGACATAGTCATCCTGAGAGAACGCCGCCTGTGATTTCAGCATCTGATAGATCGTGGCGATGATCATCGTCGGGAGGGCCAGGAAGAAGGAGTATTCCGTGGCGACGCGACGGTCGAGGCCAGCCAGCAACCCACCGACAATCGTCGACCCAGAGCGGGACATGCCGGGGATCAGGGACGCGCATTGCGCCAGTCCGACCCAGAGGGCCGACCGTGGGGTTACCTGCAGCAGTTCCTTGACGCGCACGCGGTTCTGCATGCGTTCGACGACCAGAATGATGATGCCTCCCACGATCAGTGAAATCGCAACGGTGGTTGGCGAGAACAGATAGGCCTTAATCGACTTGTGCGCAAGAAATCCCACCAGGGCCGCGGGCAGAAAGGCCAGGCCCAAGCCGATGACGAACCAAAGGTTGGGTTGGGCGCGGATTGATTCCTGAATGATCGCCGTCCAGGAGGTCGTTTCCCGGGCCGCCACCAACGATCGAAAGTCGCGCTGTTCCCGCAGGGCATGCGAGGCAAGCGAGGCCAATTTGGCGCGCTCATAGGCAATGATGGCGAGAATGGATCCCAGCTGAATCGAAATCTCTACGTTCGAGGCAATGTCTCCCGTGAAACCGAGGGCATGCCCGACGAGGATGAGATGCCCTGTCGAGGACACAGGAAGAAATTCCGTCAGTCCTTCAATGATGCCGAGAATGACGGCAAGCTCCGGGCCCCAATTCATCATAGTGCGTACGAGATGGTGTGTGGGATTGCTGGTGGTCAGTTATGCGGTTCGATGAACAGTCGGTGCATATTCCCAGACTGGTCATCGGCAGTCAAGCGCCGTCGAGTTTTGTGACGGCGTGTCGATTGTGGAATACCGCTTACCGGTTCGCGCTCTCCAATCGGCAAACTTGTTGACAAAGTTGAGATGATGGCATACACACAACAAGAGAGAAGAAGTCCGATCGGTCCAGACCGAACAGGGGAGGGTCGCATGAGGCATGTGTGGTTCGCTGGGCTTGCGCTCATGAGCGCGATGGCCGTCAGCGGGTGCGTAAGTGACAAGAAATATCATGAGGCGCTTGCCGATGCCGATGCCACCAGGGGTGAACTGGAGCGCGCACGGTCGCAGAAGAATGCCCTGGAGCAACAGGTCAAGACGCTGAAAGATCTGAACGCCAAGTTCGGGTCCGAAAGCCAGATCGCCCGGGATGAGCTCCAACGGATTCAACATGGTCGCGACAAGGAGCGCGACACCATCGAAGTCCGGACCAAGGAGCTGGAAGACAAGGTTAAACAGCTGAGCGCGCAGAACCGAAGCGTCAAACAGGAGTATGAAGAGGCGCGCCGGCACAATGAGCAGTTGAAGTCGTTGGTCGCGCGGTACCAGAAAGAGATGAAGGAGCGGTCGCGATCGTTGTCCTCGACGATGGAATCCCCGGCGTTGACTGCGCCGCTTGGCAGCGGCGGCTCGTCTTCGATGAAACCTTCGTCGGTACCCTCTCCATTTGATGCGCCGGCACCGGCTGCGTCGTTGCTCAATATTAACAAGGCCCCTTCAGCCGATCTGGTTCTCACGCTGGGTATCACGCAGGATGTGGCCGAACGTATTGTGAGCAACCGCCCCTATCGGGTGAAGGGCGAGCTCGTGGCCAAGAACGTGGTGCCGAAGGACGTGTTCGACGACATCAAGGATCGTATTACCGTCAGTCCATAGTCTCGGGTGTCAGCGTCCACTGCTGGTGGACCTGGTGATCTGAACGGCCGTTTGCCTGCACAGGCAAACGGCCGTTCTCATTTGCGCTCCCGCGTTCTGCGAGATGGATCAGCGGGCCTCTGCATGACATCGCCAAATTGTTTTCTGCTAAAATGCCGGCATTGCTGGGTGAAGGAGAACGCTTGCTCATGCGCCGTGTGAGTATCATCGCCGGGGTGCTCGTACTCGGACTGGCGATCGCCGGATACGTGGTTTTTAACGGTGAACGGAAGGCCCCTGTGCGCTACCGTTCGGTTGCGGTCGAGCGTGGAACCGTCGTTTCCCTGGTGACCGCAACCGGCACAATCAATCCCATCACCACGGTGCAGGTCGGGAGCCAGGTGTCAGGCATGATCGAGAGCCTTCACGCCGATTTCAATTCCAAGGTGAAGGCGAACCAGGTCGTCGCTCGCATCGATCCGTTTCCCTATCAGGCCCGGCGCGATCAGGCCGTTGCGAGTCTGGCCAATGCAAAAGCCGCCTTCGATAAGGCACGGATCGACCTTGCGCAACGGCGGCGCGAGTTGGATCGGGCCAAGTCGCTCATCGGCCAACAATTTATTTCGCAGAATGAAGTCGATGTGGCGTTGACCGCCTCCGAGGGGGCGGTTGCGCAAGTGAAGGTGACGGAAGCCGCCGTCAAGCAGGCGGAAGCCATGCTGCAGGCGGCCGAGTTGGACCTGAAATATACGGTGATCCGTTCACCGGTTGATGGTGTGGTGATTTCGCGTCTCGTGGAGGTCGGCCAACGAATTTCCGCTAATTTTTCCATTCCAACCCTGTTTCTGATTGCCGAAGATGTGACCAAAATGCAGGTCGATACGAATGTGAGCGAGGCCGACATCGGTGGAATCGTCGATGGGAAATCGGCGTCGTTTACAGTGGATGCTTACCCCGGAGAGGAGTTCCGGGGGCTTGTGCGCCAGGTTCGGAACGCGCCGATCAACATCCAGAATGTCGTCACGTATGATGTGGTCGTTGAGTTCGAAAATCCTGAATTCCGGCTGAAGCCCGGCATGACCGCGAACGTGTCCATTGTCGTCGACAAGCGAGAGAACATTCTCAAGGTGCCCAATTCGGCGCTTCGCTTCACGCCTCCGAAATCGGTTCGGAAAGAAAAGGTCGCCGCAGGACCAGAGAAGAGCAGGAGGAGTGCCGCCGGGAGGCCCGCGTCCGAAAACGGATCCGCTGAGCCGGCAAATCGGCAGTGGGGCCTGTGGAAACTGAACGCCATGGATGAATTGGAGCGCGTCCCTGTCGAGATGGGAATATCGGACCGGTCATACGTCGAAATCACTGCTCCTGGAATTCAGGAGGGAGACCAGGTCGTCATTGGCATTGAATCACCGCGTAGCGATCGCAAAGGCGGAGACCTTCCCCCAGGATTCGGAAGCGGGCAACAGCGTGGCGCGCGCCGGGATCGCGGACTCTAGCGAAAGGCTGTAGACGGGCGGAACTTGTCCGTGCAAAAGAGACGCTCGTTCTTCATCCTATCAAGTGGCTTCAGTGATGCGATCCGGTTCATTCCGCCCTTGTCTCAGTTGAGGACCATGTGGCTCCCTTGATCGTCTGCGAAGACCTGTGGAAGATTTACCGCGTCGGCGACGTTGAGGTGCAGGCACTGCGCGGCGTCAATCTGACCATCGAACGCGGCGAGTTTGTTGCGGTGATGGGCACGTCGGGATCGGGCAAGTCCACGCTGATGAATCTGCTGGGTTGTCTGGACCAGCCCACGCGGGGCCGGTATCAACTGGATGGATTGGATGTGGCGACTGCGAAGCCGGATTTGCTGGCGGATCTTCGCAATCGGCAGATCGGGTTCGTCTTTCAGAATTTCAACCTCATTCCCAGGACCAGCGCGCTGGAAAATGCGCAATTGCCATTGTTCTATCGGGGCCTGTCCCTCAAAGAGCAACGGAAACAGGCGGCGGCAGCCCTGCAACGTGTCGGGTTGGCCGGCCGGGAGCAGCATTACCCGTCCCAGCTTTCCGGAGGCCAACAGCAGCGTGTCGCCATCGCCCGTGCGCTGGTCGGCGCTCCCGCGATCCTGTTTGCGGATGAACCGACCGGAAATCTGGACACCGTCTCGAGCCGGGAAATCATGGCTATCCTCGAACAGCTCAATCGGGAAGATGGCATCACGATTATCCTCGTGACGCACGAGCCTGATATTGCCGCGTACGCTTCTCGCGAACTCGTCATGAAAGACGGGCAGATCGTGCAGGATGTTCGGCGCGCACCCCACCTGTCCGTTGTGACCTAGGCGACCCATGTCGGCATTTGTTCTGCTCACCGTCATGACCGCGCTGCGGATACTGAGTCGGAACCGGCTCCGGGCCGGCCTGACGATGCTCGGCATCGTCATCGGCGTGGGTGCGGTCATTGCCATGGTCAGCATCGGGCAAGGCGCACGCGCCGCGGTTCAGGCGCAGGTGGCG
>WBZP01005251.1_pt1 | contig 13230 bp, 9 predicted proteins | sample 5204301 | NCBI WGS metagenome assembly WBZP01 (sample SAMN12412401, study PRJNA552823) | activated sludge metagenome | isolation source: activated sludge from nitrification reactor of wastewater treatment plant... | place: USA: Pennsylvania | collected 2017
GCGGCGCCGTGTAACCCAGCACATCACCGGACTGCGACAGAGTGGTGAGTTTGACTGCCGCACCGGACAATTGAGTCGAGTCACCATCGGTGATCGTCACCGACGAGAGCACCCTTACCGGGTCACTCCCGATGGTGAACGTCGGATCACCCAACACACCCACCGCCGGCGCCAACGGATTGAATACGTTCACCAACGCAATGCCGGGCGTCAGACTCTGGGTCTGCGTATCGTCGGTGACCCAGATCTCGACGCCACGCACCAACAGCGCACCCTGGGTCGCGCTGAACGTGACCGCCTTGAGCGCCTCCTCATACTGAGCCTTGGTTCCCACCCCGGTCAGCGTCAACGTCTTGGTCGCCACATCCCAGGTCCCGGTGATCGGATTGTCCTGCGGCGCCGTGTAACCCAGCACATCACCGGTCTGCGACAGGGTGGTCAGTTTCACCACCGCACCCGACATGTCATCGGAATCCGCGTCGGTGATCGTCACCGCGGACAGCACCTTCACCGGGTTGCCCTGAAGTGTGTAGCTCGGTGTACCCACGGTCGTCACCAACGGCGCCGTGTAGACCGGCTTGACCGTGACCGGGATGGTCAGAGTCAGGTTGTCCTCCTGAGCGAGGCCCCAGCTGCGGGCCAAGCTGTGGGAGATTTGGTGGAGCCAGTCGGGCTTATCGTTCTGCGCAGAATCACTGAAGATGATCTGGAAGGTCTCGGTCACCGGGTCGCCGCTGTAGAACAGGTCCGGGGTATAGAGGAATTTGTTCGTGAAGGGCACCCAGGTGACAAGCCCGTGCTCAGGCTGAATGATGGCAAAACTCAGCGGATCACCATTGGGGTCAACGACATCCACCGTGTACGTGGTGGTCAGCAGAACCTGTTCGCTGGTGTACGTCGCCACCGGCTTCTTGTTGAACCAGGTGTGCGAAATGTCGCGCCATACCGCGGCGATCAGCACATCGAGCCACGATCCTCCGGTCGGGATGGAGGGCAACGTGTAAGGCAGGAACAGAGGGTCGAGTGCGGCGGCAACCACCAGGGCCTTGGCCGCTTGCTCCGGCTGGGCGGTCTCGATGCTGGTGGGTTCCATCGACACGGCACTCACGGCCTTGGCGGCTTCATTCGTCGATGCGCTCGCCGCCGAAACCTGCTCGTCGACCTGCGCGGGCGCCTTGTCCGCGGCGTCGTCCGGGCTGGCTGCGGGAGCGCCGTCAGTGGTCGCGGCGGTGGTACCGGTCGAGCCCGTCACCTGCTGCTGGCTGGTGTCCGTGGCATTTCCCGAATGCGCGTCGGACGTGGCTACCGCCGACGGCGTTTGCGGATCGACCGAACTGTCGGGCTCCTGCGGATCCGTCGAATCATCGGTTGTCTCGCTGCCACCGTCTGACGCGCCGCCGTCGGCGGTGGAACCTCCGGCATCCGGATCACCTGAGCCGGACGCACCCGAGCCGGACTCACCCGTGCCCGTGTCCTGATCGGCCGCCGTGCCATCGTCCGTGGTACCGGAATCCGAATCAGATGTCGACCCGGAACCACTGGCGCCGTCCGAGGCCCCCGACCCGTCTCCGTCGTCAGCGCTGGTCCCCGTTGCCGCGCTGTCACCACTGGGGTCCGACGAGCCACCCCCACCCGTACTGGCACCCGAAGACGCGCCCGCACCCGAATCCGCGTCAGGACTGGCGAAGGCCACCGCGATGCCTGGACCGTTGGCCGCCGCGAACCCCACGCCGAGGAATACCGCCAAAGCGCCGACCCGCCCGATGTGGGCGGCATACTTCGAGGACGACTTGCGTGCGTGTCGCGGCCCGCCGTTCTGGCCCGCACCTGCAGTTGGTTCGCTCGCCACCCAGAAGGACCGGCCCGATTCCTGGTTGTCGGTCATCCGGGCAGCACTGTGCTTCGCTGGACCTGCAGACATTGCATTCCCTTCGTTTGGGCTAGCGGTCCCCCGACCATTTCGCCGACAAGCCGCTCACCCCAAGGGCGGCATGAGTGGTGACGGGTAGCACATGGTGAGCCCCAGCAGGGTCAACCGCATTGCATCGTGCTTACCGACGGCCGTACTGATTATTGAGAGCCATGAGTTGCCGACAAGGTTCAGCCACCATACACAGCTACGCGGGAGCTTAGGGGATCGCACGCCCCATCGATACGGGTTTTAGAATAAAATTCTAGAACTTGCAGCCGGTGTGAATTTGCAGGCTGAGACACCAATTGGGCAATCCGCGCAATTGGTGTGCACACAGAGGTATCCGAACCGGGTCGGCGCCTTACAGGCTCAGGATGGTCGCCGAGGCGGTGCCGGGCGCGCCGTAGACCTGAGCCAGGCCGACCCGGGGCTGCCCCGGCACCTGGCGCTCTCCGGCCTCACCGCGCAGCTGACGCACGAGTTCGTGCATCTGCCGCAGGCCGGAGGCGCCGATCGGTTCACCGTTGGCGATCAAGCCGCCGTCGGTGTTCACCGGCATGGAGCCGTGGATCTCCGTGGCGCCGTCGGCCAGCAGCTTCTCCTGCTCGCCGTCGGCGCAGAGACCGGTCTCGGCCATGTGGATGACCTCGGCGCCGGCGTCGGTGTCCTGCAACTGCGCGATATCGACGTCCTCCGGACCGATGCCGGCGATCTCGTAGGCGGCCTTGGCGGCATACGCGGTCGGCGAGGGATCCTCGTCGAGCGGCGCAGAAGTGGCGTGGACCTCGTAGGCGCCGAAGGTGCGCGTGCGGATCTCGCTGGCCTTCACGAACACCGGCTTGTCGGTGAACTTGTGCGCGATATCTCCGCGGCACATGATGACCGCGGCCGCACCCTCATCCGGGGCGCAGAACATGTACTGCGTCAGCGGGTAATTGAGCACACTCGAGTTGAGGATCTCTTCGACGCTGATCTCCTTGCGCCGGAAGGCATTCGGGTTCAGCGCACCGTTGCGGAAGTTCTTGTTGGCCACCCGGGCCAGTGTCTCCCGGCTGATGTTGTGGTCGTGAATGTACTTGTTGGCCTTCATCCCGAAGAACTTGGTGGTGACGAACTGGCCGTTCTCGGCATACCACTGCGGCAGGGCCAGTTTGGCGGGATCGTCGGTGAAGGCACCGCGCGGATGCTTGTCCAGGCCGACGGCGACGCCGATGTCGTACTTGCCCAGCCGGATGGTGTCGGCGGTCTGCTGGATGGCACTGGCCGAGGTGGCACAGGCGTTGAAGACGTTGGTGAACGTGATGCCGGTCAGGCCGACCAGGCGGGTGACGGAATCCGGGTTGGAGACCTCGTAGCTGCCGCCAAAGCCGAACTGAATGTCCTTCCATTCCACGCCGGCGTCCTTGAGCGCCAACCGGATTGCCTCAGCGCCCATCTGGACCGCGGGCTTGTCGAATCGGCCGAAGGGGTGCAGGCCGACACCGATGATGGCAACGTCGTTCGTCATATTGGCTACCACTTCGGTCTAGACCGGCTTGAACGCGAACGTGACAACCTCGTTGCCATCGGCGTCGGTGGTGAACGGGATCATGGTGAGTTCGACTTCCTGGCCGAACTTCAGCTTGGCCGGGTCGTTCTCGGTCAGCCGGCCCTCGACGCGGATCACGTCGCCGAGTTGGACGAGGCCCACCCCGAACGGCACGAAGTCCTTGCCCGTCGGACCCGCGTACGGGGCTCCCGGCGGGAAGCCCTGGGTGGTCCACGCGATGACGGTTCCGCGCCGCGGCAGTCTGACTTCGCTCATCTCGGCGCCGCTGCACTTGGGGCAGTGGTCCTGCGCCGGGAAGACGGTGGCCGAGCAGGTGCCGCACTGACTACCGATCAGCTGCGGGTTCTCGTCGGGCCAGGTGGAGATCTCGGGCGCCAGTGCCTTTTGCATGGACGATCCTCCGCAGTCGTAGACCAATAGTGCGTTTCCCGGATCGTACAACAGCGTTGGCGAAAAGTGGAAAGGTCATTCTCGCCTGGCCGCCCTGCACTACGAATCGAGCTCAGCTGCCGATCAGAAGGTGTAGGTCTCCGTCACCGATCCACCATGCCCGTCATAGAACGTCACGGTGAAGGTGTCCGCTGGGACCTTGGTGCCGGGGGGGACTCCGAACAGACCCGGGGATACGGGGTTCGAGTTGGATGTGTAGACGACCTTGAAGCCCGCGCCTATCAACACGGTTACCGGAGTCACCGTCACGGTCCCGTTCGACGCCGCGGTCTTGGTCCAGGTGAAGGAATCTCCATCCAGGTCAGTCACGGTCGTAGTCCACGTGCCGGTCTTCTGGTAGTTATCCCTGGCGATATCACCGTTGTTGCCGACCAATAAGTTGGTGCCGTCCGTCGACCGCGCCGGCGTCTGGTAGTACGGATCGAGGGTTACCTTCACCGTGACGTCGGTGGTTCCGCCGTGACCGTCCGAAACGGTGGCGGTGAAGGAGTCTTCCTTGTCCGCCTGGGTGGCGCCGGTGGCAGCGGCCGCGTGAGTGTCCCCGCTGCCCGAGTAGTACGTGAACGAACCGTCCAACCCAATGCTCACCGTGCCTCCCTTGGCGGTGGGCTTCAGGAGGGCGACGCCGAAGGTGAGGTCGTCATGATCCGCGTCGGTGGCGATGATCTTGCCGTTGATGGTTTCCGTGGCGCCCTGGGTCGTCCAGTTGATCACCGTCTGCGCTGCCGATGACGGCAGGGTGTTCTTCGCTGGGCTTGTAGACCCATGTCCCGTCCGGGGCCACCTCGACGGTGCCCGTGTTGAACAGCGTCGATCCCGAATACGTAACGGCATCACCGTCCGGATCGGTGGCCTTGACCGTGCCCGTCACCCAACCCGTTGACAGATCCGTCTTCGTCACCGCCGCACCCTGGGTGAACGACGGATTGTGGTTGACCGTGACTGTGATCGGCACCGTCACCGACGCCGTCCCGCCGTGACCGTCGGAGACGTTGATGTCGAACGAATCCGACCCACCACCGCGGCGTCGGATGCCGATGGCGATGACTTGTTGTTCACGATGTCGCTGGGGCTGCTGGGGGGAATGACGTCCAAAGGCGGAATCGTCGCGTTCAATCCGGTCGACCGAAGTTACTCGTACTTGCCGCTGGGGTCCATGTGGGGCGCTAGCCACCCTGAGGATCTCTCAGGTCAGCGCGCCGACGACATTTCGCTCGAACAGCTCGATTCCAGACCGGTCGTACGCCGCTTCGGGGAAGTAGCAGATCACGTATTCACAACCGAGGTCTCGTAGCCGTCGCACCGCCTCGACGAGTTGTTCGGGGGTGCCGCACCCGCTCGACGGGGAGTTCATCGCGCCGAGCATCATATCCGCGGCCGCGTCGCCCGACAGCGCACTGACCCGCGCCCGCACTCGGTCAAGCCGATCCTCGACCTCGGCATTCGACGATCCGACGATGACGTTGAGGTTCGCTGACCGCACAATCGAACCGAAATCGGTGCCCACCTCCCGGCAGTGGTCGGCGAGTACTCGCGACTTGTGGGCAAACTCCTCGGGCTCCGGCGTGAAGTTGGTGTACTGCGCATACCGCGCAGCGATACGCAGCGTCACCTTCTCTCCGCCTCCGGCGATCCACAGCGGAATTCCGCCCTGCTGTAGTGGCTTTGGTTGAACGATTGCACCGTCGGCCTCGTAGTGCCTGCCCTTGAAGGTGACCACGCCGTCACGCCAGGCGGCGCGCATGATCTGGACGCCCTCGTCGAGTCGGCCCAGCCGCACCCCCGCCGATGGGAAGCCGTACCCGTAGGCGCGCCATTCGTGCTCGTACCAGCCGCCGCCGATGCCCACTTGGATCCGGCCACCGGAGATGATGTCCGCGGTGGCCGCGACCTTTGCCAGATACACCGGGTTGCGGTAGCTCATTGCCGTGCACATCTGGCCCAGTTTGATCCGCGAGGTCGTCGCCGCGTACGCCGCTATCAACGACCAGGCCTCGTGGGTTGCCTCAGCGGTCGGCACCGGCACGGTGTGGAAGTGGTCGTAGACCCACAGTGAGTCCCACGCGTCACGGCTGTCGGCGTAGACCGCGAGGTCGCGCATCACCGCCCATTGTTCTGCGGGTTCGATGCCGACGAGGTCGAGCCGCCAGCCTTGCGGGATGAACATTCCGAAGCGCATGGGTTCGACTCTATGCACGAAGGCGGCGGCCGACCCCCGAAACACCAAGGCCCCCGGGATCTTCCGGGGGCCTTGGCGTTTGTCGTCTACTTCTCCAGAGAGGCCGGCGGGTTGAAGCGCTCGCCGTAGCGGGCGGCCAGCTCCTTGGCGCGTGCGACAAACGCCGCCTTGCCCACACCCAGCGGTCCCTGGTAGCCGACGATGAACTGCGCGCTGCCGCCGGTGTACGGCGGGTAGCCGATGCCCATGATCGAGCCGATGTTGGCGTCGGCGGTCGAGGTGAGCACACCCTCGTCGAGGCACTTCTGGGTCTCCAGCGCCTCGGCGAACAGCATCCGGTCGATCATGTCCTGCAACGGAATATCGGCACTGCCCGACTTGAAGGTGTCGGCCAGGCCGGGCCACAGACCGGTGCGTTTGCCGTCGACGTACTCGTAGAAGCCGGCGCCGGACAGCCGCGACGGCCGGCCGACCTCGATCATCTTCTCGACGACGGCCTCGGCCGGGTGCGAGGTGTAGCTCACGCCCGCATCGTCGGCCGCCTTGCGGGTGGCGGTCGCGATCTTGTGCATCAGCTCCAGGTTGAGCTCGTCGGAGAGCTGCAGCGGCGAGGCCGGGTAGCCGGCCTGCGAACCGGCCTGCTCGATGCTGGCCGCGGGCACACCCTCCCCGAGCATCGCCAGCGCCTCGTTGACGAAGGTGCCGATGACGCGGGAGGTGAAGAAGCCGCGGCTGTCGTTGACCACGATCGGGGTCTTGCCGATGGCCAGCGTGTAGTCGAACACCCGGGCCAGCGCCTCGTCAGAGGTCTTCTCGCCCTTGATGATCTCCACCAGCGGCATCTTGTCGACCGGGGAGAAGAAGTGGATGCCGACGAAGTCCTCCTGCCGCTTCACACCGGTGGCCAGACCGGTGATCGGCAGCGTGGAGGTGTTGGAACCCAGCACCGCGTTGGGCTCGACGATGTCCTCGATCTCCTGGAACACCTTGTGCTTGAGTTCCTGGTTCTCGAAAACGGCCTCGATGACGAAGTCGACGCCCTTCAGATCGGCGGCGTCGGCGGTCGGGGTGATCCGGCCCAGCAGCGCCTCGGACTTCTCGGCCGTGGTCTTGCCACGCTCGAGCGCCTTGGCTTCCAGCTTCTCGGAGTAGCCCTTGCCCTTCTGGGCGGCTTCGATGGTGACGTCCTTGAGCACGACGTCGAAGCCGGCTTTCGCTGACACATAGGCGATTCCGGCGCCCATCATGCCGGCACCCAGCACGCCGATCTTGGTGATCGGGGTCTTGCCGATACCGTCGGGACGGCTGCCGCCGCCGTTGATGGTCGCCATGTCGAAGAAGAACGCCTGGATCATGTTCTTGGCGGTCTGTCCGGTGACCAGCGTGGTGAAGTAGCGGCTCTCGATGCGGCTGGCGGTGTCGAAGTCGACCTGCGCGCCCTCGACCGCGGCGGCCAGGATGGCGCGCGGCGCGGGCATCGGTGCACCCTTGAGCTGCTTGCGCAGCAGCGCCGGGAACGACGGCAGGATCGCGGCCAGGGCGGGCGACGACGGGGTGCCGCCGGGCATCTTGTAGCCCTTCTGATCCCACGGCTGGGTATGCGACTCCGGGTTGGCCTTGATCCAGGCTTTGGCCGCGGGCACCAATTCCTCTACGCTGCCGACGATTTCGTCGACCAGACCGATTTCCTTCGCCTTGCCGGGCTTGAATCGGGTGCCCTGCGAGAGCACCTCCATGAACGCCTTCTGGATGCCGAACATGCGAACGGTGCGGGTCACGCCGCCGCCGCCGGGCAGCAGACCGAGCGTGACCTCGGGAACGCCGATGACCGAACCCTTCACGTCGGCCGCAATGCGGTGATGACACGCCAAGGCGATCTCCAGGCCGCCGCCGAGCGCGGCACCGTTGATCGCCGCGACCACGGGCACACCGAGGGTTTCCAGCCGGCGCAGATCGGCCTTGATGGCCTCCGGGGCGGCGAACGCGGCGGCGGCGTCATCCGGGCCGAGCTTCATCATGCCCTTGAGGTCGCCGCCGGCGAAGAAGGTCTTCTTGGCGCTGGTGATCACCACGCCGGTGATCGAATCCTTCTCGGCGACAAGACGTTCCACGGCCTTGTTCATCGATGCGGCGTAATGCTCGTTCATCACGTTGGCCGAACCGGTCGGGTCGTCCAGCGTCAGGGTGACGATGCCGTCGGCATCCTTGTCCCACTGAATGGTGTTCTCTGCGGTCATTTTTCGTATCCCTGATCTCTCTAGACGCGTTCGATGATGGTGGCTACGCCCATGCCGCCGCCGATGCACAGCGTGATCAGCGCACGCTTGGCACCGCGGCGCTCGAGCTCGTCGACCATGGTTCCGGTGATCATGGCGCCGGTGGCGCCCAGCGGGTGGCCCATCGCGATGGCGCCACCGTTGACGTTGAGCTTCTCGTCCGGGATCTTCAGATCCTTCTGGAACTTCAGCACCACCGAGGCGAAGGCCTCGTTCAGCTCGAACAGGTCGATGTCGTCGACCGTCAGGCCGGCGCGGGCGAGCACCTTCTCAGTGGCCGGCGTGGGCCCGGTCAGCATGATGGTGGCGTCGGCGCCGCTGGTGGCGGTGGCCACGATGCGGGCCCGCGGGGTCAGGCCCTGTGAGGCGCCGGCTTTTTCGTTGCCGATCAGCAGCAGGGCCGCGCCGTCGACGATGCCCGAGCTGTTGCCGCCGGTGTGCACGTGGTTGATCTTCTCGACCCAGTGGTACTTCTGCAGCGCCACATCGTCGAAGCCGCCCATCGCGCCGATGCCGTCGAACGCGGTCCGCAGCTTGGCCAGGCCCTCGATGGTGGTGTCGGGGCGCATGTGCTCGTCGTGGTCGAGGACCACCAGACCGTTCTGGTCCCGGACGGGGATCACGGACTTGGCGAAGTAGCCGCCCGACCAGGCTGCGGCGGCGCGCTCCTGGGAGCGCAACGCGTAGGCGTCCACGTCGTCACGGCTGAAGCCCTCGATGGTGGCGATCAGGTCGGCGCCGATGCCCTGGGGGGCGATGAAGTTGTCGTAGGTGAAAGCGACGTCGCTGAACATCGCGCCGCCGTCGGATCCCATCGGGACGCGGCTCATGGACTCGACACCGCCGGCGTAGACCAGGTCGTCCCAGCCCGAGCGGACCTTCTGCGCGGCGGTGTTGACGGCTTCCAGACCCGAAGCGCAGAACCGGTTGAGCTGGAAACCGCCGGTGGTGTCCGGCAGGCCCGCGGCCAGCACCGCGGTACGGGCGATATCGCCGCCCTGATCACCAACCGGCGAAACGCAGCCCAGGATGACGTCGCTGATCAGGTTCTCGTCCAGGTCGGGGTGGCGCGAGCGCATCTCGTCGATCAGACCGACGACCAGCTCGATGGGGCGGACTTCGGTCAGTGAGCCGTTGCGCTGCTTGCCGCGCGGCGTGCGGATCGCCTCGTAGATAAAGGCTTCTTCGGACATCGGTGTCTCCAGGTCCTGATTCTTGTTGTTGTATGGGTATGCGCCGTCGGCGTACCCATCGTGCTGAGGGACGGTCCTCTGCGCGCCAGCGTAGCAGGCTCACCCAACCCGTTGGTTGGGCAGTGAGCGATGCGGTACCAACGACGAGACCTGGAGGAACATGCCGAGCTGGATCGCGGAATTGGTGCGGCTCGATGGCAGTGGCGCCACGTACCGGACCTCGGCGGCGTTCGGCGTGGGGGCACGCCTGTTCGGCGGGTTGATCGCAGCTCAGGCACTTGCGGCCGCCGGTGCGACCGTCGAACCCGACCGGCTTCCGCAGTCACTGCACGCGTACTTCGTCAAGGGCGGCCGGGTCGGCGTGGACGTCGATTTCGCCGTGGCGAACACCCGCGACGGTCGTTCCTTCAACACCCGCCGCGTGACGGCCAGCCAGGACGGGGAGGCCATCTTCGAGATGCTGGCGTCGTTCCATCGCCCGGAGCCGACCCTCGATTTGCAGCGTTGCGAGTCGCCGATGCTGGCCCGCGCAGATGCGACGGCGTCGACGCCGCTGCCAGAGACGTGGGCCGACCACTTCGAGGCCCGCAGTGCGCCGGGCGGCCCGGTCGGTTGGCCGCACCAGCCGTTCTGGTTCCGGAGCCGTGAGCCGGTCGAGGACGTCCCGCTCCTGCGGGCCTGCGCGCTGACGTTCATCTCCGACGTCGGCCTGGTGTCCGCGGCCCGCCCACCGGGTGCGGACGAGCCCGGCCCGGGCGGGGCCGCCACCCTGGATCACGCGGTGTGGTTTCACCGGCCGATCGATCCGCGCAGATGGCACTACTACGACGCGGTGGGCGTCAGCCACAGCGACGCCCGCGGTCTGGCGCGCGGATCCATCCAGGACGAACACGGCACGCTCGTCGCGAGCGTCGCTCAGGAGTCGCTCTGGCGAGTCTGAAAGCGGCTCAGCATGGGTGGCCCGATCACTGGCCCCTACGCTCGTGATCCATGACGGTCTCCCGGCTGAAGCCGTATGCGGTGACGATCTTCGCCGAGATGTCGGCGCTGGCAGCCCGCATCGGGGCCGTCAACCTGGGCCAGGGCTTCCCGGACGAGGACGGTCCGGCGGCGATGCTCGAGACCGCCCAGCGCGCGATCGCCGACGGCGTCAACCAGTACCCGCCGGGTCTGGGCATCGCGCCGCTGCGGGAGGCGATCGCCGCGCAGCGGCTGCGGCGGTACGGGATCACCTACGACCCGGACACCGAGGTGTTGGTTACCGTCGGCGCCACCGAGGCCATCGCCGCCGCCGTGTTCGGTCTCATCGAACCGGGCTCGGACGTCGTGATGATCGAACCGTTCTACGACTCCTACTCCCCCGTGGTCGCAATGGCGGGCTGCCGGCGGGTGACGACGCCGCTGGTGCCCGACGCCCGTGGCTTCGCTCTGGATCTCGATGCGCTGCGGCGGGCGTGCGCCGGGGCGCGGGCGCTGATCGTCAACTCGCCGCACAACCCGACCGGCATGGTGCTGAACGACGACGAGTTGGCCGCCGTCGCACAGATCGCCGTCGAGCACGACCTGCTGGTGATCACCGACGAGGTCTACGAGCATCTGGTCTTCGACGGTCTGCAACACCTGCCGCTGACCGGCTATCCGGGCATGGCGCAGCGCACCGTCACCATCTCCAGTGCCGCCAAGATGTTCAACTGCACCGGCTGGAAGATCGGATGGGCTTGCGGCCCAGCCGATCTCATCGCCGGGGTGCGCGCGGCCAAACAGTACCTGAGCTATGTCGGCGGGGCGCCGTTCCAGCCGGCGGTCGCGCAGGCCCTCGACACCGAGGACGCCTGGCTGGCCGGGCTGCGGGATTCGCTGCAGCGCAAACGCGACACGCTGAGCTCCGCGCTGGCCGACATCGGTTTCGAGGTGCACGCCAGCTCCGGCACCTACTTCGTGTGCGCCGACCCGCGGCCCCTGGGGCATGATGACGGGACCGCGTTCTGCCTGGAGTTACCGCACCGCGTCGGAGTGGCCGCGATTCCGCTGTCGGCATTCTGCGACCCCGGCGGACCGCACTTCTCCCAGTGGAGCCACCTGGTGCGCTTCGCGTTCTGCAAACGCGACGACACCCTCGACGAGGCGATCAGCCGGCTACAGGCGCTGCGCCGCTAGCGCCAATGCCGCGCAGTTAGGGCTGTGACTGGTGTGGCAATTGTGACACGCCGGGGTGGGTGACGATAGGACAGCGGAACTCCCGGTATCGATGGATTGTCCTCGCAAGACATCCGTCTCAACCTGGGAGTTCCACTGTCTGTTCAGTCTGTCATCTGTTCTGCTGGGTCGCGCCGCCAGGATCGGTTCGCGCCGGGTCATCTGGGCGAGTTGACCCGGATCGTGTCGTTTGACCTCGTCGATGCCGCACTGGAGAACACGCGGGCAACCCAGCGGCGGGTTCGGGTGCTGCCATCTCGTGTCGTGGTGTACCTGCTGTTGGCCGCGGCGTTGTTCGCCGACATCGGATATCGGCAGGTCTGGGCGCGACTGGTCGCCGGCCTGGACCCGGCCACGACCGCTGCCCCGGGTTCCTCGGCACTGTCACAGGCAGTACGTCGCGTCGGGGTCGCCCCGCTGCGGGAGTTGTTCACCCTGGTGCGCGGTCCTGCCGCCGGCGCGGCGCGCTGGCGCGGCCTGCTGGTCTGCGCGATCGACGGCACGTCGATGTTCGTGCCCAACAGCACCGCCAACGCGTCGATGTTCGGCCGTCAGACCGGTCGCCCCGACGCAGAGTCGGGGTATCCGATGCTGCGGGTGCTCACACTCGTGGCGTGTGGAACCCGCACCATCATCGACGCCGTCTTCGGCCCCTACGGCATCGGCGAAACCACCTACGCGCCACAGCTTGTGCGGGCACTCAAGCCGCAGATGCTGCTGCTGGCCGACCGCAACTTCGCCGTGACCGCCCTAATCGAACAGATCGCCTCGGTTCAGGCCGACGTGCTGATCCGCTGCAAAGACACCCGAGTACTGCCCCCGATCAAACACCTTTCCGATCGCAGCTGGCTCGCACGCATGGGCGCGGTGACCGTTCGGGTGATCGACGCCCAGATCACCGTGCGGCTGGGCGCGGGAGCCACCCGCTGTGGCCATTACCGTCTGGTCACCACGCTGACCGACGAAAAGCGTTACCCCGCAGACGAACTGGTCCGTCTCTACCATCAGAGATGGGAGATCGAAACCAGCTACCTGGAACTGAAATCCACCCTCCTGGGCGGACGCGTGCTGCGCGCGGCCACCCCCGCCGGCATCACCCAAGAGGTCTACGCCCTGCTGATCACCTACCAGGCCCTGCGCACCGCCGTGGCCGATGCCGCCCTTGCCCGCCCCGACATCAGCCCCGACCGCCTCAGCTTCACTGTCGCCCTCCAGGCCGCCCGCGACCAAATCCGCAACGCTGCTGCAACGATCGCCGACACCACCGTCGACCTGATCGGCCGCATCGGAACAGCCGTCCTCAACCAGCCATTACCGACCCGGCGATCACGCTCAAGCCCCCGAGTGGTCAAGCGCGCCATCTCCAAACACCGAGCTAAAGGCAAGATTGACCGCACCAACCACACAACCGCCATCACCATCGAAATCCTCGATGGTTGACAACAAGCCCTCGACGCTAACTGCGCGGCATTGCC
>WBZP01005252.1_pt1 | contig 13230 bp, 10 predicted proteins | sample 5204301 | NCBI WGS metagenome assembly WBZP01 (sample SAMN12412401, study PRJNA552823) | activated sludge metagenome | isolation source: activated sludge from nitrification reactor of wastewater treatment plant... | place: USA: Pennsylvania | collected 2017
GGCGTGGGCGTGGGCGTCGGAGTCGGAGTCGGAGTCGGAGTCACGGTCGCTGTCGGCGTCGGGCGCGGCTTGGGGCGGCGCGCCTGGGCTTGAACGTCAAGGGCGTCCGCAGTCCACATGGTGCTGCACCTGCGGCTCCGCGCCTTGTTGATCGACACCGTCCCGGTCGCGCCGGCCAGGTCGGCCGTGACCTGCAGCGGGGATGCCCCCTTGTCGGTGTCCAGGACGCCGTCCGGTCCCCGCAGTACGAGCCTGAGACTGCGGCACGTGGAAGCGAACGCAACCGTGGCACCATTGCCGACCATCCGGAACGAGTCGTTCCTCTCCACCTTGGACAGGGTGCCTGCCCAATGGGTCGCCTTGGTGACGGTCGTGGCCACCGGAGCGGCGGTCGAAGGGGGCGCGACCAAGACGACAGGCACGGCGATCATCGCAGCGACGATGCACCCGACGGCCGACGTGTTCACGACCGGTGCATCGGCAACCCGGGCTGGGACTTGAGGGAATCAGCCGATCAGGTTCCCCGGTGCCTGCGAAGCCACGCGCCGGATTCAGGGAGAGACGGGACGTCCGTCCCACAGCCACCGTGCGGTTCGGCAGTCCGACGGGTCGGTGCCCCATTCGCCGAACAGCCACTTGGGCCCACCGAACACCCGTACCGCGCTGAGGTCGACGGCCGAGATAGAGCCGACCGACGTGCGATTGACCCTGACTTGCTCGTAAGCGTCGGGATCGGTGTCCCGGATCAACAGATGCCGCATCGAGATCGCCCTGATGCTCTGATTCGGCTGCGAGTTGTAGACCATGACGGCCCCGTGGACGATCCGGCCCCTGTCAGGGCTGGGGCGATCCGCCGCGCGCACTGCCGCTTGCTGGTTGCAATCCGTCAGGCTCGCCCCGTCCACGAGCACGTCCTCGACGCCGAAGGTGTCGAACTCCTGCTCCGCCGCGACATAGATACAGGCTCCGGCCGAATGGGTGACCGATGCCTTTCGGATCGTGATGTCGGACCCACCGACGACAGCGAGTCCGCGCCCCCAGGACTGGCCCCTGACCCGCGACTGTGTGATCGAAATATGGCGGACGGGTGCTCCGTCGTCGCGATAGGACACCACCGCGATCCCGTCGTCGCCAGGGTCAGAGACCCGGGCGCCCGAAACCGTGCCCTGGGTGGCTCCACCCGTGATGTGTATCGCATCCGCTTGTGTGCCCCTGACCGTGACGTCCCGGAGCATGAAGTCATCGCTGCCGCCGACGTAGATCCCGGCAGCGGCCGAACCTTGGATGGTGACGTGACGCACGGTGATTCCGGGGAAGTCCCCGAGGCGCAGTTTCATCTGTGCGTAGGAGTCCCACCGCCTGCTGGCGCCGGACATGGCGAACGTGGGCCCGTCCACAACCAGGTCGCGTGCTGCCAAGTACACCGCGGACTTGGCCTCGCGAGTGGCCAGCAAGGTCCCGGTCCCGGTCAGGGAAGCTCCTGGCGCGGCCATCGTCAGAACTGCGGTGTGGCGGTAGATCCGACCTTCTGCCAGGACCAGTTCCTGACCACGCTCCACGGAAGCCATCGCCATCTGCAATGCCGCGGTGTCGTCGTGCGATCCGTCTCCGACCGCCCCGAACTGCTCGGGGGTCAGAACGCGACCCAGCCCTTCCACGACTGGGGCGGCGGTCGCGGGGGTGGCCGTTGCGACGCATGGGACCGCCCCAAGGCACAGTGCAGCGGCCGCGGCGATGGCGGCTGCCAACCCAACGTTCGATGCACCTGTCACTCCATATGGATCGGCATACGCCGCTGCGAGCCTTACAGAACGTGGCGACGCACTGCTCTGAACGAGTGGTTACCCCAGGGAAACGACGTCAGCCGGAGCCCTTCATGAACGCCGTGACGGTCCGCAACATGATCTTGATATCCAGCCACAGCGACCAGTTCTGGATGTAGTAGTTGTCGTATCGCACCCGCTCACGGATGGATGTGTCGCCGCGCAACCCATGGATCTGGGCCCAGCCGGTCAGGCCGCAGGGCACCCGATGGCGGGCACTGTAGCGGTTGTATTGGTCACTGAACTCATCCACGAAATGGGGCCGCTCGGGCCGGGGGCCGACCAAGCTCATGTCCCCGCGCAGGATGTTCCACAGTTGCGGCAACTCGTCCAGCGAGCTGCGCCGCAGGATCTTGCCGAACCACGACACCCGGTCGTCGTGCTTGATGTTCCAGTTGGTCGCGCTCTCGTCTTCCGATGCCGGCCGCAGGCTCCGGAACTTCAATACGTCGAACTCGACCCCGTCGATGCCGACGCGCTTCTGACTGAAGATGATGCCCGGCCCGTCGACGATCCGATTGGTCAGCGCCAACAAGGCAAGGAGGGGCGACAGGAGCAGCAGGGCGAGTCCGGAGGCCGCGATGTCCATGAGTCGCTTGAGCCACCAGGTGGGAGCGCGGAACGGTGCCCGGTGCAGCCGGTGCAGGGGAATACCCTCTATCTCGTCGGTGTCGGTGAAGCGGGCCGTCATCTCGAAGAGCCTGGGGACGATGTAGATGTCGACCTCGGCCCGGTCGCAGGTCTGGACGATGGGAACAAGGTCGGCTTCGCGGATCGCCAGGAACGCCACGATGAGCCGGTCGATACGCTCCTCGAGGACGATCGTGGCCATCGCCTCCGAGTCGCCCAACATCGGGGCCGGCAGCTGCGCCTGGGCCAGGGCCGGATCGGAGTCGACGAATCCCACCAACTGGCAGCCGTACGAACCGTCCTCGGTCATGTACTCGCCCAAGGCGCGGCCGACCTTGCCGGCGCCCAGAATCACCGTTCGCTGACTCAGTTGGCCGTGGCGGCGGCGCCAGCGGACGAACCAGTACGACAGGGTGCGTCCGAGCACCACCGTCACCACCAGGGTTGCCAGGAAGATCTGGTCCTCTGCGCCGAGGGCGGCGCGGGTGAGCACGACGAAGATCGCCGCAGTGGCTGCTCCGGCCACGACGATGCTCGCCAGGATCCGGGGGAGATCGTCGAGCACATGCAAAGACATCCGTGTCTGGTAGAGCCCCCACAGCACCATGACCAAGAGCAGGAGAACGGTGGTCAGAACCTCGTACGCCAGCGGAGGGTCACCGGACACCACGATGGCCACAAGAATGGCGATCAGGTCGACGAGCATGATGATCATCTGCGGCCGGAATCGCGCCCACCGACCTCGGACAACCTCGATCGCGTTCGGGGCGTCAGCATCGGGCACATCGGGCACCGCCATGACCATGGTGTCCTCCCTGTTGGCCGACCCCCCGCCCATCTTCGCCCGGGGCGGGCGTGAATGCTCCTCGGCGACCGAATGTGGTCGATCGGTGTGCCCGAACCTCAGTACCTTCCGGACATTTCCCCCTGACAGACCGTCAACCGGCGACTCGGACTGCCGCCCAGAACAAGCGCTGTGAACTACGCCACATTTGTTGACTTGGCCCATGTCGTGTCGCAGAGTCGATATATCGAAGCGATACATTGTTGCGAGATGTCGAAGCGATAGATCGGTTCGCTGGATCGTTCTGATACTTCAGATCGATGCATCCAGGGGCAATAGGGACATTCCTATCACCCTGCTGACCAGGTGGGTCACCGACCCACCGCTAGTGACTGCAAAGGAGTGACGGTATGGCGAAGCGCTCAGGCGTACTTGAGTTCGCCGTGCTGGGACTGCTGCAGGACAACCCCATGCATGGGTACGAGTTGCGCAAGCGGCTCAACGGCGTGCTCGGGACATTCCGTGCGATCTCGTATGGCTCGTTGTACCCCTGCCTGAAGGACCTTCTGGTGCGGGGATACATCGAAGAGGAAGTCCCCATCACGGCTTCCGACGCAGCACCGGCCTTGTCCGGGCGTCGGGCCAAGGTGGTCTACCGCCTGACGGCAGACGGCAAGGAACGCCTGGCCGATCTGCTCGACGACAGCGGACCGCAGGCCTGGGAGGACGACGCTTTCGGCGTCCGCCTGGCGTTCTTCGGGAGCACCGACGCCGATGTGCGCATGCGCATCCTTCAGGGCCGGCGATCCCGGCTCGAGGAGCGCCTGGCGAGCCTGCGCGGCTCGATGTCGCGGTCGCGAGAGCGCGTCGACAACTACACCGTGCAACTGCAGCAGCATGGTCTGGACTCGGTCGAGAACGAAGTCCGATGGCTACGCGAACTCATTGAGAACGAAGAAACCAACGGCGCCACCGGCGCCACCAACTATCCGGACACCGGGCAAACAGCCCGCCGGTAATCGAAGGAGAAACAGCGATGGGATCCATTCGCGTCGCGGTCGTCGGCGTCGGAAACTGCGCGTCGTCCCTGGTTCAGGGCGTCGAGTACTACCGGAATGCCGACCCGGAGTCCCGCGTGCCGGGGCTGATGCACGTCCAGTTCGGCGACTACCACGTGAGCGACCTCGACTTCGTCGCCGCTTTCGATGTCGACGCCAAGAAGGTGGGCCAGGATCTGAGCCACGCCATCTTCGCCAGCGAGAACAACACCATCAAGATCAGCGACGTGCCGCCCACCGGCGTGACGGTGCAGCGGGGTCCGACCCTGGATGGGCTGGGCAAGTACTACGCCGAGACGATCACCGAGTCCACGGACGAACCGGTCGACGTCGTCGCCGCGCTGCGCGAAGCGAAGGTCGACGTGCTGGTGTGCTACCTGCCGGTCGGGTCGGAGCAGGCCGCCAAGTTCTACGCGCAGTGCGCCATCGATGCCAAGGTGGCATTCGTCAACGCGTTGCCCGTGTTCATTGCCGGTACCCCTGAGTGGGCACAGAAGTTCGAAGATGCCGGCGTCCCGATTGTGGGCGACGACATCAAGAGCCAGGTGGGCGCGACCATCACCCACCGCGTCCTGACCAAACTGTTCGAGGACCGCGGCGTGACCGTGGACCGCACGTACCAGTTGAACGTCGGCGGCAACATGGACTTCAAGAACATGCTCGAGCGCGAGCGCCTGGAGTCCAAGAAGATCAGCAAGACCCAATCGGTCACCTCGCAGATGAGCCGTGACATCGGTGCGCGCAACGTGCACATCGGTCCGAGCGACTACGTGGAATGGCTGGACGACCGCAAGTGGGCGTTCATCCGCCTCGAGGGTCGCAACTTCGGCGACGTGCCGTTGAGCCTGGAGTACAAGCTCGAGGTCTGGGATTCGCCCAACAGCGCCGGCATCATCATCGACGCGGTCCGTGCGGCCAAGATCGCCCAGGATCGGGGAATCGGCGGCCCGATCCTGAGCGCGTCGAGCTACTTCATGAAATCCCCCCCGGTGCAGTACACCGACGACGAGGCCAAGCAGGCCGTCGAGGACTTCATCTCCGGAGCGATCGAACGCTGACGACTGACGAGCACAACGGGGGCCGCCCGAAGGGTGGCACCCGCCGATGAAGGAGTCAGTGGCTGACGACTGACGAGCACAGCGGGGGCCGCCCACCACGGGCGTGACTCAACCAGCGCGAACAGCGCCGAGGACGATGAGCTGGCCGAGGCCGATGTGCCCGGCGGGTCATCGACCTCGGCGTTGCGCTTGTGCGGAGGGGGTCAGCGGTGGCACGAGCTCGACGCTGATCGGTCAGGTGATGCGGCGCCAGGGCCCTACGTTGTCAGCGGCGTCCTGCAGGCGGATCCATCGCGCCTGACTCGGTGTGCGAATCCGCAGAGTCCGAGGTGGCTCGGCTCGGGTGACCCGGGTCTTGCGCACGTCCCCGTTCTTGTACTTGGTCTGGATGGACACCAGGCGGCGGGGCTCCGGCATCTTCAGCCGAACGACGCGGCCGGACAAGCGCGCTGAACTCAGAGTGGGCGGCGTGTCATAGACCACCACCTGCAGCATCAACCCGCTCGCCACCACCGCACCCGACCAATCCAGGTACTCCGCATACAGGACGTGTTCGGAACCGGGGGCCGCCAACCACCAACGCAGGTAGTGGCCCAAAGGCAGCGTTCGTGCGCCGGTCAGCAGCGGGTCGGTGGCGATCCGGACATGAGTGGCTGCCGTGGGGGGTGCCCACAGCGGCCTGATATCGATCGACCGCGAATCCAGGTAGGCGGTGCGGGTCTTCTTGCTGTAGAGCCCCAGGGAATCGGAACTGACCGACAGCGCGTTGCTCCTGGAGTTCGGCGCAGGAACCACGGTGATGGCCAGATGCCGGGTGGCGCTGAATCCTGGCGACTTGGCGGTCACCGTCACCGTCACTGGCCCGACCCTCTCGAACCGCCAACTCACCACGTTGCGACCGACCTTGTCGACGACTCCGTCGCCGGTCAGATCCCACTCGTAGCTCAGAGTGTCGCCGGCAGAGCCGTCGGACTGCGCCGCGAATCGTGCGGCTACGCCGGTCTGTCGCCCCGCCGGTGCGATTCCGGCAGGCATGGTGCCGAACTCCGACGCGGCCGTGACCTGAACGTCCGCGCCCGCCCGGGCCGAGACCTGGTCGGCCACAGTCAAGGGCGAGATCCTGTCCTGGCCGACAGCTTGGGGGGCGGCGAGTTGGTAGGCGGCTCGGACCCGGTACGACGTCTCCAGGTTCAGTCCGGTGAAGGTCTGCGAGGCGGAGGAGTTGCTGCGCACCACTTGGCAGCCCGGCTGAGGATCGGGGAGCGGATCCCCGGGCTGCCACCCGCCGATCGTGCAACCGGGTGCGCCATCGATCGTGAAGAACCACGTCAACTCGCCGGGCAGTTCGGCCACATCCTGCGGCGGAGAGGCGACGACCACGAGCCGGCCGTCCGTGGGCCCGATCTCGATGATGGGTGCCGCCAGGTCCACAGGAGTTGGTTGTGCGGCTACGGCGACTCCGCCAACGCTCCCGAGAACCACCGTCGCCGCCAGCGCACCGATCGCGGCCGATCGCCGGGTCACCACTGTCTCACCGACACATACTCACGCAGCGCCCCGTTCTGCTGGGTCAATCGACCAGACGCTGTCTGCCGCAGTGTGCCGGTCACGTACGAGCCGGGCTGATAGACCACGCTGTAGGGGCGCGACCGATCCGTCTGCCAGATGCTCGAGGACAGGTCCGTGGTCGACAGCCACTCATGGGTCTGGATGTTCAGCGCCCGGGGGCCGAAAGAAGCCGTCAGGTAATTGGCGTCGCCCTTCAGCGCCAGTCCGCCGTGACATATCTGGGTGACTCCGTCCTGGCGGACCATCGAGACCGTGTGGACTTCGCCGCACAGGTAGGCATCGACCTTGTGTTCCACGAGGGTCCGCCACAGCGGCGACTGCGACCCGCCTTCGTAGTGAAGGTCCGACGAGTTCCGCGAGCGGACCGGACCCACAATCGGGGTGTGACCCTGGACGATCACCCAGTCGACCCCGGACTTGTCCGCCTGGGTCAGGGTGCTGTCCAGCCAGCGGAGCAAGGGCCTCTTCACCTGGGTATGGACGACCCCGCCACGTTGGCTGAACAGGTTCAGAGTCACCAACATCACCTCTGGGTGCAGTTGGACGGCGTAGTTGGTGCTGTCGAACGCCAAGGGGTAGCGGGTGCCGTTCGCCGTGAAGTACTGCGCCCACAAGTCCTCGAACAATGGCTTGCGGGACCGCTTGTACGCGTCCTGTGGCCGGCGCCACGGGTTGTCCCCGATCTCATGATCGCCGACGGCAGCGTGCACGGTGAGTCCGTATGGCGCGAACCTCTGCAGCCACTGCGAATAGAAGATGTTGGCGGCCACGGTCATGGCCTGGTCTTTCTCCGCGTCAGTGTTGATCGGACCGAACAACTGGACGCCCATGGGGTCTGCGTACCAGTGCCCGTAGATGAGGTCTCCGGCGACGAGCAGGTCGTCCCCGGGCGCTGCTGCGACCTCGCGGATGACCTCGGTGAGAGCCGTCTCGATGATCTCGTTGGAACTGGCCGGATCTCCCGGTTTCCAGAATGGCGAGACGGTGTTGTCACCGACGTCGGCATTCAGGAAATCGGGCATAGACACCAGGTCATACCGGTAGTCCGCCGCCCTGGCGTTGACCGGAGCCAGAACCACGGCTGTGAGAGACACGAGCGCGCTCGCCACTGCCATCGAACACGCCTTGGCGCTGAACGAACTCACCAGTGACACCCCCGAAGGGTTGATCGAACGGACTCTCGCGCGTCCCGCGCGACTCATGGACTTGCAACCGTACTACTTGCGTCCGGAGAACCACTTGCTGTTCATCCCGACCACCGCCCCGACAACAGCGAACAGGTAGATCCAGTTCGGGTTGTCCGCGAAGTAGAAGACAACCAGCCCCACGACGACCCCGCCTGCGATCCCTGCGCCCAAACCACGACCGTCGAACTGATCCATTGCCGCAATCTAGTCTGCGGCCGCCCGGACGCGTGGAATCAGTGGGCGCCCGATAGCCGGACGTCAGCGGTAGGTGGCGCCGGCACGGTAGCGTCGGCGCGTGTCGACAGCCGCACGTCCGCCCATCGTCGACCTGTTGCGCAACAGCGGCTTCCTGAAGCTGTTCGCCACCCGACTGATGGGGTCACTCGGTGATGGCATCCTGCAGGCGGCGCTTGCCGCCTTCGTGGTGTTCTCCCCCGAGCGGCAGGCCACTCCGCTGGCGATCGCGACATCCTTCGGGATTCTGCTGCTGCCGTACTCGTTCATCGGGCCGTTCGCGGGCGTGTTCCTCGACCGGTGGCGACGCCGCCAAGTACTCGTCTACGCCAACTGGCTACGCGCCATCGCCACCGTGGTGACCATCCTGATCGTCTCGACAGGTCGCGTCGGCCTGGACCTCGGCCTGGTCGTGCTGGTGTCCCTGGGGTTGGGTCGATTCGTGCTGTCCGGGCTGTCCGCCTCACTTCCCCATGTCGTACCCCAGCGGGAACTGGTCACAGCGAACTCTTTGGCCCCCACGGCCGGCACCGTGATCTACGGCTTGGGCGCACTGGTGGGTATCGGCATCCGGGGTCTCGTCGGCGGCGGCGACCAGGGCGTGCGCTGGGTGCTGCTGGCCGCTGCGGTGACCTACGTGTTGGCCGGCATCATCCCTTTGGCACTGGGCCGAAATCAGCTCGGGCCTTCCGGCGACCGTCCGGGTCAGACCTTCGGAGACGTCGCACGGGGGTTCGTCGACGGGTTCCGCGTGCTCAGCCGCGACAACCCGTCGTGGCGGGCAGTCGTGGTGGTGCTCCTCTACCGGATCGCCTTCGGCTCGCTCACGGTGCTTCTCCTGCTCATCCTGCGCAACACCCTGAACCCAGTCAGTGACCCCGACGCGGCCTTGCGCGACTTCTCCTACATCGCTGCCGGGGTCACGGTGGGCGCACTGGGCGCAGCCGTCATCACCCCGGCGCTGACCCGGCGCATCGGGACCATCCGCTGGACCACGCTCACCCTGGTGGTGGCGGGTGTGGTCGCGCCACTGTCGCTGATCCCGGTCTCGGTCCCTGCTCTGATCGCCGGCGGCCTGGTGATCGGACTGGCCCAACAGGCTGCCAAGATCGGCGGAGACACGACCCTGCAGCGGCGGATCAGCGACGACCACCTGGGCCGCGTGTTCTCGCTGTACGACGTCGGGGTCAACGTGTGCCTGGTGATCGGGGCGCTCCTGGTGGCCCTGACGGCTCCCCCCAGCGGAGTCTCACTGCTGGGATACCTGGTGCTCGGCGCCTTCTACCTGGCCACCGCCTTCTGGTACCGGAGAACAACCGACCCTAGCGACCACCCCGACCACCCCGACCACCCCGACCACAAGAATGACCCCCGGCCCCCACCGTGACGGGCACTACCGTCGTAGCCGTCAGTTCTGCGGTCGGTCAGGGGTGCTGGGTCGCCCACCAGCGGCGTAGTTCGGCCTCGGCGGCATCCGTTCCGATGGGACCCTGTTCCAGGCGCACCTCGAGCAGGTACTGATAAGCGCGGCCGACGTCGCGTCCCGGGGGGATGTCCAGGATCGCCATGATCTCGTTGCCGTCGAGTTCCGGGCGGATCGCTGACAACTCCTCATCCGCGGCCAGCCGATCGATCCGATCCTCCAGCGAGTCGTACGCGCGCTGCAGTGCCCGGGCCCGGCGCTGATTGCGGGTGGTGCAGTCCGCCCGGGTCAGCTTGTGCAACCGATCCAGGAGAGGGCCGGCATCGCGTACATAACGGCGCACCGCAGAGTCGGTCCACTCACCGGTTCCGTACCCGTGGAACCTCAGATGAAGCTCCACCAGGCGCGTGACGTCGTCGATCTCGGCCTTGGAGAAATGCAGCGCGCGCATCCGCTTGGCGGTCATCCGGGCACCGACGACTTCATGGTGATGGAACGACACTCCGCCCCCGGATTCGAACCGCCGGGTGCGTGGTTTGCCGATGTCGTGCAGAAGCGCCGCCAGCCGCAGGATCAGGTCCGGCCCGTCGGACTCCAGCGCGATGGCCTGCTCCAGCACCGTCAGGCTGTGCTCGTAGACGTCCTTGTGGCGGTGGTGCTCGTCGATCTCCAGGCGCAGGGCCGGCAGTTCAGGCAACATCACTGTCGCCAGCCCCGAGTCGACCATGACCGCCAGCCCCTTGGCCGGGAATGGCGACATGAGCAACCGCACGAACTCGTCACGGATACGCTCCGTCGACACGATGGCCAGTCGATCGGCCATCGACGTGATCGCCGCGTACGTGGCCGGCTCTATGGACACATCCAACTGGGCCACGAACCGAGCCGCCCTCATCATCCGGAGCGGATCGTCGCGGAACGAGTCCGTCGCGGTCCCGGGGGTACGCAGCCTTCCCGCGGCCAGATCGACGATGCCACGGTGCTCGTCGACGAACTCCAGCTGCGGCAGGCGCACGGCCATGGCATTGATCGTGAAGTCGCGGCGGACCAAGTCGTCGGACAAGGTCGTGCCGAACGTGACCTCGGGTTTGCGCGTCTGACCGTCGTACACGTCGGCGCGGTACGTGGTGATCTCCCACGACCGATCGGCCTTCCGGGCACCCACTGTCCCCCACCGGATACCGACATCCCACACCGCATCGGCCCAACCGGCCAGCACCGCCAGGGCCTGCTCCGGCGATGCGTCGGTGGTCAGGTCCACGTCGGACACCTGGCGGGAGCCGAGCACCGCGTCGCGGACACAGCCACCCACAGCCGCCAGTTGGAACCCCGCAGCCGCGAACAACTCGCCCAATTCTGTCAGTTGCGGAACTGTCGCCACCAGAACCTCCACCGCACGGCGCTGGGCCTCGACGAGCGGCGCCGGAAGAGGAGTGGTGGTCACCGGCCAAGGGTAGGGGACCGGCGACGAGCAGCGCCCAGGTGCTCCGTGGCAGATCCCCCGGGAGCACGTGCCCGTCCCGCCGAGGTCGTCCTCGACACCCGTGGGTCCCCCCGGCGCTCCCGGTGGGAATCACAAACCGCGAGTTGTCGTCACCAGTGGTTATCGTGGGCTTCATGTCCGAGCGGAGTCCCGAACCACCTCCCTCAGGACCCCCGAGGCCGAAACACCGACTGGGACGCCGAGTGCGGACCGTGGACGAAGTCAGCGCCGGCGGTCTGGTCGTCGACCAGATGTCGTCCGAGGCTCAGGCTCTTCTCATCTCGCGGCACGACCGTCGGGGCCGACTGATCTGGTCGTTCCCCAAAGGCCACCTCGAAGAGGGCGAGACCGACCGGGACGCCGCGATCCGCGAAGTCGCCGAGGAGACCGGGATCCAGGCCGCGGTGCTGGAGCCGCTGGGTGAGATCGACTTCTGGTTCATGGCCGATGGCCGGCGCATCCATAAGACGGTGCACCATTTCCTTATGGTCTGCGAGGGTGGGGAACTGTGCGCGGACGATCCGGAGGTGGAGTCGGTCGAATGGGTACCGCTGTCCGCCGTCTCGGCACGCCTCGCCTATTCCGACGAGCGGGCCTTGCTGAAGAAGGCCCGAGCCCGGCTGTCGGAACTCGCCTAGTGCGGGGTCTGCGCCGATACGTCCCCGCGGCGGTGGCCGCCGTTGCGCTCGCCGCCCCGCTTGCCGTGGGCGGGCCTCCGGTCACGGCGCTGGCGGACACCCAGCCCGTCGAGGTCCTCATCGAGTCCGTTACTCCCTCGCTTCCGACGGATCGAGACGACCTGACCGTCGCCGGTCGCATCGCAAACACCAGCGACGCGGACATCGCCCTGCCGCGCGTGCAGTTGCGCCTGTCACCCCTGCAACTGAACAGCCGCGGCGAGATCACCGCCGTGCTCAACGGCACCACCGACCGCACCGGGCTTCCATTACCCGGCACTTCCAGCGATCTCGGCCCCACATTGTCACCCGGTCAGCAAGCGCAGTTCAGCGTGAGCGTCCCCATGGCCGACCTGGGGCTCGACCCCGGAAGGGCCGGCGTGTACGCGGTGTTCGTCGAGGCGATGTCCGGCGAACTGCCACTGATCGAGGCCGGAACCGTGATCCCGTGGTTTCCGCCAGACGCCAAGTTCCGCCCCACCCAGTTGGCGTGGCTCTGGCCGATCGTGCAGAAGCCCGCCATCGCCGCGGACGAACTGGTCGTCGACCCGAGCCTCCCAGGGGAGTTCACAACGGGGGGACGTCTCGGTCGGCTGCTGGACCTGGGCGAGCAGTATCCAGTCTCGTGGCTGATCGACACCTCCACCTGGGAATCGGCCCGGGCCATGTCCGACGGTTACCGGGTGCAGGGTCCGGGAGGTCCGGAGCCCGGCGACCAGACCGACGCTGCCGCCCAGTTCGCCGATCGCGTCAAGGCGCTCATGGCTCGGACCCGGACAACCACCACCCAGTTCGCGTTCGCCGACGCCGACGCCCTGCAACGCGGGGGCCTGACCTCGTACGTGGTCAGGGCTGCGACCCTGCCCACCGTCATCGGTGACCAGATATCAGCAGGATCCGACACCACTGAGTTGTTCGACGCCCCCAGTGGCACGAGCGATCCCGCCACCCTCGAGACGCTGACCGATTCGGGGGTGCGGGAACTCCTGTTGAACGAGAGGGTCTTCCCGCCCGAACCGCCCATCTCGTACACGCCGTCGGGTGTGACGGCGGTGACCGTGGGCGGAACCGAGGTAACCGGCCTGCTCAGCGATCAGATGCTCGGCCGCACTCTGGCGCGCCCGCTGACCACGGCGGCCGACAGGTCCCGCGCCAAGCAGGAGTTCCTGGCCCAGACCGCGCTGATCACCTTGGAACTTCCCAACGAACCGCGCAGCGTCATCGCATCGCCACCACCCCTGTGGGATCCCCCACAGGCGTGGCTCAAGCGCCTGGTTGCCGCCATCGACAAGGCGGCCTGGGTC
>WBZP01005253.1_pt1 | contig 13230 bp, 12 predicted proteins | sample 5204301 | NCBI WGS metagenome assembly WBZP01 (sample SAMN12412401, study PRJNA552823) | activated sludge metagenome | isolation source: activated sludge from nitrification reactor of wastewater treatment plant... | place: USA: Pennsylvania | collected 2017
GACCACGAGACCGCCCTGGCCAAAGCCGGTCAAATCCGGGCCATGACAGCCATCCTGGGCTGCGACCCGCTTGACGACCGGTGGGAGACCCGCGACGAGACCGCCGCCGCGCTGGCCGCCGTCGACGTTCTGGTCGGGGCGGAGCTGCGCCGGCGAGACGAGGCCCGCCAGACCCGTGACTGGGCTGCCGCCGACGACATCCGCGGCCGGCTGAAGGCGGCCGGCATCGAAGTGACCGATACCGCCGACGGTCCGCAGTGGTCTCTGGGAATCGGAATCGGCGGGCGGGAGCGCAGCGACGCGGGAATCGGAGACAGCTAGTGGCCGGGAATTCCAAGCGCCGCGGCGCTGTCCGCAAAGAGGGAACCAAGAAGGGCCCGACCGTCGGCTCCGGCGGTGTGCGCCGGCGCGGACTCGAGGGGCGCGGCGCCACCCCGCCCGCGCACATGCGTCCCGGGCACCCCGCGGCGCGAAAGGCCGCCGCCAAGGCCCGCAAAGCGGCTGGGCGGCCGGCCGGGAAACCGGTCGACGAGACCGAAACCGTGCTCGGCCGCAACCCGGTCCTGGAATGCCTGCGCGCCAACGCCCCCGCGTCGGCGCTCTACGTCGCGCTCGGAACCGAGGCCGACGAGCGTCTCACCGAGTCGGTGACGCTGGCCGCCGACCGCGGCATCCCTATCCTGGAGGTGCCGCGAAGCGATCTGGACCGCCTGAGCGCAAACGGATTACATCAGGGCATCGCGCTGCAGGTGCCGCCGTTCGCCTATGCGCATCCCGACGACCTTCTGGCGCTGGCCAAGAACGACGTGCGTCCTGCCCTGCTGGTGGCGCTGGACAACATCTCCGATCCCCGCAACCTCGGTGCCATCATCCGTTCGGTGGCCGCGTTCGGCGGCCACGGCGTCCTCATCCCGCAACGGCGTTCGGCATCGGTGACCGCCGTCGCGTGGCGGACCAGTGCCGGTGCGGCGGCCCGGGTTCCGGTCGCACGGGCCACGAATCTCAACCGCACACTGAAGGATTGGGCTGACGCGGGCATCCAGGTCGTCGGCCTCGATGCCGAAGGCGACACCACTGTCGACGCGTTCGAGGCGTCGGGTCCGGTCGTGGTGGTCGTAGGTTCGGAGGGCAAGGGCCTGTCCCGACTGGTCCGGCAGAACTGCGACGCGGTGGTGTCCATCCCGATGGCCGGCCGGACCGAGTCGCTCAACGCCGCGGTGGCCGCCGGCGTGGTGCTCGCCGAAGTCGCCCGTCAACGCCGACGCTGAATCCGCTAGGCACCGAACAGGCGGAGCCCCGCCCACAGCATCACCACGGCTGAGAGCAGGCAGACCGGAACGGTCAGTAGTCCGAGCACCGTGAACTCCCCGGCGCTGGTCTGCTCTCCGGACTGGTGTAGCACCCGGCGCCACAACAGGTTCGACAGCGAACCCACATAAGTCAGGTTCGGCCCGACGTTCAGCCCGATCAGCGCCGCCAGAATTGCCGCCGGACCCAAGGCCGACAGCGGCGCCAGCAGCACCAGTGTCGCCGGAAGATTGTTGACCAGATTCGACAGCAGTGCCGCGATCGCCGCGATCGCCAGCAGGCTCCCCAGTCCGGTCCCCGTCGGCAGCACCTTGCTCATCGCCGGGCCGACCCCGTTTGCCAGGACGGCCTTGACCACCACCCCGAGTGCCAGGATGAAGATCAGGAACGGCAGGTTCACCGCACGCGCCAGGCCGCTGATCGTGCTGCGGCCGTGACGAAACGACCGAACGCCCAGCACCATCGCACCGGCCAGAGCCGCCCACGCCGGGGACAGTCCGCACCAGGAGGTCACCGCGAATCCCGCGAGCGTCAGCAGCAGGACCACCACAACGAAGAGCGGCGGCCGCTGCGGCGGAGACGTGGGCGCCTCGCCGCGCCCCTGGGCGAGGTCACCACGCAAAGCCAAGCGGAACAACAGGTATTCGGCCGCGATGGCGGCAAGCCACGGCGCGGTCATCAGGGCCGCGAAGCGGGCGAACGACACCCCCGCGGCGCTGAAGGCCAGCAGGTTGGTCAGATTGGAGACCGGCAACAGCAACGAGGCGCTGTTGGCCAGGTGTGCCGTCGCATAGGTGTGCGGCCGGTGCCGGACGTGCAGCGCTCGCGCCGCGCCGAGAACCACCGGCGTCAGCAACACCACGGTGGCATCCAGGCTTAACACGGCGGTCGTCACGGCCGCGAGGGTGAACACCCTCGCCAGCAGTGCGCGGGGTTCACCAGGACTCGAGTGCGCCATCCAGTCACCGAACACCCGGAAGAGACCCTCGGCGTCGCACACCGCGGACAGCAGCAGCAGAGTCCCCAGGAAGATGACGACCGGGAGCAGACGCCGGACCTCGGATTCCGCGTCCGGCATGGACACGGCGCCGATAGCGATGAGCAACCCGGCGGCGGGGACGGCGACGATCACCTCCGACCAACGGGTCAGCGATGAGAACAGGACAACGGCCAGCAACGCCAAAGACAGCGCCAGTGCGGCGCTCACACCATCAGACCCACGGGTCGGCGCGCTGCCACACCGTCGGCAGATGAACGCTGACACTGTCCCTTTCGGCCAGTGCGGTCAGCACCCGCATCGTGACGTCGAGGTCGTCGCCGGCGTAGGGCAGTGCCCGCATCGGTTTGGTCAGCGGACGGAAGAAGTCGTCCCAGTGGATCAGCACCACCCGCCGCGCGCCGACGGCGCGGACGGTCTCGTTCCAGTAGTGGCGGATGTAGCGTTCCGGCTGGACCCCGAGCTGGCCGACGCCGAGGTAGACCACCTCGGCCTGCCGGCCGGCCAGTGCCCCGGCCGCAAAACCCGCACTGCCCTGGATCAGCATGCGCCGGCCCGAGGGACGGTGCTGGATCAGCGTCGACCACGCCTCGCCGCACCGGTAGGCGGAGGCCTTCACCGGCGGCACCGGCGGCTTGGTGATCGTCCCGGGGAACCGGTCCGGCGGACAGTGGTGCGACTCGATGAGCGTCACGCCGAAGTTCCCGAGTTCCATCTCCGCGCCGGGCGTCGCGATCCGGATCCGATCCTCCGAAAGCCCCTGGCCGCGGGCCACATTCGCGGCCGACACCCCGCCGACGACCAGAGCCCCGGTGCGCTCGGCCACCACGCCGGTGTCCATCGCATGGTCGAAATGGGTATGCACCGGCAGCACGGCGGCCAACCGGTCGATCCCGGCCCGGCTCAACGCGTCATCGATGCGCGAGGACGCCGGCCGCAGCTTGCGCACGCCCACGGCGGCAAGATTCGGCCGGGAGAAGAAGCCGTCTGTCAGCAGGGCCGAGGTCCCGTCGTCGACCAGCAGCGTCGACACCCCCATCCAGGTGACCGTCAGCGGTGCGGCCGCATTGGCGTCGGGAACGTCGAAGTGCCTGCGGTACCGGGAGATGTCGGGACGGCCGAGTTTGAGTCTCATCAGCTGAACGCCGCCACGTCTACTCCGGCGGCGAGCAACTCGCTTCGCACCGCCGTGGCGATCCCCACTGCCCCCGGCGAGTCGCCGTGGACGCAGACGGACTGCACCTCGACACGAATGGTGCTGCCGTCGATCGCGGTGACGGTTCCGCTCTCCACCATGTCGAGCACCCGCCGCGCGATCTGGCCGGGGTCGCGCAGCACCGCGCCGCTTTCCGAGCGCGGCACCAGCCGGCCGTCGGGTTGGTAGGCGCGGTCGGCGAACGCCTCGGCCACCGGGCGCAAGCCCAGCCGGGCGGCTTCCTCGAAGAACGCCGAGCCGGCCAGACCGAGCACCGGCAGACCGGGGTCGACGGCGTGCACCGCCTCCGCGACCGCACGCGCCTGGTCACGGTCGACGGCGATCGTGTTGTACAGCGCTCCATGCGGTTTGACGTACCCCAGGGCGGAGCCGGCGGCGCGGGCCAAGGCCTGCAACGCACCGATCTGATAGATCACGTCGGCGGTCAGTTCGGCCGGTTCCACCTCGATGCGGCGGCGTCCGAAGCCGGCGAGGTCGAAGTAACCCACCTGCGCACCGATCCGCACCCCACGCTTCTCGGCCGCCCGGCAGGCCCGGGCCAGACCGACGGGATTGCCGGCGTGGAAACCGCACGCCAGGTTGGCGCTGGTGACGATGTCGAGCATCGCCTCGTCGTCGCCGAGTTCCCACACCCCGAAGCCCTCTGCGAGGTCGGCGTTGAGATCGATGGACGACACAACTCCAGCCTAGGCCTCCAGTGGCGCGGGACCGGGCAGCCTATGCCGCCGCGGGATCGTGGTGGCGCCGGCCGACACCCCAGCAGATGAGGTAGATGACGAACGAGATGGTGGTGACGAACACCGACACCGGAACGCCGGGCGCCAGGGACAGCACCAGGCCGCCCACCGCGGCGATCTCCGCGAACACCACCGACGCGGCGATGGTGGCCGCCGGTGAACTGAACACCCGGGCCGCGGCCGCAGCCGGGGTGATCAGCAGTGACATCACCAGCAGTGCGCCGACGATCTGAACACCCTGCGCGGCGACGACACCGACCAGTGCCGCGAACACGATGCCCAGCGCCCGCACCGGAACCCCGCGCGCCGCGGCGACCTCGGGGTCGGCGGTGGCGAACAGCAGCGGCCGGTAACTGGCGGCCAGCACCGCCGTCACCGCGACGGTGACCGCGCTGAGCAACGCCAGTCCGGAGTACCCGACCCCCACGATCTGCCCGGTCAGCAACGCGAAGCTGGTGCCCGCCCGGCCCGGGTAGAGGTGGATGAACAGCACCGCCAGGCCCAGTCCGAACGCCAGCACCACACCGATCGCGGAGTCCCGCTCGCGGGCCCGCTGGCCGAGGAAGCCGAAAAGTATTGCCGCCAGTGCACTTCCGACCAGTGCGCCCAGCCCGACGTTGAGACCGGTCAGCAGTGCGAAGGCCGCCCCGGTCAGGGACAGCTCACTGGACCCGTGCACCGCGAAGGACATCTGCCGCATCACGATGAACGGCCCGATCAGACCGGCCACCAGTGCCAGCAGTGCGGCCGCGATCACCGCCTGCTGGACGAAGTCACGGCGCAGCAGATCGGCGGTGATGTCGAAGGAGAACATGTTGTCCAGCAGGTGGGCGAATTTGTCATTCATGGCTGTGCCCATGGGTGTGCCCGGAGTGGTCCAGATGCTCACCGACCACCACGTAGCGATCGCCGACCTGCACCACCTGGATGTCTGCCTGGTAGAGCGCGGAGAGCGTCTCGGTGGTCATCACCTCGGCCACCGTCCCGATCCGGAAGCGGCCGTCGACGAGATAGAGGATGCGGTCGACATACGGCAGAACGGGGTTGACCTCGTGGGTCACGAACATCACCGCGGTCCCCGACCGCCGGCGGCGGTCGATCAGGGTGGCCACCAGACGCGCGTTGGCCGGGTCGAGGTTCAGCAGCGGCTCGTCGCACAACAGCAGCACCGGGTCACTGGAGAGTGCCTGCGCGATCCGCACCCGCTGCAACTCACCGCCGGACATCACGCCGACCGGAACCGTCGCGAGTTTCTCGGCCTGGACCTGGGCGAGTGCGGCGTCGACTGCCTGACGCTCCGCCGTTCGGGCGCGCCGGCTCAGCGGGGCCACGCCCCAGCGATGACCGTCGACCCCGAGCCGTACCAGATCGCGGCCCCGCAGGCTCAACCCGCGGTCGACGGAACGGTGCTGCGGCACATAGCCGATCAGGTCACTGCCCTGCTGCACGGGGCGGCCCTGGATCAGCGCCGTCCCCGCACTCAGCGGGAGCTGGCCGAGCAGCACCTTGAATAGCGAGGTCTTGCCGGTGCCGTTAGGCCCGAGGATGGCGATGAATTCACCGGCCGAGACCGTCAGATCCAGGTGGTCCCACAGCACCCGATCACCGAACGCCAGCCGAGCGCCGCGTAGTTCGACGACGCTCATGGGTTCATGCCGAGGGCGGCAGCCAACCGCTCGGCGGTGTCCGACTGCCAGGTGAGGTAATCCTTTCCGGCAGGAAGCGTCTCGGTGACCTCCATCACCGGCACGCCGGCACTCTCGGCGGCGGCCCGGACCTTCTTCGTCACCTCGGTGGACGTCTGATCGTTGTAGAGCAACGCGCTGACCTCACGCTTGGTGATGAGGTCCAGCATCGCCGCCACGTCGACCGGCGCGGGATCGGTGTCCTGCTCGATCGCGTTGGAAAATCCCTCAGGCGTCTTGTCGTCCACCTTCGCGGCACGCACCAGGTAGTGCGCGACCGGCTCGGTCGCGACGACGGCTGCTCCCGGCCGGGCGGTGCCGATCTCGCGTTCGCGCTGCAGGATCGCGTCGGCCTTTCGGCCGAATTCCTCGGCCCGGCTGCGGAATTCCGCCGCCTTGTCCGGCTTGTCGACGGCCAGCCGTTCGGCGACCCGGGAGGCGACCGCCTTGGCGGTGTTGAGTTCGTAGAAGATGTGCTCGTTGGCCGGTTGCGGTTCACCGACAGCCGCGGCATTGAGCAGCGAATAGGCGTTGACGGTGGGGACGTTGCGGTGGTTCTCCAGGACGGCGTCGACCCACGAGTCGTACCCGCCGCCGTTGTAGACGACGATCGAGGCGTCGGCGATAGCCGCGGCGTCCGAAGGGCTCGCCTCAAACGAATGCGGGTCGGCCGACCCGTTGGTGACGATGGACGACACCGTGGCGTCGTCCCCGGCGACCGCCTGCGCGACGCTTCCCCAGACGTCGGTGGAGGCGACCACCATCGGGAGCCCCGCAGGCTTCTCGCGGTTCGACCCACATCCGGTCAAACCCACGATCAGTGCCACCCCGATGGCAGCTACCTGGCTTGCCCTGCGCACAGAAACCCCTCCGTGAAAATGAAAACCGTTTCCAATAACTGTAAAGGACGGTATCGCGGAGGGTGACGGAAACCTAGGCGGGCTCGTCGTCCCCGATGAGGAGACGCACCGCCAGGTCGAGCCGTTTGCTCACATCACTGGCCGAGGCCCGACGGGTCAGCCAGGCCAGCAGGTTGGACAGCCACACATCGGAGATCACCCGTGCGATGTGGTACTGATCCTCGGTCGGCTCGCCGTCGCTCATCGCGCGGGCGAACATGCTGTCGATGATCTTCTCGACATGGTCGACCTCGCCGGCCGCCGAGGCGTCGGCGAACACGTAGGCGCGGGTCATCGCCTCGGTGAGCAGTGGGTTGCGCTGCATCGCCCGGTTGAGCTTGCTGACCATGAAGTTCAGCCGCTGATACGGGGTGCCGCCGGGCACCGTCGCGCGGTCGGTCTTGGCGTCGATGCGTTCGAACTCCCGCCCCAGGGCCGAGACGAGCAGGTGCACCTTTGACGGGAAGTAGCGGTACAGCGTCCCCACGGCGACGTCGGCCCGGTCGGCGACGGCGCGCATCTGCACAGCTTCGTAGCCGCCCTTCGACGCGATCGCAAGGGTGGCGTCCAGGATTCTCTTTCGCCGCTCCCGTTGCGCCTCCGAGCCCAACTCCGACTCCGCGAGAACCGACACGGGCATCACCTCGCGGGGTTGCGATCCCCCGGATTTCTGCCCCGGCGAAGACACTCTCGAAACTCCTTGTCCGCGACTTTGAGGCGGTCGACTTGACGACCGATCACTGGCACTATTAGAACACGTTCTAGTGGGCTTGGACCGGAATGAAGCCCATATCCGCCGACCCGTAGGAGCGCAGGTGGCCGCCCCCATCACCGACGAACAGCTCGCCGTGCGTGATTTGGTTCGTCGCTGGTCGGCGGGCGCGGGCGCACCTGCCGCGGTGCGCGACGTCGAGCACGGCGACGCCGACGCCTGGCGACAGGTGTACGCCGGCGTGGCCGAACTCGGGCTGTTCGGGGTGGCCGTCGACGAGGATGCCGGGGGAGCGGGCGGATCCGTCGGGGACCTGTGTGTCATGGTCGAGGAGGCGGCCCGTGCCCTGGTGCCCGGTCCGGTGGTGACGACCGCGCTGGCCACCCTGGTGATCTCGGATTCAGCAGTGCTGCAAGCGCTCTCGGCCGGCGAGACCACCGCCGGCGTCGCTCTCGACGCCGACCTGCACGAGGACGCCGGAATGGTGTCCGGTACGGCCGACTACGTGCTGGGCGCCCTGGCTCCCGGGCTCCTGCTGCTGCCGGTCGACGACCACGTCGTGCTGGTGGACGCGGCGGGTCGGGGTGTCACCGTCGAACCTCTGGAAGCCACCGATTTCTCCCGGCCACTGGCCAGGGTCATCCTCGAGGCCGCCCCGGGCACCCGTTTGGGCGTCTCACGCCGACGATTCGATGACCTCGCCGCGACGGTGCTGGCCGCCGAGGCGGCCGGGGTAGCCCGATGGGCGCTGGACACCGCCGCCGAATACGCGAAGGTGCGTGAGCAGTTCGGCAGACCGATCGGCAGCTTCCAGGCGGTCAAGCACATCTGCGCCGAGATGCTCCTGCGTGCCCAGCAGATCGCCGTCGCCGCCGGCGACGCCGCGGCGGCCGCAGCCGGCGGGGACGACGGCCAGTTGTCGATCGCCGCGGCGGTGGCCGCGGCCACCGGCATCGACGCCGCCAAGGCCAACGCCAAGGACTGCATCCAGGTGCTCGGCGGCATCGGGATCACCTGGGAGCACGACGCACATCTGTACCTGCGTCGCGCCTACGCCATCGGACAGTTCCTCGGCGGCCGATCGGGATGGTTGCGGCGGGTGGCGCAACTCACCGTCGGCGGTATCCGCCGCAACCTGCACATCGACCTGGACTCGGTAGCGCACCTGCGTCCGGAGATCACCGCCGCGGTCGCCGAGGTCGCCGCGCTGCCCGTCGAGAAGCGGCAGGCCGCACTCGCCGATTCCGGGCTGACGGCGCCGCACTGGCCCAAGCCCTACGGCCGCAACGCCACACCGGCCGAGCAGCTGCTGATCGACCAGGAACTCAACACCGCGAACGTGCAGCGACCCGACCTGGTCATCGGATGGTGGGCGGTCCCGACCATTCTCGAGGGCGGCACCGCAGAACAGATCGAGCAGTTCGTCCCGGCCACCCTGCGCGGCGAGCTGGTGTGGTGCCAGCTGTTCAGCGAACCGGAAGCAGGCTCGGATCTGGCCTCGCTGCGCACCAAAGCCGAACGCCGCGACGGCGGCTGGGTGCTCAACGGCCAGAAGGTGTGGACGTCGGCGGCGCACAAGGCCCACTGGGGTGTATGTCTTGCCCGCACCGACCCCGACGCCCCCAAGCACAAGGGCATCACCTATTTCCTGGTCGACATGCGCTCACCGGGCATCATGATCCGGCCGCTGCGTGAGATCACCGGCGACGAGATGTTCAACGAAGTCTTCTTCGACGACGTCTTCGTGCCCGACGACATGGTGGTCGGTGCGGTCAACGACGGCTGGCGGCTGGCCCGCACCACCCTGGCCAACGAGCGGGTGGCCATGGCCCACGGCACCGCGCTGGGCAACCCGATGGAGCAGATGCTGCGCAGCATGTCCGGCCAGGACCTGGATCCCGCGCTGGCCGACCGCCTCGGCGCCCTGCTGCTGGCCGCGCAAGTCGGCTCGCTGCTGGACCATCGGATCGCCCAGCTCGCGGTGGGTGGCCAGGACACCAGCGCCGAAGCCAGTGCCCGCAAGCTGATCGGGGTGCGCTACCGGCAGGCGCTCGAGGAGTTCCGGATGGAGCAGACGCCCGGCGGCGGCATCGCCCACAACGACGCGGTGCAGAGCTTCCTGAACACCCGGTGCCTGTCCATCGCCGGCGGCACCGAGCAGATCCTGCTCACCATGGCCGGTGAGCGACTGCTCGGCCTGCCGCGGTAGTCACGCGGGTCGAGATCAGTCGTAACTGACCTCGACCTCGTCACTTACCGGATGGGACTGGCAGGCCAGGATCAACCCGTCGGCCAGATCGTCGGCCTCCAGAACGTCGTTGGTCTCCATCTCGACCTCGCCGCTGACCACCGTCGTCGCGCACGCGCCGCAGTGCCCCTCCCGGCACGAGTACGGCGCCTCGATCCCCTTGTCGAGCAGGACGTCGAGCAGCTTCTCGCCCCGGGGCCAGGACACCGTGTGGGTCTGTCCGTCCAGATGCACCACGGCGGTGGCCTGATTGTCCGAGGTCGTCACGGGACGATCGTTTCCTTCCAGCAACTAGAACACGTTATAGAAATGACAATACAGTGAACTACCAGCGGCTAGTTTGCCCTGCTCGACACAAATCGTAACGTGTTCTAGTCTTAGATCCAGTACCGCACTCCCGGGAGGCATGTAGTGACGTCCACTCAGCAACGTGACGCGCGGACGGTTCTTTCCGCCATCGACGAGGTGCTGCCGCGGCTGCGTGATCGCGCCGCGGAGACTGAGGAACTGCGCCGCCTTCCCGATGCCAACATCGCCGACCTCGACGAGGCCGGCTTCTTCAAACTCGTCCAGCCTGAGCAGTGGGGCGGCCTGCAGGCCGATCCGACGCTGTTCTTCGAGGCGGTCCGCCGCATCGCCAGCGCCTGCGGCTCCACCGGATGGGCCGGCGGCATCCTCGGCGTCCACAACTGGCACCTGGCCCAGTTCGACCAGCAGGCCCAGGAGGACGTCTGGGGCGAGGACGCCGGCGTGCGAATCTCCTCGTCCTACGCCCCGATGGGCGCCGGCGTCGTGGTCGACGGCGGCTACCTGGTCAACGGCACGTGGCTGTGGTCGTCCGGCTGCGACCACGCCACCTGGACCTTCGTCGGCGGCCCGGTGATCAAGGACGGACGTCCGGTGGACTTCGGCAGCTTCCTGATGCCGCTGGGGGATTACCAGATCCGCGACGACTGGAACGTCGTCGGCCTCAAGGGCACCGGCAGCAACACCCTGATCGTCAAGGACGTGTTCGTGCCCCGTCACCGCTTCCTGTCCTACGGGGCGATGAACGACGGTTCGGCCGCCGGCCTGAAGAACAACACCGACCCGGTCTACCGGATGCCGTGGGGAACCATGCACCCGACGACCATCTCCACGCCCATCGTCGGCATGGCCTATGGCGCGTACGACGCGCACGTCGAGCACCAGGGCAGGCGGGTGCGTGCCGCGTTCGCCGGCGAGAAGGCCAAGGACGACCCGTTCGCCAAGATCCGGATCGCCGAGGCCGCCAGCGACATCGACGCCGCCTGGCGTCAGCTGTCCGGCAATCTCGCCGAGGAGTACGCCCTGCTGTGCGCCGGCAAGGAGATCCCGATGGAACTTCGGGCCCGCGCCCGCCGCGATCAGGTCCGCGCCACCCAGCGGGCCATCGCCTCCATCGACCGTCTCTTCGAGGCGTCCGGCGCCACGGCGTTGAACAACGACCAAGCGCTGCAGAGGTTCTGGCGCGACGCCCACGCGGGCCGGGTGCACGCCGCCAACGACGCCGAGCGCGCCTATGTGATGTACGGAAATCAGGAGTTCGGGCTCCCGCTCGGCGACACGATGGTCTAGGGAGTTCGGGACCGCATGACGTCTTTCATCCGCGAGGCCTTGTCTCAACAGGCACAGTCTCAGCAGGACATCACCTTCGAGTCCACGTCGCGCTACGCCGATGTCCGTGCTGGTGACCGAGATGTCCGGCTGCACTACCACGAGGCTGGTGAGGGCAACGAGCACAAGGTCGTGCTGCTGCACGGCGGCGGTCCGGGAGCCTCCAGCTGGTCGAACTTCGGCCGCAACATGGCGGTGCTGGGCCAGCACTTCCACGTCATCGCGATCGACCAGCCCGGCTACGGGCACTCGGACAAGCACACCGAGCACGAGCAGTACAACCGCTACAGCGCCAACGCCGTCCTGGCGCTGTTCGACCATCTCGGCATCGAGCGCGCCGATCTGGTGGGCAATTCGCTGGGCGGCGGCACCGCGGTGCGGTTCGCCCTGGACAACCCCAAGCGCGCCGGCCGGCTGGTGCTGATGGGTCCGGGCGGTTTGAGCGTCAACCTGTTCGCCCCCGACCCCACCGAAGGGGTCAAACTGCTGGCGCGGTTCAACGCGGACCCCACCAGGGAGAACATGGAGCGCTTCCTGCGGATCATGGTCTTCGACCAGAAGCTGATCACCCCGGAACTTGTCGACGAGCGATTCGCCATCGCGAGCACCCCGGAGTCGCTGGCCGCCGCCCGGGCCATGGGCAAGTCGTTCGCGGGCCCGGACTTCGAGCTCGGCATGATGTGGCGCGAGGTCTACAAGCTGCGCCAGCGGGTGCTGCTCATCTGGGGCCGGGAAGACCGGGTCAACCCGCTCGACGGAGCGCTGGTTGCGCTCAAGCAGATTCCGCGGGTTCAACTGCACGTCTTCGGGCAATGCGGTCACTGGGTGCAGGTGGAGAAGTTCGACGAGTTCAACAAGCTGACCATCGATTTTCTGGGGGACGGGTCATGAGCTCCGAGCGAGGAGCGAAGGCGGATCGCGCATGAGCATCCGATCGCTGGGTTACCTGCGGTTCGAGGCCACCGACGTGCCGGCCTGGCGGGAGTACGCCCTGAAAGTCCTCGGCGTGGTCGAAGGCAAGGGCGCCGTCCACGGGGCGCTCTACCTGCGGATGGACGACTTCCCGGCCCGGCTCGTGATCGTTCCCGGCGACCGGGACCGCCTGCTGGTCGCCGGATGGGAATGCGCGAACGCTCAGGGTCTGCAGAACATCCGCGACGCCCTGGACATCGAAGGCGTTCCCTACAAGGAAGCCACCGCAGCCCAACTCGCCGACCGCCGCGTCGACGAGATGATCGTCTTCGCCGACCCGTCCGGCAACGAGCTGGAGGTCTTCCACGGTGCGGCACTGGAGCACCGCCGCGTCGTCAGCCCTTACGGACACAAGTTCGTCACCGGCGAGCAGGGGCTCGGGCACGTGGTGCTGTCCACCCGCGACGACGCCGAGGCATTGCACTTCTACCGCGACGTGCTGGGCTTTCACTTGCGCGACTCGATGCGCCTGCCCCCGCAGCTTGTGGGCCGACCGGCCGACGGCCCGCCGGCCTGGCTGCGCTTCTTCGGCTGCAACCCGCGCCACCACAGCCTGGCCTTTCTGCCCATGCCCACACCCAGTGGCGTCGTGCATCTGATGATGGAGGTCGAGAACAGCGACGACGTCGGACTGTGCCTCGACCGTGCGCTGCGGCGCAAGGTGCCGATGTCGGCGACGCTCGGCCGGCACGTCAATGACAAGATGCTCTCCTTCTATATGAAGACGCCGGGCGGCTTCGACATCGAGTTCGGCTGCGAAGGGCTGCAGGTCGAGGACGACGACTGGATCGCCCGGGAGAGCACGGCCGTCACACAAAGAC
>WBZP01005254.1_pt1 | contig 13229 bp, 11 predicted proteins | sample 5204301 | NCBI WGS metagenome assembly WBZP01 (sample SAMN12412401, study PRJNA552823) | activated sludge metagenome | isolation source: activated sludge from nitrification reactor of wastewater treatment plant... | place: USA: Pennsylvania | collected 2017
GGTTGGTGTCCTGGTACTCATCAATAAGTATGTATTTGAATTTACGCTGGTATTTGCTCAGGGCTTCCGGGTTGTTCTTAAGCAGGATGTACATTTTAAACAACAGGTCATCAAAATCCATAGCGCCGTTCTTGAAGCAGCGCTTTGCATAAGCATCGTATATCAGGCCTGTGGCAGAACGGTTGGCACGGTTGTCTTCCTGTTGCAGGGCCCAGTCGTTTAAGTATTCAGCCGGACCTATAAGTGCATTCTTTGCTGACGATATGCGGTTATAGATCGTATTGGGCTTATATTGTTTTTCATCGAGTTCAAGTTCACTGATCACCGTTTTAACCACGCTCTTTGCATCGTCGGTATCGTAAATGGTGAAATTGTTTGGATAACCGATCTTATCGGCTTCAGCCCGAAGGATGCGTGCAAATACACTGTGAAAGGTTCCGATGTATAAATTCCTTGCTTCGCTGTTACCGAGTATCCGCTCAATACGTTCCTTCATTTCAGCGGCAGCCTTGTTGGTAAAAGTCAGGGCGAGGATGTTAAATGCATCTACACCATGGGCCGACATCAGGTGTGTAATACGCGTGGTAAGTACTTTTGTTTTACCGCTCCCTGCACCGGCAATGATCATCAGGGGTCCGTTTTTATGAAGTACCGCCTCTCTTTGTCTTTCGTTCAGTTCGTCTAAATATTTCGCCATCAGCCAAAGTTACGAACGAGTGTACATCCTTCCATGAATGTGGACTAATCTTTCTTTCGGGCAGCAAGCAAAACAACAACGCCGGCAGCAACAGCGATCCCGCCGGCATACAGCGGCCAGCCAATGGTTTTATTTTCTTTTTTATTGATTTCAACCGGCCCGATGTCAGCTACTTTTTTTTCCTGTTTAAAACTTACGCTGCGGAAAATCATCATGACAACACCAGCAACAATGAGCAGGATTCCCAGAACTTTCATATATGACATTTTTTATGCTACCAGTAAAATTCAAGTTTGATGCCAGAGGCAGCATAAATCACAAACATGTCATCTGGTAAAATAAAGCAATGTGTATTGCTGATCGACGAATTTTATATGAACCGGGCAGACGTTTGCAGAAACAGCTTCAGAAGAACATTTATTTTTGCTAAATTGTAGCCCCAAACACAAGAACATAATGAGAAAGACCAGGTTATACAAGATTTTATTCACCGGGATTGTAGCAGCCGGCATTTATTCCTGTACAAAATCAGCAGATGATTTCACAGGAACCGGTGGTGGCCTGATCACACATTACATTCTTATCAAAGACAGTTCTTTTTCTCCTGATGTGCTTACATTACAAACGGGAAACTCAATCACTTTTGTAAATGATACAGAAAATGAACACAGCATTGTTTCTGATGATTCAGCTACCATATTAAGCGGGGTAATACTTCCACATAATTCTTATTATTTCCGCAAAGACACTGTTGGTACTATCAGGTATCACTGCGGAAAGCATCCTTCTGTTAAAGGGGTGATTTATCTCAATCCATAGATTTCAGCTTAAACAATAACATTTGGAGTTGTTAAATGAAAAGCGGACAATTGCTTGCCCGCCTTCGAAAAACCACCTGAGATCGTTTATCTAAAACGGATCAGCAAATCTTGTATCAGCAACTGTTGACTGATCTGTCAGCGTTTGTAAAAAGGCAAGAATATTCTGAACATCCTGCGGGGCTACCCTGTGTGCAGGAACGTTTGCAGTTGACAGCAATGCCTGTAAAGTAGCGATACTTCCATTATGGAAATAAGGTGCTGTAAGAACAACATTCCGTAATGAACTTGATTTAAAAGTACCGGTATTGTTTATGCCTGAATCTGCCGCATCAACCAAACCAAATCCTGCAGCGGGAGATGAGGTAAGGAAAAAAGGTGGTGTGTGACAACCGGCACAGGTTGTTTGTGGTGCCGGTGGAGGAGGCGTAGCATTCAGGAACAACTGTTCACCTGTTTGCTCTGCGGCTGTAAAAGTGGCCAGTCCCTGTTTTACAAGATCGTATTTTGATTGATAGGTTACGATAGAACGGACAAACTGTGCCAAAGCTTTTGAAATACGCACACTGTCAATGGTACTGCTGCCAAATGCTTTTTGAAACAATGAAGGATAATAATTCAATGCAGATACCTTTGAAACGAGTTCACTAACAGTTAAGCCCATTTCTACATGGTTCTGTATTGGCTGAAGCACCTGGTGTTCAAGTGTTGGAGAGCGCTCATCCCAGAACATTTTCCCGGACTTGTAAAAACGCACATTCAAAAGCGGCATTGAGTTACGGGCTGTAAGTCCGCCTTCAAAACCCTTACTGAACTGATCGGGGTCGGTAAAAGAATTTGCGGGCTTATGGCATGAGCCACAGCTGATCGTATTGTTTTTTGAAAGATGTTTATCGTAAAATAAAACCCTGCCCAATGTTGCTCCATCGTTGGTAAGCTGGTTGTTGGCAGGCGTATTATCATTCTGCGTAATGGCAGTTTGAAGATAGGCCGGGTATGATCTTACATAATCATAAGGCGTAGCCGGAAGCGAAGGCTGCGGAACTGCAGGAGTTGAATTGTCGGAAGAAGTGGTATCTTTTTTTGAGCAATATTCAAAAGCTACAACAAAGAATATCAGCGTACACAGCAATGCAATTTTTCTCATTGGAATATTTTACTGGTTAAAGTTCTTTTTAGAAGCCTCTTCGGAACAAAACCTTCGGTCTGTACCCGGCTTTTTAAAAAAAGCATGGTAAGATATAAAATTCCCTCATTTTTGTGCTCCTATTTTGTTTGTTATGGCTGAAAAAAAGCAGGCTGCTATCGGGTTTATTTTCCTTACCCTGGTGATAGATGTAACCGGGCTTGGGCTCATTATACCTGTAATGCCCAAATTGATAGAACAATTAATACATGGGGATATAAGTGATGCATCAAGATACGGCGGGTACCTTACTTTCACGTATGCCATCATGCAGTTCCTGTTTGCGCCCGTGCTTGGGGCGTTGAGTGATCAATATGGAAGAAGACCTGTACTTTTATTTTCCCTCTTTGGCTTTGCGATGGATTACCTGTTCCTGTCTTTTGCGCCAACCATCGGGTGGCTTTTCCTGGGAAGGGCAGTTGCAGGTATCACGGGGGCGAGTTTTACAACAGCGTCAGCCTATATAGCAGATATCAGCACCCCGGAAACCCGTGCCAAAAATTTTGGAATGATAGGAGCTGCCTTCGGGTTAGGTTTTATCATCGGCCCTGTTATAGGAGGATTGTTGGGATCTTTTGGACCAAGGGTTCCGTTTATGGCTGCTGCCGGACTTAGTTTCCTGAACTGGTTATATGGATATTTTATTTTGCCGGAATCGCTGGCTTTAAACAACAGGCGTTCCTTCGACTGGAAAAGAGCGAACCCTTTAGGGTCACTCAAAAATCTTACAAAACACCCGGCCCTGGGTGGACTGATCAGCGCATTCATTTTAATATACCTGGCTGCCCATGCTGTACAAAGCAACTGGAGTTTTTTTACTATTGAAAAATTTCATTGGTCTGAAACAATGATTGGTATTTCACTGGGAGTAGTTGGATTGCTGGTTGCAATTGTGCAGGGAGGTTTGATACGGATCATAAATCCCAAATTGGGAAACGAGCGAAGTGTTTACTTAGGGCTTTTACTATATGCCATCGGGCTATTACTTTTTGCCTTTGCCTGGAAGAGCTGGATGATGTTTGCATTCCTCATTCCTTATTGCCTGGGAGGAATATGCGGACCAGGATTACAATCGATCATGAGTGGAAATGTAGCGCCTGATGAACAGGGAGAATTGCAGGGAGCGCTTACCAGCCTCATAAGCCTTACTTCTATTGTTGGCCCACCACTTATGACAGGTTTGTTTTCTTATTTTACAAAGAAAGGCGCACCGGTATATTTCCCGGGAGCCTCGTTCCTGCTGGGTTCTGTGCTGATGTTGTTCAGCGCTGTGATTGCATACAGGGCACTGCATACTTCAAAAATCGTTACCGCCTGACCGGGTGTAAACTGCGGCTATTCCTGCTGTTTATTTTATTGTGCAGCATCAAAAAAATAAATATCTGTCGGATAAGAATTTAAAACACAATAATCCGGGCAGAAATTCGCTTATAATGCATAGATCGCACGATCTGAAAATAACCTCAGAAAAAAACACCAAAGACCGAGAAACTGCTAACCTATATGATTGCTTCCATTTCGCAATTACTGCAAATATCTTCCAGGCTTTTTGGTAAAAAAATGAAATACTGACCCTGCAGCACAGGAACATGCCGTATTGCATATTCCTTCTGTGAGGCTATTATATACTTTTTGTTAGGCACTACAGGACAACGAAGGGCCCCGGAATTGGACGGGGCCTCTTCATTTTTATAAACGAACTGTATTATAATATGAAGATTGCGGCTGTAAACTGTGCCAGCAAACCTACCAGCAAACCGGCGTAAATATCAAATGGTTTGTGTAAGCCGGGTAAAAGCCGGGCCGAACAAACCAAACCGGCAATCAGTAACACCAGGCATATCGGCCATGTCATGAGCATGGTTTGGGTATTGGATATCACCAGGAAAAAACCAAGCCATCCACCCATGCCAATAGCATGCATACTGATCTTGAAATAAATATTACAAAGCAAAGCTGCGGAAGATGCCAGGAATATTCCTAAAACAAAAGAGGTAAGCAGTAATGGGTATTGTGATTGTTGTTTAAAAACCAGGTAAACCCAAAAGAAAAAAATACCACTTACTATATAAGGTATAATACGGTCTTTGCGGGTACGCAGGAAAATTGAATCAATAAAGCCGACTGCCTTTAATAACACTACACTTAGTAATGGGAAAAATACAAGGTTCAGCAGGGTGATCAATATAACCTGCTTTTTCTGCGGTTCACTAAAACCCGAAAAGGCAGACGGGTGTAAATACACAAGAAACCATATTGCATATACCGGTACAAAAACCGGGTGAAATAGATAACTGAAAAGACTGGTAAATATCTTCCCGGCAAAACCAACAGGTTTTTCTGCTTCAATAATTTCACCATTCACGTCTACTGACTGCATTCGTTTGACCTTGTTTAGTAGTTTAATTATAAACTCTTCCGTAATCTTGCTACCGGGATGTTTAACTGTTCCCGGTATTTTGCAACTGTTCTGCGGGCAATGTTATAACCTTTTTCCTGGAGCATCTCGGTAAGTTTTTCATCACTGTAAGGATGTTTTTTACTTTCTTCTCCAATGATATCTGTGAGTATCTTTTTAACTTCCCGGGTACTCACTTCTTCACCACTATCAGTTTGAAGACTTTCACTGAAGAAAAATTTAAGCCTGTAGGTGCCGAATTCTGTTTGAACGAATTTGCTGTTGGCCACACGGCTTACCGTAGATATATCCAGGTTGGTTTGTTCGGCAATATCTTTCAGGATCATGGGCCGTAATTCAGTGTCATCGCCTGTAAGAAAGAAATTATGCTGGTAGTTCATGATGGCCTCCATGGTTGTCATCAGGGTGTTCTGTCTTTGTTTGATGGCATCAATGAACCACTTGGCAGAATCAATTTTCTGTTTGATGAAGATAACGGCTTCTTTCTGGCGTTTGTCTTTTTTGCTTCCCTTATCATAATCTTTCAGCATATCCCTGTATCCTTCGCTGATACGAAGATCGGGTGCATTTTTACTGTTAAGGGTAAGCTCCAGTTTACCATTGTTGTTGGTAATAAAGAAATCGGGTATTACATAATTCTCTCCCTTGTTACTGTCTCCGGCAATTCCTCCCGGTTTAGGATTCAGCTTAACGATCTGGCTGATTATTTCTTTCAACTCTTCGTCGCTGATGTTTAATCCCCGTTGTATTTTTTCGTAGTGTTTTTTGGTGAACTCATCGAAATACTTATCAAGAACCTTGATGGCGTTCCCGATCACTTTGCCGTGATCCAGTTTTCTCTCGAGCTGCAGCAAAAGACATTCCTGTAAACTGCGGGCGCAAACACCAGGCGGATCAAACTGCTGTATCTGGGCGACCAGGGCGCTGACCTCTTCTTCTGTGGTATCAATATTCTGACGGAAGGCCAGGTCATCAATCAATGCCGGAATATCCCTTCTCAGGTAACCATCATCATCGAGGCTCCCGATGATGTGAGTGGCAATTTTATTTTCCCGTTCACCCAGGGGCAGCATTCCCAGTTGCTGCTGCATCAGTTCCATGAAACTGGTTTCTACTTTGTGTGGGATGGTCTTATTGTCTTCTTTGTCGGGGTAATTATCGTCCCTTAATTTATAATCCCCCACTTCATCATCTCCATCCTGTACGTATTCGCTGATGTCGATGTTATCATACTCATCTTCACTGCCATCCATGTCAAAATCTTCTTCTTCACTGCTGTCGAATTCATCCTTGGGATCAAATTCATCATCATGGCCTTCTTCCACCTGTTCGAGGGCCGGGTTTTCTTCTATTTCTTCTTTAATTCTTTCGTCGAGTATGGCAGTGGGAACCTGCAGCAGTTTCATCAATTGAATCTGCTGGGGAGATAGTTTCTGTAATAATTTCTGTTGTAAGCTCTGATGTAATGCCATGCTTTTTCTCCTATGGTTTTACCGGGTAGTGATATTTATTTTTTCACATCCAAATACCTGTATTTACTCGTAAATTTACAACACTGGCCATTTTATTATGAAACAAAAACTTAAAATTTTAATTTTTTGCACGATTCTTGTGGCAAAAGGCGCTTTTGGTCAAAAACTACGTACAGACAGCACCACATATTTTTCAAAAAAATTATCTTTTACTCCTTATTATACAAGGCTGATGCCAGTTACAATCCCGGCAAATTTTTACACAACCAATATGGGTTTTGTATGCAAGCAGGAGTTGAAGCTTGAGCATACAACAAGGCTGCCTTTAAGATTCAGGCTGGGAAGTTTGGGTTATAATAACTGGCTGGAAGGGAAAAAGAATGCAGGGATTTTACCACTTCCCTGATTATTTCACCATAACTGAATCACTGAACAATTTTGGGGTAGCAGCAGGAGAACTGAAATAATTCAATCGCAGACTGTCGGCCCACCCGTAAGGATTTTTTTCAAAAGTTTTGCTGCTGAAGAATATCATACCCTGGATATTGGGGGTAGAACGGAGTTTTTCAATTTGCCGGGGAATCTGGGTTTTGTCTCTCCAGGCTTCATTGCTTCCGGCCCGGTAAATTCCCAGTCCTATGTAGCAGTTCTTTCCGTAAGTATGTTGGCTCCACCAGTCAACCAAAGTACTGTAATCAACATTGCGATGGCCGATTTCCCAATATAGCTGCGGAGCCACATAATCGATCCATCCCTTTTTCAGCCAAAGTAAAATATCGGCATAAAGGTCATCATAGTTGCTTTGTGCGCCAATTGTTTTACTGCCATTAAGGGGGTCACGGTCACCATTGCGCCAAACACCAAACGGACTAATACCGAACTGGCAGCTTTTTTTGATGGATTTAATGCTCCTGGAAAGAAGTTCAATTATGGAATCAACATTACTTCTGCGCCAGGCATCCCTGCTCATGCCGGTTCCATATTTAAGATATGTGGCGTTATCGGGGAATTCTCTTCCCGGGATACGGTAAGGATAAAAGTAGTCATCAAAATGAATGGCATCAATATCATAACGGGTTACCACATCTTTTACAACCTGTGTTACATATTGCTGCGCCTCTTTGTTGCCTGGGTCGAAATATTTTTTATCGCCATAATTTAAAAACCATTCCGGGTGAATGCGTGTGATATGTGTAGCTGCAATAGATGAATTGTAAATATTGAATACGGCCCTGTACGGATTCATCCAGGCATGAAATTCCATGCCTCGTTTATGGGTTTCCTCAATCATAAACTGAAGTGGATCATAATAAGGAACCGGGGCCTGACCCTGAATACCTGTGAGCCATTGACTCCAGGGTTCAAGAGCTGAAGGATAAAATGCATCACTGGCTGGTCGTATCTGCATTACAATGGCATTCATGCCATTGCTTTTGTGCATGTCGAGCAACCTGATGAACTGAGCCTTTTGCTCTTCACTGTTAATGGTTGGCTGTGTTGGCCAGTCAAGATTTGTAATAGTAGCAATCCATACGCCCCTGAATTCAGTTTTTGGAGGCGCAGGCTGTGCCTGCAAATGAACAGAAAGGAAAAGTATGTAAAATAATAAGGTAAGCTGCCGGTGTGGTTTAATCATTCGATCCCCGTATTTTATCAAGTAAGCTGTTTAGTGTTTTTGTTTCTTCATCGCTGAGGTTGCCGAAAATAGCATCAATATCAGGTTCATAGGCATCCATTTTTTCGAGAAGTTCGAGCCCCTGTGTTGAAATCGATACATCAACAAGCCGTTTATCTTTCGGGCACACTTCTTTGGTAGCCAGTCCTTTTAATATCAGCCTGTCAACAATCCGGCTGGTATCGCTCATCTTATCAAGCATGCGTTGCCTGATCTGCAGTGTAGAAATCGGCTTTCCGGCTCCACGCAATATTCTCAATATATTGAACTGCTGAGCAGTGATATCGTGCCGGTCGAAAATTGATTTCATTTTTTCGTTCATCCAGTTGTAAGTAAAGATGAGGTTTACTCCGGCCTTCTGGTAATCATTCCTGAACCTGGATGATATGTCTTTTTCTATACTCATTTTTCTTATACAATGATAAATAATAGTCCGTCAAGCAATAGTTAAACATGTTCTGATGAGTTGGTAAATTCATTCAGGTAAATCTTTACCAGGATGATAAAATAACTCACCAGCAACGGCCCAAAGATAAGCCCCATAAAGCCAAAGAGTCCAAGCCCTACAATCACACCCAGTACTGTTACCATGGGATGGATGTCTCCCATTTTTTTTAAAAGCCCCAGCCGGGTGATATAGTCTACATTCCCGGTTACAATAATGCTGTAAATGGTAAGCCAGATGGCTGGCCAGGTATGCCCCTGCGACATTACATAAATCACCAGTGGTACCCATACGATCATGGTTCCTACCAATGGAAAGAATGCAAATACACCCGTTATGAATCCCCAGAGCCCCCAATCATCCACCCCGAAAATCCAGTAGCCGATAGCAGCGGTGGCGCCCTGTACAATACATATAATGGGAATTCCGAGGGCATTGGCACGAATCATCACTCTTGTTTCGGAAGCAAGCTTGTCTACATTTTCCTGTTTCAACGGGATTATTTTATTCAGGTAACGTTCAATTTCTTTTCCGCTTACGAGTAAATAATAAAGCAGGAAGAACATCATGATCAGGTTAGTGACCAGGTTCATGGTACTGTTGAGTATGCCCGGAATAAAAGAAGAAATCTGTTTGGTAAGATCCTGCGATGTTTCATCAGACAATAATTCAAAGCCTGTAAGCTCAGAAACTTTTACGGAGATCATCTGTATGCTGTTTTTTATCTGATCCTGGTTTTCAAGCATTGCATTGATCTTTGGGGCAACCATCTTAACAGTGGCATATACAGGAATGGAAATGATTATGAGATAGCTGACAATAAACAGCAATGCTGTCAATCCTTTTTTCCATTTGCGGTTATAGATGAGCCGGAAGTAGAAATTGCGGCTGAGAATATACAAGGTTACAGCTCCCAGCATTCCGGGTATAAATAATCTGAGCTGGTGTAACAGTACAAATACAAGTAAAACAATAAGTGCCAGTAACAGCAGTTGTCTTAAACGGTCGTTGAAACTGATATTCTTCATACAAATCAATTATTTCCAGACAGAAACCCCTTCGCTACAGTTGGAACAAATATCAATATTTTTTCTTCCGGCCATGAGTTCAGCCCGGAATTGTTTGTAATTACTGTTGCTCCATATTTCCCGGAACGACTGGGTTCTCAGGTTGCCCAGTTGATGCATGGCATCTTTGTCGAAGCAGCAGGGAACAACAAGACCATCCCAGGTGATCACATTGGCATGCCAGAGTTTCCAGCAATGATTGGCCAGTTTATTCTTTGCAATATAAGTGCCGTAATTTGTTTTTTTATACCGGCTGAATTTATCGTTCAACGGGATCAGCTGGTTGGGATCAGTTTCAAAATCGTACACCTGGGCGGTTTTAAAGCGGACTTCATCCACGCCGATTTCTTTTGCAAGTTTTTTAATGTCCTCTACCTGGTGTTCATTGGGCTTTACAACTAGAAACTGGAAAAAAACAAATGGGGTTTTGCTGTTGAGCTGCTTCTTCCACTTTACAATATTACGTGTTCCTTCCAGCACCTTGTCGAGCTTACCGCCCACACGGTATTGCTGGTAAACATCCTGGGTGGTTCCGTCAATAGAAATGATAAGCCTGTCTAACCCGCTTTCTACCGTTTTGCGTGCAGCTTCATCGGTGAGGTAGTGAGCATTGGTAGAAGTTGCCGTGTATATTTTTTTTGAAGAAGCATATTTCACCATCTCCAGGAAATCAGGATTGAGGTATGGTTCTCCCTGGAAATAAAAAATGAGATATAAGAGGTGTTGATGAATGTCATCAATTGTTTCCCGGAAAAAATCTTTTTTAAGCATACCGGTAGGCCTGGTAAATTCCCTCAGGCCGCTCGGGCATTCGGGGCAGCGAAGGTTACAACTTGTGGTGGGCTCAAAAGAGATGGAAAGAGGCAAACCCCATTGAACAGGTTTTTTCAACAACCTGCTTAGCTGGAAGCTGGAATATACTTTTATTCCGTTCCAGATACGTGGCAGTGTTAACTTACTGATGAAGTTCCGGGTATCATTAAAATTAAATGCAGGCACAGCACAAAAATACTGCTATTTTCCCAGTGGCACCGGCCATAAAAACGAATGCCCAAATGATGAATCATTCGGGCATCCAGTTTCAATATATCTCGCTTATAGTATTGCGTTGAAATTTACCGGAAGCACTTCTTCCATTTCTATCTCTTTGCAAACCTCCGGCTTAAAAGTGAGTTTATCATTGATAAACTTCTCATAATTGTTGAACACCACATTCAGTGTTATAAAATTCATTACATAGGCCCTTGTTTCTGCGGGTAATAAATTTTTAATATCCCAGAAAGTAGGATTTGCTTTTCCACTCCGCTCCATGGCATTCCATACATTTCCAACACCGCAATTATAACTGGCGGCAATCAGCAGCCAATCATTGTTAAGATTGCGGCCCCTGTCTTTAAGGTAACGTGCTGCGGCATGGGTAGAGCGGACAAAATTTTTCCTGTCATCTGTAAGCATAGCTTTTGCCGTTTTCTTATCCTTTTTTTCTTTCCGGGCTTTATCTTTTTTGTTTTTTGATTTCGCTTCTTTTTCAGCTTTCTGTGCTGTTGCGATCTTCAATCCGTATTCCCTGGCAACTTCATCCATGAACTGCCAGTAACCCACTGCTCCGGCAGATGAAACTGCATTAGGGTTAAAACCGCTCTCGAGTGCCATCAATACCTTGAACTCCTGGGGAACATTGTATTTTTTTAAGATAGCTGCAGCTTTTGGAAACAGTTTCTTACTCCTGTTATAGGTGCGGATAAGATATGCTTTGCGGGCAACAGAAAATTTTTCTATGTAGTCTATCGATTGTTCTTCGTTTCCGGCAAGAATAGAGGGAAATTCCACGTTTGCTTCTCTGAGAACAACAGTGCGTTCTGTTTTAACAGTATTCGCTGCCAGCAGCAGATCTTTTTTTGTTGTGTCGGATGGATTGAGCCCCGGGGATGCAACGCTGCATAATGCAGGCACACAAAAAAATGAGGCCAAAGCAAATGCTTTTGAAATAGGTGTTTTCAAGATCAGGTTATTATTGGATGACAAAATAACCCCTGCAAAACATTCGTTTCACGAAAGGGTCTAGCTAAAACGCCTTGGCAGGAATATTATTGCCTTTTTATTTAATTTGATAAACTTTGCGATTCCATTCACACATTAAACTTTGCCTATGTACCTGAGAATGCTATTGACACTCTGCCTCTTATCAACCTGTGTTTACGCACAGGAGTTCTGCAAGCAAACACATGATATTGCAATGCAGGAACAACAATCCCGCCAGCGGCTGCTGTTTGCTAAAGGGGCTTCCGCAGCTTCAGAAAACTTTGATGTAAAGTACTATCGTTGTGAATGGGAACTGGATCCTGCCGTGAGGTATATAAAAGGAAAGATTACTGTTTACTATAAAATTTTGCAGGCATCGGATAATATTATACTGGATATGATGGCGCCGCTTGTTGCCGACAGTGTTAAACAGCATGGAGCATTATTGCCATTCTCACAGCCGGTGAATGCACTGCAGGTAAATTTTCCGGGAACAGTTAACCCGGGAGTAATCGACTCCATCAGCATATTTTACCAGGGCGTTCCACCGAACACTGGTTTTGGATCTTTCGTACAATCTACACATGGGGCATCAACACCGGTATTGTGGAGTCTGAGCGAACCTTATGGAGCCAGGGATTGGTGGCCATGTAAAAACGGGTTGGATGATAAAGCAGATTCTATTGATGTGATAATAACAAATCCGGTAGCCTATAAAGCAGCGAGTAATGGTATGCTGCAATCGGAAAATATTATTGACGGGGGCAGCAAGAAAATTACACACTGGAAACACAGATACCCGATCGCTTCTTACCTCATCTGCATGGCCATAACGGATTATGCAACATTCAGCAACTCGGTACAACTCGGAAGTACTACATTGCCGATGCTTACCTATTGCTACCCGGAAAGCCTTTCTTCATTCCAGGGCGGTACACAAAATGTACTGGATGCTTTACAGTTATTTCACCAGTACTTTGGCGATTATCCTTTTATCAAAGAGAAATACGGGCACGTACAGTTTGGCTGGGGTGGAGGAATGGAACACCAGACCTCAACTTTTGTAGTAAGCATCGGGGAGGGGCTGATTGCTCATGAATTGGGGCATCAATGGTTTGGCGATAAGATCACCTGCGGAAGTTGGGAAGATATATGGTTGAATGAAGGATTTGCAACCTACCTGTCCAGGTTTTATATGGAACAGAAATATCCAGCCGATATAATAAACACCCGTCGTTCTGTTGTAAGCAGTATTGCATCTATACCGGGTGGTTCAGTAAAAGTAAACGATACGACAAGTGTAGGAAGAATATTCGATGGAAGGCTTTCTTATGATAAAGGCTCATACCTTATTCAGATGTTACGTTTCAAACTGGGCGATTCTGTTTTCTTTAAAGGGATAAAACGTTACCAGCAGGATCCGGCGCT
>WBZP01005257.1_pt1 | contig 13226 bp, 14 predicted proteins | sample 5204301 | NCBI WGS metagenome assembly WBZP01 (sample SAMN12412401, study PRJNA552823) | activated sludge metagenome | isolation source: activated sludge from nitrification reactor of wastewater treatment plant... | place: USA: Pennsylvania | collected 2017
CACGGCCACCGCCAGGGTACACAGCGAAACCAGTAGCAGCTTTTTCATGGCCTACCATGGTAGCTGGAAGCCCAGCGGGCGGGGTAATTGGTCGAACTATTGGCAACTGGGCGACGGAACGAGCACATGCCGACCGGGCGCTAGGTACCGAGGTTGGCCAGCGCCCCGCTTGGCTGGGCGGGCTGGGCGGGCTGGGCGCTCTTTTTGGCGCGGGCGGGACCATCGGGGAAGAAGCTATCCACCCACTGTCGGCTGAGCCGTCGCTTGGCGGCCAGCGTTTGCAGTCCACCATCGACGCCTTGGAGCGCCGCGTTACAGTCTTCCCACAGCACATCGACGCGCCGAGTCAGCTCCGCAGCCACCCCGGTCAGGCGCACCCGCTCTTTCAGCGCCGCTTCGCCCTGCGAGATCGCCTCGCGCAGCGGCTTGTCGTGGGCCTTTTTCAGCGCCGCATGGGCCTCGCTCTGGCCCAGCCGATCGAGCAGCGCCGTCGCAATCTTGAGCTGGCTCTCCAGCGCAGGCTTGGTCAGCTCCGACAGTGGCTTCGGAAACAAGTGGGTAAACAGCGCCAGCTTGCGGTCCTGGTTGGCGGCCGCGAGCGTCGCGTTGTGAACCGCCACAAATGCCGCGTCGAGCTGCATGTCGCGCCGCTTGCACAGCGCATGGCCCCGGATGGTCGCGAGCCCGTGCGCGGTCTTGTCGCGGTCGAGATCCTGCCAGCGCGCAAGCAGCTTGCCGAGCGGCGGCAGCAGCGCCGCGACCTCTTTGTCCCCATCGTCACCCGCCAGCTCGAGCGCCACCTGGGTGAAGTGCAGCCGCGACGCGATGTCGTCAAAGCCAATCTTGGAATTCAGGGTCTTTTTCGCCATCCCTGGGTACTACCAAACAACCCGCTCGGCAGACAACCCCCGGTGCCACCGCCCAACCAGCGGACCTACGCGCCCCCGCAACACCTTCCCGGGTGCCCTCCCTCCGGCATTCAAGCCCCCGCAACACCTTCCCGGGTGCCCTCCCTCCGGCATTCAAGCCCCCGCAACACCTTCCCGGGTGCCCTCCCTCCGACATTCAAGCCCCCGCAACCCCTTCCCGGCCCGGTGTTGTTCGACCGACAAGCCCTGACAGGCGTGTCCGGGGGGAGGTTGAGCAAAGAGCGCTTCTCTCCGGGCTGCGGATGTGTTTTGTTGGCAGCGGCTCCCGCAGCGAGCCATGATTCACCCAGGCCAGCAAGCACCCATGAGCCAGGACGGCAAGATCTTGCGAGTCATGACGCCAGACGGCGAAAAGCCACGAATCGGCTCGACCGCACGCACGCTGGGGGTGCGCTGCCCGCAAGATGTCGCGCTGGATGAGCGAGGGTGGGCCGGGCCGGGCAAGGGGATGTCGGTGGCCCCGACGCTGGCCGACCTTCCCCATCATCGCATCCCGAGGCGGCTTCGCAAGCTGGTGCCTAGTGCCACGGGCTGCGATGACGACCGCTGCTTTCGGCTGGCCGAGCTGTCCTATCGACCCGGTGTGGTGACAGACGCCCTGAGCCTGCGGCCCGATCGGCTGCCGCGACCCGATGGCCGACGTCATGGCCAGATCGAACCGACCCAGCCGATGCCGGTATCGAGCTTTTCAACAGCGCTCGGCGCCACCCAAGCCCGATGGGTGCTCGATGAGGAGGCCCCATGACACTGGGCCCTGCGTACTTTGCCTATGTCGGTCTGCTGCGGCGGCTCCACCAGCTCATCGCGCAGGGGGCGGGCGACTCGCTCGACGCCGATGCGGTACGGGATGCGATGGACGCGCCCTGGGAACAGATGACGCCAGCCGAGGTCGAGCAGGCCAACCGCCTGTCGGCATCCTTTTATCGCGAGCCGTCCGGGGACAAGCCAAGTGGCAGCCCAGGCAGCAGCCGGACCCGGGTTCGCGCCCGCTTCACCATTTTCCGCCAAGCGGCCTAACCAGGTCGTAAAAAGGCCTGCCACGATGAGCGATCTGCTGCTGTCTACGTCGATTCCGGGGCTGGATCTGGTGCTGGGTGGGGGCCTCCGGCTGCTGGAACGGCTGCCCCAAGCTGGGGTGAGTGGCTCGCTGCTGTTGCGCGGCACGCCGGGGGCCGGAAAGTCGCTGCTGGGGATGCAGATCGCGGTGGCGGTGGCCGATGCGCTGGGTGGGGATGTGGCGTGTGGCTGCGTCGAGATCCTGCCGGTCGAACTGGACGCCCAGCTCGCCTTGTTTACGACCCCGAAGCTGCACCGGCCCGTCCTCGCGCCGCCGTTTCCACAGGTAGAAGCGGGCAAGGGCCGCTTGCTGGCGGGGGTCATCGACCTGGGCCAAAGCGGGGAAGAGCCAGAACACCTTGAAAGTGCCCTGCTCGCCCTGCTGGATGCGGTCCGGGCAGCGGGTGCCGGGCCTCGGGTGCTGGTCGTCGACAGCCTCTCCGATGGCTACCGGCTCGGGGCCTCGGCCCCCCGGACCCTGGCCGATGGCCTGTGCAAGCTCGCCGCCGAGCAGGGGCTGTTTCTGATCCTGCTGGAGGAGATCACCACTGCGGGGCCGTCCGGCTGGAGCTTTGCCGTCGACCTCGTCATCGAGCTAGCCCGGGCCGACGTGAGCCAGGCCGAGCAGTCCTCTGATGCCCGCCGCCTGGTCGTCACCAAGAACCGCCTCGGCCCCTGTGACATCGGCAGCCAGGATCTGGCCATCGACTCGAGCGGCGTCCAGGTCTTCCCACGACCCGCCGCCTATCAGCAGCCGTGGGTCCGGCAGCGAGTCCTGCCGCAGCGCTTTCCACCCGCCCCCTACCCGACCGATACGATGTGGTGTGCTAACCATGTTGTGTCGCGAGATTCCACCGTGGTGGTGTACGGCCAAGACCACGCCACTGTGAGCAAAGTAGCCTTGGCCATTGGTGGCCAGCCAGCCCGTCCGGCTGGTTCCCCGCACAGCGCACCTCAAGTGGATGTGTTTGTGGCGTTTGCCGGACAGGGCACCGAGGATCTGCGACCAGCCTATTTCATGGGCGGTACCGATCCCCAGGCGGGTGCCGCTCGGCTGCTGAGCGAGTGGCTGGCGCTGCTCGAGTCGGCCCTGCGCGACCCGGCCGGCGTGCGGCGGGTCTTGGTCGGAGATCTCAGCGCCCTGCGAACCTACGCTCACGGCGCAGAGATTCGCCGCGCCCTGTACGTCCTGTCCACCTGCTGTCACCTGGCTCGGGTGCCCTTGATCCTGTTTGACACCACAGAAGTGATCGCCGCTGCAGAACACCGGAACCTAGTAGCCCGCTCCCTGCTCACCGACTTGGCCGATGTGCTGGTGGACGTTTCCGATTCGCGCTATCCAACCATCACGAACCGCCGATCTGGCAATAGGTCCGGCTTCTAGCGGTCCGGCCCGGTCTAGCACAACAAGCTGTGCAGCAGGCGGGTGGCTGGGTCGACTTCTGCTGTGGGTAGCCAGATCGAGATCCGCAGCGGCGAGGTGGTGACTCGCCCCGGATGCAGCCCGGCCTGGCCAAGGTGGAGCAGCAACCGCGAGACCGCCTGTGCGTCGCTGCCCAGGCTTGGACCCACGGCCGTCACCATCCCTTGGTCGTCCCGCAGGTGCAGCTCCGGGTCCGCGCTCCGCAGCAGCGCTTGCGTCCGGGCAAAGTCAGGCAGATCGTCGAGCGTCAGCGTTGCTTCCAACTGCTCCTCGGTGATCGCCAGGTGTCGCAGCAGCACGCCTTGTTCGCCGAGCACCCGCAGCACGTCGGCCCCGCGTCGCGTCGTCAGATCGACCACCTGGGCCGTCCCGGTCACCGCCGTGGCCCGACCCCGCTCGCCTCTGCGCTCACTGTCCGCCGCAATCACCGTCTGCCGGGACGAGCCGTGGGTCTTTTTGGCATGAATCACAATCCCCGCCCGCTGCGCCCACTCGACGGCCTGGGCGTTTAGCACCTTGGCACCGTGATCGGCCAGCTCTTGCATCTCGCGATGGCCCAGCTCGGGGATGTGCTTGGCCTCGGGCACCACCCGAGGGTCCGCCGAGTACACGCCGTCGACATCCGAGTAAATCTCGCAGCAGCTCGCCTGAAGCGCCGCCGCCAGTGCCACCGCCGTCGTATCCGAGCCACCGCGCCCGAGCGTCGTCACCTCGCGCTTATAGCTCATGCCCTGGAAGCCCGCGACGATGACGATCCGATCACGATCTAGCTCGTCGAGGATGCGCACCGGGCGAATCTCGATGATGCGCGCCCCCGAGTGACGATCGTTGGTCAAGATCCCCGACTGCGAGCCGGTGAAGCTGATCGCATCGTGGCCGAGTTCCGACAGCGCCATCGCGAGGAGCGCCATCGAGATCCGCTCGCCGCTTGAGAGCAGCATGTCCAGCTCTCGTCGGGGGGGCACCTGCGTCACGCTCTTGGCGAGCGCGATCAGTTGGTCGGTGGTCTTGCCCATCGCCGACACCACCACCACCACCCGATGGCCCTGTTTGACCGTCTCCGAGACACGCTGCGCCACCAGCTTGAGCCGCTCGGGATCGGCCACCGAGCTACCGCCGTACTTCTGGACGATGATCGGCTTTTCGGACGACGGCTCCGGCTTTTCAAAGAGCCACGCAGGCAGAGGTGAAGCGGGCGGCAAACCAGTTGCGGGGGCGGTCGGCTTGGTCATCGGGACGAGATTTTCGATGACGCGCTGCGCCATTTCAAGATGGGACCGCTCGGGAAAAATGATTGACAGCCTGGCCCAAAACCCGCTAGAAGTACCACCTGTTTCGCTGGTTTAGCGGGGCGTAGCGCAGCCTGGTAGCGCACCTGGTTCGGGACCAGGGAGTCGGAGGTTCAAATCCTCTCGCCCCGACAGAAAGCCGCAGTGGGAAATCCGCTGCGGCTTTTTTGTTGTTCAGGGGCGCAGCGTGACCTCGGCCGTGATCACGGCGTCCCCCTTGGACGGTGCGATCGCGAGCGGTCGACCCCTGGCATCGAGAATCACCGACTGCCCGGCAAACCGGGTGGGAGCGTGTCCCGCGCAGCGCTCGTCGCCGTAGGTGTTGGCTGCGACAAAGATGCTGCGCACGCCGAGCAAGCGATAGCGCCAGTAGCCGTGCAGGTCGAGCCCCTCTTCGAGCCAGTTGGTACAAAACGCCACCACGCTCGCCGCCTCCCGCGCCAGAAACTGGGTAAAGCGATCGTCGTTGAGGTCCATGCAGATCCCGGCGGTCAGCGATCCCCACGGCAAACGAAGCTGTGGATAGGCGGTGTCGCCGGGTTGGGCCCAGGTCTCGTCGGCGTCAAAGAGCAGCCGCTTGCGGTAGTTGTAGAGCAGCGTCCCGTCGGGACCAATCAGCCACGCCGAGTTGTAGAGTCGGTCCCCGGTGTCGCTCGGCACGACCTCGGGATAGCCGCAGACGATGGTGCAGCGGTGCCGGGCAGATAGAGCGGCCAGAAGCTGGAAGCTGGGTCCGGTCGCAGGCTCCGCGACCCGTCTCGCGTCCGCAGCATTGGCAAACAGATAGCCGCTCAGCGCCATCTCGGGACAGACAATCAGGGCGGCCCCGCGCTGCGCCGCATCCTCACACAGCCCGAGCAGCCTCGTCTGAGAGCCCAGCGGATCGCGCTTGTTCGCCTTACACTGAATCGCCGCGACGAGCATTGCCGACCTCGACCGTCATAATGCCAGCAGCGCCGGGAGCCGACGGCGAAGCAGTCGCAGTGCGGTCAGCCGCGACAGCGTTCGTGACACCTCGGCCAGTGGCAGCCGACTCTCGCGAGCCAGATCGGCCACCGACGCACGCCCATTGCACAAGCCCAGCACCGCCAGCTCGGCTTGACTCAGTCCAAAGCGCAGCAGCTCGCTTGTCGCAAAACCATGGCTGACGTAGATCGCGCCCTCGGCCACATCCTGTTCGAAGCGCCGCCAGTCATCGAGTCGCCGCTGTCCTTCGAGAAGCACCTGCGCCGGGTCAAGCTGGAGCGCACCGCCATGTTCCTCCGACAGCACGCTCATCGGCAGGTGCCGGGTCCGCTCGAACACAAAGCGTCCCGAGGGAATCCGCAGCGCCTCGCAGATCAGCTCGCAGCTCTGTCGAGCGAGTGCTTGCCACAGCTCTTCTCGTCGCAACAGACCCGCCCGCACCAGCCGCTGCCCGAGCAGGTTCTCTGGACCCTGTGGCCCACCGAGGAACACCGCAGAAGAGGCCACCCTCGTCGCATCGCGCTCGCTAGAGCCGGGCTGACCGTGGGATTGCGACGCCACCGCATCAATCTCGGGCTGGCGAAGCTGTCCGTCGAGTTCCAGCAGAAAGCGACCGAGTCGCAAGCTCGGCAATCCCTGCGCCGTCGCTTGCGCAATCAGACCGTCGAGAAAATAGACCAGAACCTGTCTCCCGGCGGTGGTGACGGTCAACATCCCGCTCGGCTTCTGCCTGGCCAGCAGGTCCATCACCTCCAGGAGCGGTAGCGCGGACAGATCACCGCTCAGTACCTCGCCAGTCGCCGTTTTGGCCTGTCCACGATGCGGTTCCGACGATCCAGCCTGCCTTCGCCCATCATGAGGCAGCGTATCCTCTTCACCGTGGACCAGATCGTCGTCGAGCGCGAGCAGATCACCGCTGTGGAGGAGCGCCGGATCATCGGTGTGCGTCCGCATCATCTCGCGAGCCAACACGGCGATGCTTTCCGGTGCGAGCAGGGTCTCACCGGGCTCGAACTCGGAGTCTTCCTCGAACGGGTTGGGCTTCGACGGCTGGCGAGCGGTGATCTTGTCCTGGACAGCGACCGGGATGGCCGAAGCTGGGGACGGGGGCAGCGAGTGAACCGCCGAAGAATCGCTGATCGACGGCAACCCCCGCAGCGTCGCCTGTCGCCCACTCCGCAGCGGCGGACCCGGCAAAAGCCGCTGGGCCGACGCGACCACTTGTCTCGGAAACACCGGACGAACCAGCGCGTCGACACCATCGGGAAGAATCGACAAGTCGTCGGTCACACCGACCAGCGCCAGCACGGCCAGCGAGCCATCTGACGAATACACCTGCGATAGTAGCCAGCGACCCTCTGAGCCGGGGCGCAGCAGGTCCACGACCAGAAGCTCGGGCCGCTGACTCGCAATGACTGGCTGGGCCTCGCTGCCTCTGGCAAAGCCTTGCGCGGCGATACCGACCTCGGCGAAGGCGGCGACCACCTGCTCGCAGAACCGTTGGTTGTCATCGACGACGACGATACGGGGATCGGGCATGGCCGAGGACGCTAACACGACGGATGAACACGAGCAAACCCGCGCTGCTAGGCGCGCACACGCTGGTTGTAGCGGTCAAGCTCAGCGACGACGGCGAAGCAGGCCCACCGCTGCGGCAAGCACCATCAATCCACCCGCCGAGGTCGCAGCGTGGCCCGGAAAGTTACAGCCCGTCGCCGTGGTCCCGCCATCCGTCTTCGGAGGAGTCGCCAGGTCGGGAGCGACCGCTAGATCCATCGAACCAGCCATATCCCCGGGGGTCGGCATGTTCATGTCGTAAAAGCGCGTCGGATCGGTGGTCATCTCGGCGCACGAGTAGTAGATCGACCCAGCCGCCGGAGCCGCCGGAGGACAAGGCACCACGTCATCCACCAGCATGTGCTGAATCACCCGCAGCGTGCACTTCGTGCAGTTGCCTGCTGGCAGCGTCACGTTGGCCGAGTAAGGCCGGGGCGTCGCCCCCACGGTGGTGTGCTTCACCGTCGCCAGCGTGTTAAACGTAACGTTGTTGTCGTTAGACCACGCGACGACGAAGCAGCCGGGGTGGTTCACCGTCTCCTTCCACGTCACCGTCATCGCCTGCCCTGCGGTGTACAGGTTCGGACCGTTTATGATCGGGGCCGCGCCGCAGGGACCGGTCTTGTTGGCATCCGCCCCATCGCGAGAGATCGGGCTGGTCAGGACTGCATGGGCCGAGCTGTTCACGGCAATCCCCACGCTGGTCAGGGTTGCGGTAAGGGTAAGGAGTCGAACGAGTGTGCGGCGAAGCGTCATCTGAACCTTTCTGGTACTGGTTTTGGTTGAGCAAACAGTGGAACCGGCCCCACACTTTATCGGGAATTTAACCTCCACAACAGCATGATGATGCAAGCGAAGGAGTGCGGTGATGGCCGTGTTCATTCATCCGACCGCTGACGTCTCAGCGCGGGCTCGGCTCGCGGACGGCGTGCGGGTCTGGAACCAAGCCCAGGTTCGCGAGGATGCCGTCGTCGGTGAGGGGACGCTGATCGGCAAAGACTCCTATCTCGATGCCGGTGTCTTGGTCGGGGCACGCTGCAAAATCCAAAACGGCGTCTACCTGTATCATGGCGTCACCGTCGAAGATGGCGTGTTTCTCGGGCCACGCGCCACCACCACCAACGATCTGACACCACGAGCAATCTTCCCCGATGGACGGCAGCGTGGGCCAAGTGATTTTCGAGTCACTCCCACGAGAATCTGCGAAGGTGCGGCGATCGGAGCCGGCGCGATCCTGGTCTGTGGGATTACCGTCGGTAAGTTTGCGATGGTCGCGGCAGGTGCGGTGGTGACAAGGGATGTTCCGGCCTATGGTCTTTCGCGCGGAAATCCAGCACGACTCGTCGGGGTGGTCTGTGCCTGTGGGGCCAAGCTAAGCGGCGGAGCGGAGCAGCTCAGTCGCTGTCCCGCCTGTGGAATCACCATCGCCGAGGAAGCGCTCGCGCTCCATCGGCAGCTTAGCAAGTAGCCACAGCCAGGACTTGGTCGAGGTAGCGACGCAGCAGTTCTTGGCCGTTGCCATCCACGGTAGCGAGCTGGACGCCAAGATCGGCAGGCTCACTGCGGTTGCGAAACAGCACCCGGCCCATGGCACGCACCGACGAACGCAGTGCGGGCAGATGCACCACCAAATCGACCTCGGTGCCGATGCCTGGCGGCTCACTACAGACGAAGGTGACGGTGCTTGGCGACAGCCCAATTACGTCGTGCGGTTCCTCGGAGCTGGGGTTTTCCAGGCGGGCGGTCACTTCGAAGCGGGGACGAGTGGTCTCTTGCGTCATGGTGTCCTGGGGGGCCGCTGTCTCAAATAGTTGGCCGCCCAGAATTGTAACATAAAACACTCAATTAACATCAATCATTAATGAGAAGCTAACTACAACCAGGTCAGGGCAACTCCCAGCGCCCCAGCGATGAGAATGGCCGCAAACGCCCCGAGCACAGGACGCGCCAATCGCCCACCGCCAACCACTACCGCCATCGAGCCTTTGACAATGGTGTTGGCCGTAACCCCGAGCACAATCGTCGTCACCGCGATTTGCGTCGCCAGACCGCTGCGGGCCAGGTTGGCCGTAGACAGCGTGATGGCATCGACATCGGTTGTGCCCGCAAACAGCGCGGCAAAGTAGATGCCCTTGGTCCCAGCATAGTTTTGGGCCGCCTTGGCACCGAGCAGCACCAGCGCAAAAAGCAACCCACTCTTGACCGCTGAGCCCAGCTCGAATGGATTTTGGAACGTCACCTCTGACGAGGAAAGCGCATCCGATTGCTTTCGCGAGCGACGATACAGCAGCAGACTAGCGGCCATTCCGACGACAAACATCGCGCCGATGGGCGGCAGAAGGGGTGTCAATAAGGGCCGATAGACCACCGCGACCTCGAACAGGACACGCGCCGACATGATCGTCGAGGCCAGCACGATTGCCAGCGCCGCAGCCGGGGCCAGCTCGTGATCTTTTCTGGCTCGACCCGCCGAGGCCAGCGTAACTGCCGTCGAGGAAATCAGTCCACCAATGAGCGCAGTAACGGCCAGGCCTCGCCCCGGACCGAGGATCCGGATCGCCACATAGCCGACGAAGCTCACCCCTGCGATGAGCGCGACCATCAGCCCAATGTTGAATGGATTGAGAACGCTGAGCGGCCCGAAGGTGGTGTTCGGCAGCAGCGGCAAAATCAGGACCGCGATGATCAGAAACTTGAGCGTGGCGTAGAGGTCATCCGCCGAGACATGGCGAACGAGGTCTTTGAGTCGCGGCTTCGACGACAAAAGCAGCGTCACCACCACCGCGATGCCGAGCACAAAAATGACGCGGCGACTTTCCGGCAGGATCAGCGTACGTGTCGCGCCCAGTGCTCCAAGGAGAAACGTGAGGAGCAGCGAGGCCTCGGTGGTCAGGCCACGGTCCCGTTCCTTGCGGACGTCGTCGGCATACGAGATCGTCACCAGCCCAAGCATGCCCAGAAACGATAGCAGCGGAAAAAAGGACCACGTGCCATGTCCAAGTAGCACTGAGAGTGCCCCGACAAGCGCAAACAGCGGATAGGTCCGTGCCCCCCCAAGGAAGCCGATCTGTCCGGCGTCCGGGGACTGCGACTGCTCACGCTCGAAGCCGATCAACAGTCCCGCAGCCAGCGCCACGCCAATCGAGATAAACGGCTCGTAGTCTTGCCACATGCAGCCCCCTCGCAGCGCTGTGATGCGCTGGTGTAGCGTGAATCATATCGTGGCGAGGAAGCCCTCAATGATCCGCTGCGTACGCTGCTGAAGTGGCGTCGGTGACAGCTCGAAGGCGTGGGTTGCCAGCGGTACCTCGCACAGGTGGACACGACGAGCGCCAGCTTCTTTGAGTCGCTGATAGAACGTCTGCGCCTCGATGATCGGAATCATCACATCATGCTCGCCGTGGATCAGCAGAAGCGGCGGTATTTCCGACGACAGGTAGCTAACTGGCTGGGCGCGGCGGAAGACCTCGGCATGCTCCCTATAGCGACGACAGAAGACCAGTTCCTCGAACAGATAATGGACGATAGGGTTCGGGTGGTGCTCGAAGATCCTGGCAATGTCCGACAGTCCATAGAGGATTACCCCGGCGCGCACGCTACAGTCTTTGTCCTCGAAGCCAGGTTGGAGCGACCGATCGACCGCCGAGCAAGCCAGCATCGCCGCCAGATGGCCCCCCGCCGAGTTGCCCATCGCGATTGCCTCGGGTGTACCTCCGTACTCGGCGGCGTGCTCGCGCACCCACACCACGGCCGCTTTGCAGTCATGGATCGCCGCTGGCAACGGAAAGCGCGGTGCCAGTCGATAGTTGACCGAAAACACCACGTAACCCGCAGCCGCCAGATCGAACATCAGGAACGGAGACTGCCGCTTGCTGCCGAGCACCCACGCGCCGCCGTGGACAAATAAGATCGAGGGCAACGGCTTTTCCGGGCGGGTCTTCGGACGATAGACATCGAGCCGCAGCCGCACTCCGTCGACTTCGCGGTAGATGACGTCGCGAATTACCTCCACCTGAGCCATGGCACGAGTCCGCAACGATAGCGCCGGCCACAGCGACGGCGTACGCCCTGCGATCGAGCTACCGTCTGGACCTAGGTGTTCAGGGAACGGCTCTTCATCGTCAAGTATCGGCTGTCCATCGAGCACCGGCAGAACATGACGAAGCCTTAGCAAGTAGCGAAGCAAAAGCCCCCATGACAGCAAATGGACGCCAAGTCCCACGATTCCGAGCGTCGACTCAAGCGCCCCAAATCGAGCAAACGCCAGGCTGAGCAACAGCCCCAGCGCAATAAGCTGCGGCACAAACAGCGCCACCAGCAACAGCGGCACCGATGCGACCAGCCCCAGCGTGTTCCCAAGCCAGCGAGGTCGGACCACACCGACAGCGTGAAACAGCAGAATCAGCGACAGTAGGAAGTACAGCGCGCCTAGCATCATTACCTCGGAAGCTTGGTCTCGTAGATGAGTTAAGTCATGCCACACAGCGCCAGCTTTTGGGGACGCGACAGCTTCTTTAGCGCGGCTTCACGACGGAGAGCGGCGCTGCGATCGCTCACCGGCTCGCAGTAAACCAGCTCAACCGGCAAGCGCGAACGGGTGTACTTGGCACTACCGCGAGCATGAGCCAGCAGCCGCCTCGAAAGTGCAGAGGTGCAACCCGTGTAGAGCGTGCCATCGGCGCAGCGCAGCAGGTAGACACACCAGCCCACAATCGACACTGGCTCACCCGCTGATTCCGCGTCGGAAAGCGACTGGGGGACGGCATCACGGGCCTGCATTGACGTTCGCACCGAGCGGATGCTAGCGTGCTTGGCCCAGGGCATGCGAGTCGATACCGGAAGAAAGCTCTTTGCTGGCGTACGCATTGATGGACGAATGCGCGAACAGCTAGAAAAGTGTCCGCAGCGCGATCGTATGTACTTCGAATCCGAGGACGGACGATATTTGCAGGTCTTGCGGAGCGGCAAAGACAGCTTCATCGGCAAAGTCTTAGAGCCCGCCACCGAGGCCCGGACTGTCGACGACATCCGCCGCAACGTGTGGTCGCTGCTGCAAAAGGTCTGTCCCGGTCGGCGCGATGAAGGTGAGATTCGCCTCTACGCGCTCGATGCCGATGAGCCGACGTTCGCAGGCAGTGGTCCGGCTCTGTCTCGGGATCCCTACAGCGGCGAAGCGGACGACGACGACTTCCGCTAGCTGTCCGCCAGCGCACCCAGCGATGGTTAGCGCTTCCGCCACAGCTCCATCTGCGCCCAAAATCCATTCATGTCGACGGGATAGGCCGCGCTTCGAGCCAAACCGAGGCGCTCTGCCAACAGGCTCGTCTGATTCGGCATCGGGTTGAGCCAGCACAGCCGTCCTCCCGGAGGGAGCTTGCGTGCAACGTGGGTCACAAAGCGAATCATCAGCGGTTCCAGCTCGCCCCGACAAACGCGACGGCCCATCGGCGGATTGCTGATCACACAGGTCACACCACTTGGCCACAGCGAAAGTGCATCTCCACAGAGCAACTCGACACGCGCCGCCGCTGCATCGGTGTTGGCACGGGCTGTGGCCAGCGCAGCCGGTTCGCGATCGCTGCCGATCAGTCTCACCCCGGGTGCCAGGTTGGAAACCTCGCACAGCTCGCCACCGGAACCCACGAACGGATCCCACACCACGTCCCCAGCTCGTGGCGAAAGCAGCCTCGCCAGGGCCGCTGCCAGCGTCGGCTGAGAGGCCGCCGCCACCATCTTGTGCCGATACGCAAAGCGAGGATCGACCAATTGCTTGGGAACCAGCGAAAGCCCGACCGCACGCTCATCCCGCAGCAACAGCTCAAACTGCCACGGGCTATCCGTCGGATCATTTACCAGATAGGGGAGGCGCTCGCTGACCTCCTGCGCCAGCTTGTGTAGAAAACTACGACGAGGACCGACCCCAATCAGCTCCCAGCGATACCGCAGCGACCCATCGGTCAGCGCCCGCAGCAGCGTCTCGACAGCGGGATTCGACAGCGCCGACGC
>WBZP01005258.1_pt1 | contig 13226 bp, 13 predicted proteins | sample 5204301 | NCBI WGS metagenome assembly WBZP01 (sample SAMN12412401, study PRJNA552823) | activated sludge metagenome | isolation source: activated sludge from nitrification reactor of wastewater treatment plant... | place: USA: Pennsylvania | collected 2017
GATCGTCTGGCGGCCGCCAGAAAACCACCCATGGTGATCATCGGCGCCATGATGCGAAAGCTCATCCATGTCGCCTTCGGCGTGCTCAAACCTGTCCTGAGCTTGTCGAAGGATCGGGACAACCCTTCAACCCGGCGCTTCATGGAGCTTGATTCGGATAACAGTATCTACGAATATCGATAATACCTATCGAGAAATGGTATTAGAGGGAAAGAAACTCCGGGGGCCTGACAGAAGACGGATCATGGAAGGTCGGGCACCCGTGCCCGAGTTCTATTATGAAATGTCGGGCAACACTGTGTTTTGCCTGACCGTCCCGAGTCGGTTATTCCGGGCCTGGGCTGGAAATGGCCCTATTTCGTTCTGATTTGAAGAACAATAGATTGATAAAAAATTGCATTGTTCTCTTTTAGAGAACATAAAACCGGGGAAAAGCGCCCAGGCCCAGAAGCCGCCCAGCAACATCCGGGTCGAGTTTCCCAGGGTGTGCACCGCACACCGTCCTCCTCTAGGGCCGAAGATCGGTTATTGGAGGCGAATCAATCAGGGTTCTGGGTCCGGACAACCCTTGTTGCCACCCTCCGCCTTCACCACCACCAGGGTGAGATCGTCGTGGGGATGGGAATCGCCGAGGAAGTTGTGGAAGTCTTTCAACACCGCCTGTTGGATGGCCGCCGGGGAAAGCTGGGCCGAGGCGGTCAGACAGCGTTTGATGGGATCCAGTCCGTACATCCGGCCGTTTCTGTCCTTGGCATCGAGCAGGCCGTCGGAATAGAGCAGGAGCAGGTCCCCGGGATACCAGGGCAGGGTGCGGCTATGGAATTCCCTTTCCTGTTGGATGCCGAAGAGACCCGGAGGCGCGAACATCGAACCCAGTTCCAGCGTCTTTCCCGTCCTGGCGGAGTACATCAGCAGGGAGGGATTGCCGGCGTTGGCGTATTCGATCTCCTCGGATTCGGGGCGCAGGATGACATAGCAACAGGTCAGATAGATGAACACGCCGACCTGTTCGTCGGCGATGTTGGCGATGGCCTGCATGACGCTGAGGATGGAGGGGTCATAGCGGATCTGGGTATGCAGACCGCTTTTCAGCATGGCCATGAGCATGGCGGAATGGATGCCGTGGTCCATGACGTCGGCCACGAAGATGGCGTAGTTTCCATCCGGGAGCTCGAAGTAGTCATAATAGTCGCCGCCGATGATATCCGCCGGTTGATAGTAGGCGGATGTGCTCAGACAGGAGGCGGTCAGCTCCTGTCTCGGCAGCAGGGATTGCTGGACCTCGGCGGCGATGCGCAGGGATTCCTTGCGGGCGATCTCCCGACGCTCGGTCATCATGCGGTCGAGCAGATTCTCCCGCAGCTTGCGGTTCAAGGCGCTGAAGACGCCCCGGGCGATGCTGAAGTCTTTGTTGAGGGCGGTGTAGAAGAGTTGCTGGGGGATACGCAGCAGAATCGCCGGGGTTTCGGTCTGGATGGTGGCGCTGCGGGGCTCATCCGTGATCAGGGCCATCTCGCCGACGCAGACCCCGCGTTCGCTCAGCCGTAGCACCAGGGTGTTGTCCTTGATGATCCGCAACCGGCCTTCGACCAGGAGGTAGAGCGAGTCCCCGGGGTCGCCCTCGCGAAAGATAATCTGTCCGGCCGGGAAGCTCACGGGTTCGAGCGACTCGCACAAGAGACGCAATCCTTCGCTGTCGGCTGGAAGCAGGGAGAACAACGAAGATTGGCGCAACACGGCCAAAATGCGTTCTGGTGACAGCAGGGGCATGGGATCGGCCAAAAGCGGGCAAAAACTCTGGAAATCAGCAAAAAATTATACCAGACAGTCTATTGTAGAATTCATAAGGAAGATCCCTTGCGGCCCTGACTCCGGAATGATGGGATGCCCTCCAGTCCGGAGCCATGACGGCCGGGTAAAGCCTATCCTGGCGGGTGTCGTTTCCTGGTTGGAGTATCTGTCGATGGCGCATCTGGTAGTAGTTGGGGCCGGTCTGGGCGGCATGCCCGCCGCCTACGAGTTGCGGGCGGCCCTGGCCAGGGAACATGAGATCACCCTCATCAATGCCGCGGAGTCTTTTCGCTTCGTCCCTTCCAATACCTGGATCGCCGTGGGTTGGCGGGAGCGGGCCGGTATCAGCTTCGATATCCGCAGCCACCTCGAACGCAAGGGGATCACTTTCCTCGCCGCCGAGGTCATCGGCCTCGATCCCCGCACCCGGACCCTGGAGCTGAGCCTGGGTTACAACCTCGACTACGATTATCTGATTCTGGCCACCGGACCGCGCCCGGCCTTTGAAGCGGTGCCCGGGGCCGGTCCGGCAGCCGGGTTCACCCATTCCCTCTGTACCCTGGAGCAGGCCGAGCGAACCTACCAGGCCTACCAGCAACTGCTGGCCGCTCCCGGACCCATCGTCATCGGCGCCCTGCCCAAGGCCGGCTGTTTCACTCCTGTCTATGAGTTCGCCTTCATCATCGACACGGATTTACGCAAACGTCGGCTGCGGGAGCGGGTGCCCATGACCTTCGTCACCCCCGAACCCTATATCGGCCATCTGGGGATGGCCGGCGTGGCCGCTTCCAGGGGCTGGTTCCAGCAGCAGATGGCGAATCGGGATATCCGCTGGATCACCAACGCCAAGGTTATCCGGGTGGCCCCGGGGAAGATGCTCGTCGAGCGATACGCCGATAGTGGGGGAGTGGCCGCCGTCGAAGCACTGGAATACGCCTTTTCCATGTTGATGCCCGCCTTCCGCGGGGTGGAGGTCGTGGCCGGGGTCGAGGCACTCTGCGATGACCGGGGTTTCGTGCGGGTGGATCAATTTCAGCGCAGTCGCGCTTATCCGAATATCTTCGCCGTCGGCGCCTGTGTCGCCATGCCGGTGCTGGAAGACACCCCGGTGCCCCTGGACACACCCAAGTCGGGCTTCATGATCGAGTCCATGGTGCGAACGGCGGTGCGGAATCTCGCCGACACCCTGGACGGACGGGAACCCAGCGCCACCGTCGTCTGGAACAGCCTCTGCCTGACCGACATGGGGGATTCGGGCGCCGCCCTGGTCGCCATGCCGCATTTCCCGCCGCGCGAACTCGAATGGTTCAGCAAGGGCAAGTGGGTCCACCTGGCCAAGATCGCGGTGGAAAAATATTTCCTCCGCAAGGTGATGAAAGGCACCACCGAGCCGATCTACGAAAAATACCTGCTCAAGATGCTGGGCCTCGACAGTATCCGGGAGGCGCGGCGCGCCAAGTTGGGAACCTGATCCCCTGGCCGGGCCATGCGACAATGTCGGGGGCCCGGGCACCCGAGACCAGTCCGATTCGATTCTTTTTTCTACTCCAGAAAGGTGAACTGCCGATGAGTATCAAGGCCGATTCCTGGATCCGCCGCATGGCGGAGGCACAGCGTATGATCGAACCCTTCGAGCCGGGCCAGGTCCGGGAGATCGGGGGGAACCGGGTGATCTCCTTCGGCACCTCCAGCTATGGCTACGACATCCGTTGCGCGGACGAATTCAAGATCTTCACCAACATCAATTCCGCCATCGTCGATCCGAAAAACTTCGACCAGAACAGCTTCGTCGATGTGCGCTCCAGCGTCTGCATCATCCCGCCGAATTCCTTCGCCCTGGCGCGGACCATCGAATATTTCCGTATCCCGCGCAATATCCTTACTATTTGTCTTGGAAAATCGACGTATGCCCGTTGCGGCATCATCGTCAATGTTACCCCCCTGGAACCCGAATGGGAGGGGCATGTGACCCTGGAATTCTCCAACACCACCCCCTTGCCGGCGAAGGTCTACGCCAACGAAGGCGTGGCCCAGATCATCTTTTTCGAGTCGGACGAGGTGTGCGAGACCTCCTACCGGGATCGGGGCGGCAAATACCAGGGCCAGCAGGGGGTCACCCTGCCGAAACCCTGAGTCGGTTCCAGCTCAGACGGCAAGCCATGGAGCCAGGGCGAAACCACGGCTTGGCTTGGATCTCGCCTCCGGGCCTGGGGCGGAAATGGGTTGAAAGCGTTCTATTTCAAAGAACAATCGGCCAAATAATCAACGTATTGTTCTCTTAATGAGAACAGAAAAAGCCGATTTCACCCCCAGGCCCGAGGGACACAAGGACGGTCGGTAGCCTGGCCACCCTGGGTCGAAAAAGGTATGCCTTATGGCGGAGCTTGGTGAGGGATCGCCGCCCTGCGGTCATGAGGGGGGATACCCCCTCAACCAGGCCAGGGTTATTTGAGCAGGAACAGGACGACCGCGGTCAGGATGCCCGCCCCGGCGGCGGCGGCGGCAAAAAGCTTCACTTGACCCTTGAGTTGCTCGATGGCGGCGGTGGTGGTCTGCATCGCCTCGGCCACCGTTTCCCGTGCGATATGCACGGCGGATTCCCGTCCGGCATGGGCGACCGAGCTGGTGTCCTTCGCCATCCTGGAACTCAGGCTCTCCGCCGTCTGGTCGATCATGGACGCCGCCGTGGCCTGGGCCACATGCTTGACGCGCTCGTCCACCTCCCGCAGCCATTGCTGACGACCGCTCTCGACCTCGCTACGCAGACGGGAGAGCTGTTCGTCCATACCATGACGCAGCTTGGTGGAGACTTCGCCCACCTGGACATCGATCAGGGCCGTGGTCTTGGCCTGGGTCTCGCTGTGGATGCGGTGGATGACCGCGTCCAGATCCGTTCTGAGCTGACCCAGCACCTGGTTGCGGATAGTGGCGCGGGCGTTTTCGATCAGGGCCGAGGCGGCTTTCTCCGCCGCCTCGTTGGCCGAAGCCGAGGCCGCCTGCTGCAATTCCGTCTTCATATCGCCCCAGAGACCGGCCAATACCCGCCGCACCCCGGCATCCAAGGCCGTCTCCAGGACCTCCTGGGCCACGGCCCGGGCGAGGCCGCGGATCTTGTCGTCGCTGATGGAAGCGGGGACGGCCGCTGGCGCCGGAGCGGACGGAGCGGCCTGGGCGGCGCGCTGCCACTGCCCGACCTGGTCGAAGATCTGATGCAACTTGGACTCGGTCGGTGGTTTCGGCAGGATGTCGATAGCGCCGATCGATCTCGCCTCGCGGATATAGTCCGGCCCCTCGTTGGAGGTACACATCACCACCGGGATATGGCTGGTGGCGGGATTGCGCTTGATGGCCTGCGTGGTCTCGAAACCGTCGATCCCCGGCATCAGGTGATCCATGAAGATGATATCCGGGCGCTGGTCTTTCAGCATCTCCAGGGCCTGTTCCCCGGATTCCGCCATGAGCACCTCGATATCCATCTGCCTGAGCAGATTACGAAGATAGAAACGGGCCGACCTGGAATCGTCGACGAGGAGAGCGGATTGTTTGGACATTGCTGAGGGTATCCTTCTGCAACATTAGCGAAAAATGAAGAAATATCCGGAGTTATGCCCGGGTTCTTCCCTTGCCCGATGCCGTGTCGGCGTTATTTTCAAAATCTATATCCATGCCTGGGTTAAAGTCTATCGAAAAAACCCGTCAGGACCAGAGCGGGCGATCCACAAACCCCTCTGGCGGCGAGGAAACCGAGCCCCCGAAACGCCGCTTTATTTGATCTGATGAGCGATGTATCTCATCCAAGGTTTCCGGGCCCGGGCGTGTTTAGCCGATTCTCCGTTCTCTATTGGAGAACAATGGCCTTTGTGATGACGAATTGTTCTCATCAGAAGAACAAAAAATGGCTATTTCTTGTCGATGCCCGGAGCACCGAGCGCTCATGGCCATCCCTGATGGCTTTTCGATTCGAGGCCGTCACTCATGTCCGCCGGCTCGGAAGCCTGAAATGTATTCGTAAGCGGTATGAGTCTTGGAATCTATTCGCGGTTTGGCCAGGGCGATGCGGCACAATGGAAATCATGACCGCTATAATCCCGCCTTAGACTTCATGGGTCGAAAATGGATGAGGCCAAAGACGATCAATGACCGAGCCTACTGCCAACGAGTCGGCTGTTGCCGAAAAAAGTCCTGGTGAGACAATGGCCTGGGAACGCCTTTTGATTGAAAAGGCGATGCTGGCCTCGGTGCAGGAATCCAGACGTTCCCGGCGTTGGGGTATCGCCTTCAAGCTGCTTACCTTCCTCTATCTCTTCGTCGTTCTGGCGCTGCTCGTTTCCGAGGATATCCTGAAAACGGCCCGGAGGGGCAAAGACCATACGGCGCTGGTGGAGATCAAGGGGATCATCGCCCCGGGCGCGGAAGCTGGCGCCGACAAGGTGATCAGCGGCCTGCGTGAGGCCTTTGAAGACAGTCACACCAAGGCCGTAATCTTGCGGATCAATAGTCCGGGTGGGAGTCCGGTGCAGGCGGGATATATCAATGACGAGGTGCGGCGGCTGAAAAAGAAGCATCAGCTCCCCGTCTATGCGGTGCTGGTCGATGTCTGTGCCAGCGGCGGCTATTACGTGGCGGTCGCCGCCGACAAGATTTATGCCGATCGAGCGAGCCTCCTGGGGTCCATCGGGGTACGCATGGACGGCTTCGGTTTCGTCGACACCATGAAACACCTGGGAGTGGAACGTCGTCTCCTCACCGCCGGGGAGCGCAAGGGGATCCTCGATCCATTCTCGCCATTGCAGGAACAGGACAGGACCTATATCCAGGGAATCCTGCAAGAACTGCATCAGCAGTTCATCGGGAAGGTGAAGGAGGGCCGAGGGGCGAAATTGCAGGAAGCTCCGGAGCTGTTTTCCGGCTTGTTCTGGAGCGGCGAGACCGCCCTCAAACTGGGATTGATCGACGGGCTGGGCAGTTCGAGTTATGTGGCCCGGGAGCTGGTCGGGGCCGAGGAGATCGTCGACTTCACCCGCAAGGATGATCTCTTGAGTCGTCTGGCGGAACGCTTCGGGGCCGGCCTGACGCAGTCCTTGGGACTCGGGGGCATCGGCGAGTCCTTCCCCAGGTATTGAACCCGGGTTAGGGCTTCAACAGATCCTCGGCAGGGGATCCTCTTCCAGTTCCTCGAGTATTCGCGCCCCGCCAAGCTCGGTTTCCAGAATCACCAGGGGATCGCCGGTCTCTACCACACCGATGATGGCCGCCTCGGCTCCATTGGGCAGGGAACGCCAGGAGGCCAACGCCGTCTCGGCCTGCTCGGGCGCGATAACAGCGATGACCTTCCCCTCACAGGCGAGATACAAAGGGTCATAGCCCAGAATCTCACACACGGCGCGGGCCTGATCCCGCACCGGAATAGCCGTCTCGCGTAGCCTCAACCTGAGGCCACTGGACTTGGCGATCTCCTGGGCGACGGTCGCCAGGCCACCCCGGGTGGGATCGCGCATGAATCTGAGCCCGGAGAAGGGCAACAGGGCTTGAGTGAGGTTGAGGACGCTACCGGCATCGGAAGCCAGATCGCCGCGGAGGCCGAACTCCTCCCGCGCCAACATCACCGCGATACCGTGATCCCCCATGGAGCCGCTGGCCAGGAGACAATCGCCCGGGCGGATGGCCGCCATGCCCAAGCGCAACCCGAATGGACGGACGCCGATGCCGGTCGTGGCCAGATAGAGGCCGCCACCCTCTCCCCGCGCCACTACTTTGGTATCTCCAGCCAGGATGCACACCCCGGCCTCCCGTGCCGCCCGGGCCATGGAGGCGACGAGCCGATCCAGACGGGCGATCTCCAAGCCTTCTTCGATGAAAGCGTTGAGGGTCAGATACCAGGGGGTGGCGCCGGAGACCGCCAGATCGTTCACGGTCCCATGCACCGCCAGGGAGCCGATGTCGCCGCCGGGAAATTCCAGGGGTTTCACGGTGAAGCCGTCGGTGGTCACCATGAGTTCCCCCGACAAGGCGGGAATCGGGGCGGCGTCCAGGTGAACATCGAGATTCCCATTGCCCAGGTGACGGACAAAGATCTCCTCGATGAGTTCGCGCATGTAGCGCCCGCCGTTGCCGTGGGCCAGGGCGATGTGGCTGTCCTGTAGCATGGGCTTGATCGTCGCGGTGGGTTGTCAGGAGGCCAGACGCTCGCGCACCCCACCGGACCACCAGATCCGGCAGGCGCCTTCGTCTGAAACCATGCAGGGCCCGACCGGGTCCCTGGGCGTGCAGGCGGTGCCATAGAGTCGGCACTGATTGGGTGGGATCTTGCCGAGCACCACTTTGGCGCAGTCGCAACCTGGCGGCATGGCCCCAGCACGGGGGCGATCAGAGGATAATTCAAGCAGTTGTCGGTCAAACCTTATCCGGGCGTCACGATTGGCGAATTCCGGACGCAGGCTGAAGCCGGAGTTGGGAATGGTACCGACACCTCGCCAGTTGGCCTCCTTGATGTCCATGGTGGCGGCCAGTTGGGCGCGGGCCGAGGGATTGCCGCCCGGATGCACGGCCTCCGGGTAGCAATTGTCGAGAAAATACCGTTGTTCCTGTTTTTGCCGGAGCACCGAATAGATGGCGGCAAGCAGGCTTTCCGGGGTGAAGCCGGCCACGGCGGCGGGGAGCCGATGTCGCTCCACCACGAATTGCCATTCTTCTGGTCCCATGACCGTGGCGACATGGCCGGGGGCGATGAGGGCCTCGAAGCCGGGGGTGTCGGATTCCAGAAGCATGGCCACGGCCGGCCAGGTCAGGCGACCGGAGAGAAGGATTTGCAGGTTCTCCGGTATTCCTTGATCCAAGAGCGCCGCCACCGGGGCGGTGGTCGTCTCGAAACCCGTGGCGAAGAAGACCCATGTCTTGTCCGGATAGGCTGTGGCGAGTTTCAAAGCCTCCACCGGCGAGGCGATCGGCCGGACGTCCGCACCGGCGCCATGGGCCTGGGCGAGGGAACGTATCTGTCCCTTGGGGACATTCACCGGGACCCGCAACATGTCGCCAAAGGCGAGCAGCACAATATCCTCCTTGAGGGCGAGTTGTATCGCGGCGTAAATGTCTTCCTCGGGACAGATACAGACCGGGCAGCCGGGACCAGGGATGAGTTCGATGGAAGCGGGGAGGGCGGCGCGCAATCCGGCCATGGTGATGGAACGCTCATGACCGCCGCAGACGTTCATGATCCGCATCGGCTCCCGCATGGGGAGACCACGAATCTTTTCCAACCAAAAGACGGCCTGAGAATCCATGCTTTCAAGGATGCCGGTGATGTTTCCAGTCTTCCGAGCGGAGCTTGGGGCTAGGTCCGAGGCGTGCTTTATGCGCGGCCATCTCCTGCCGCAACCAAGCCAACCAGGCGTCCATCCCGCTGCCGGTCTTTGCCGAGACGCCGATCACCGGGGCGGGATTGGCCAGCTCGCGTATCCTCGCCTCGGCCTGATCGGGGCGGAAGTCATCCAGGAAGGGGAGCAGATCGGTCTTGCTGATGAGCACGACATCGGCGGCGCGGAACATGACCGGATATTTAGCCGGTTTATCATCACCTTCGGTGACGGAAAGCAGAATCAGGTTGAGGTGCTGACCAAGATCGAAACTGGCCGGGCAGACCAGATTGCCGACATTCTCGATGAAGAGAAGGTCGACCTCGTCCAAATCGAGATGATGCAGGGCCTGATGCACCATATGGGCGTCGAGATGGCAGGCGCTGCCGGTGGTGATTTGCATCGCCGGTACTCCCAGGGCGCGGATGCGCTGGGCGTCGTTTTCGGTTTCCAGATCCCCTTCAATGACCGCCAGGCGAAATTCCTCTCCCAGAGATTGGATGGTTCGCTCCAACAAAACGGTCTTGCCGCTCCCGGGCGAAGACATGAGATTGATCGCCAAGACGCCGTGATGATCGAAATGATCCCGATTGTGCCCGGCTTGGTGGTCGTTTTCGGCAAGCAGTCCGCTCAACACCTCCAGGGCTTCGTGTCCGGAGGCGGTATGGGCGAGCTTGGCGTCCTCGGCCAACAGATGTTCGTTAGCCTGGGTAAGATTACAGCCGCAGGTTTCACACATGCTCATAACCCTCAGAATCTGTTAATAAATCTCGAGTCGTGCGAGTCAGTTCGAGGCTGGCGAGGATGAGTTCGTCGCCACGCAGAAGCCTGGTCCGATAGCTTCCGCAAACCGGACACAGCAGGCGATTGGCTAACGCCTGTCCCTCAGCATCGCAATCGAGACAGTGCACCAGGATCTCGGCCTCTTCAATGCTCAACTCGGCTTCGGCGGCCAGGGTGCCGACCCGGGCGAAGCCGAAGGCCTGTTGCAGGAGTTGGGGCTCTACGCCGCCGAGAGGGCCGACTCGGAGTATAATTTTTGTGACCCTGTCGGCTCCCTCCCGTCTGGCGATGTCTTCCACTTGTCTTAGCAAAGCTTGGCAGATCGACAACTCATGCATCGGGCGTCGAGGCCTGCAGGATTTGATCATAGATCTCCCAGGTGGAGCGGGCTTCCTGGGCCGTCAGCTTTTGGATCGCATAACCGACATGCACCACCACATGATCCCCAGGTTGCAAGTCCTCGTGTTGCAGCATGAAGAGACTGACATCCCGCTCCACGCCCTTCGCCCGGCAGCGGGCCATGTAACCCTCGATCTCGAAAATCTCCATTGGAATGCCGAGACACATAGCGATACCTCAGGTCTGCCTCATTTTGGAGTGGATGGGGAAGGGGGCCGGTTGGACAGGAAATTCTTTCTTCAATCTCACGAGAGGATAGCCATTGTCAACGCTCGTACTTGGAATCGGTAACACCCTGCTAACGGATGAGGGGATAGGTGTGCACGTCGTGCATCATCTACAGGGGTGCAGCAAGCCTCTCCAGGGGCTCGTCGCCATGGATGGGGGGACATTGAGTTTTACCCTGGCTGAGGCACTGGGAACTCATGAGTGGCTTATCCTGGTCGATGCCGCCCGCTTGGGATCTCCCCCCGGGACCATGCGCTGTTTCGCGGGAGAGGCCATGGATGCCTATTTGAGCCGTGGGATACGATCGGTTCACGAGCTCGGATTGTCCGATCTGATGGACATGGCCCGCCTCAACGGCGACCTTCCAAGCCGACGGGCCTTACTGGCTATCGAGCCGGCGAGCCTGGACTGGGGTACCCAACCCAGCCCCGCCCTGGCCCCAATCGTACCGGTCGCGGCCGAATTCATACTGGCCCTGGTGGAATGCTGGCGTGCCGCGGAAGCCCTTTCTCCGAGGAAGATAACGGATCCTGGAGTCGGTGATTGACCTGTCCGCTTGGGGATCGATGCGAATATTCTTTATGCGTCCATGGCGAATAATAATCATGACTTATCCGTAATGGCTTAGGCCCAGACCAAGAAATACTGGGAATGAACCAAAGAATTTCCCGCTCGGTTGATAGTCGTCATTAAGCTGCAACAGATCCGCAGGTATATTAACGTTTAGTGTAATTATTATGGAGCTGGGCGCCTCCGTCATGAACGAGATCCCTCACATCTCATTGGGAGTGCGAAAAGAGCCATCCACCACTTACGGCGGTAACCTGCTCCCGCTCCTGCACCAGATCCACTATGGGCTCGACCAGTTGCAGACCTTGGGCGAGCCCTGCTTCATCGATCTGTCCTCACTGCCATTGGCGCCTGCCGAGCAAACCGCCCTGCTGGATTTTCTCGGCATGGGCGAGGTGCAGATCAGTATCCACAATCTGGGCGGCAGCAAAATCTGGGAAAGCCGTTTTCCCGGGGTTTGGGTGGTGGAGCATCTGAATGAGCAAGGCGATTGTCTCGCCCGGCATCTCGAGATCGCCAATTTCCCTTATTTGGCCCGTTCCCAGGCGGAGGACATCGCTTTCGGCCTGGAGCAGCTTGAGGATGGACTCAAAACCCTGGCCGATACTGAACGAGGAGATAGTCCATGAGCGAATCTATGACCCTCGGAGAGAGTCTCAGACGTCGGGGGATCTCCCGGCGAAGTTTTCTGAAGTATTGCGCCACCATGACCTCCCTCATGGCGCTCTCACCCGCCATGGGTCCGGTAGTTGCGGCCACCCTGGAAAGGATCCGTCGGCCATCGGTCATCTGGTTGTCCTTCCAAGAATGCACGGGTTGCACCGAATCCCTGACCAGAAGTCACAATCCCAGTCTTGAAGGGTTGATTTTCGATTTTCTCTCTCTCGATTATCACCACACCTTGCAGGCCGCCTCGGGCGAGGCCGCCGAGCAGGCTCGGGAAGAGGCCATGCGGGAGAACGCCGGGAAGTATCTGGTGGTAGTGGATGGCTCTGTTCCCCTGGCCAACAAGGGTTACTCGACCATCGCCGGAAAATCCAATCTGGATATTCTTCAGGAAACGCTTACCGGTGCCGCCGCCGTGGTCGCTGTCGGGACCTGCGCCGCCTTCGGTGGATTGCCGAAGGCCAAACCCAATCCAACTGGCGCCGTAGCTATCGCTGATATCGTTAAGGACAAGCCGATCATCAATATCCCTGGCTGTCCCCCGGTGCCGGTAGTGATTACTGGAACTCTGGCGCACTACCTGGTCTTCGGCAGACTCCCGGAGATGGATCAATATCGCCGGCCGAAGGCGTTTTTCGGCACCAGTATCCATGATCGCTGTTATCGACGCCCCTTCTATGACAAAGGGCTGTTTGCCGAAAGCTTCGATGATGAAGGAGCCAAAAAGGGTTGGTGCCTATACCAGTTGGGATGTAAAGGGCCCATGACCTACAACGCCTGCGCCGTGCTCAAGTGGAATGACGGCACCAGCTGGCCCGTGGAAAGCGGGCATGGTTGTCTGGGATGCTCCGAGCCGGAATTTTGGGATGCCGGTGGCTTTTATCGAGAGCTTTCTGTTCCCATCGGCCAAAACACACGCACCACCGCCTATGCCGCGGTGGCTGGCCTGGTCGTTGGCGGGGCGGTCGGATTCATGGCGAGAACCCATAGGGATACGGCTAAGAGAGCTCATGAGCCGGTGAGTGTCGATCAATTGGAGCAAAAGCTATGAAAGATCCGATGGCCTTCCTATTGTGGGTGAAGGGTCCTGCCTTCGATCTGGCTTTGGCCGTTTTCATCATAGGAATCCTGCTGCGAATACTGGAGATCCTTCTTCCAGGGCGAGCGCCAAACTATGCCGAACCACGGGGAGGGGAATGGGGACCGGGATTCCGAACCATTGTTTCCCGTTCGATGGCGGATAGCGGAACCTTTCAGCGCGCTGCCTTCAATGTGATCGTAGGATACATCTGGCACCTGGGTTTTCTGATCAGCCTGTTGTTGTTCGTGCCCCATATCGCGGTATTCGCCAGTTTGTCCGGCATGAGTTGGCCGGGGCTCCCCAATCCCGTCATCGACGGGGTCACGGTGATCACCCTGGGTGCGCTGCTCGGCATG
>WBZP01005260.1_pt1 | contig 13224 bp, 18 predicted proteins | sample 5204301 | NCBI WGS metagenome assembly WBZP01 (sample SAMN12412401, study PRJNA552823) | activated sludge metagenome | isolation source: activated sludge from nitrification reactor of wastewater treatment plant... | place: USA: Pennsylvania | collected 2017
CAGCTGAGATAACACCGATTATAACGCCCAAAATAGCGCCCCACACACCAACCAGCTTTCCTAATGACATTACGCCCACCTTATGCACTACTAATTTTTGCATAATTTCTCCTTTATTACTTGGTAGGTTAATTATTTACTATTTTTTATTTTAGTGCAATATATTTTATAAATTGTTTACATTTTCTTGATTTTGCATCGTAGTAATACCAATTGATCTGCTAAGGTTAGTAGATAGTGAATCTGGTTTGTCTATATCTTTTAAAACAACCTGATGCTCGCCAGGGCTTAAGAAGAGGGTAATATCACCATAGTGGTTTTTTACAGCGTATCCACTTTGGGTAATTCGCGCTGATCTTATGCTTTTTAAGGTGTAAATTTCTTCTACGTAGTTAGAGAACAAACCTTTGGTTCTTTGTTTAACAATTAAAGAATGGGGTGTTAAAAAATATTTTATTCCTTGCCACTGATACCAAAGAACAGAAGCAAAAACTAGGTAGACTATGCAAAATAATATTCCCGATACAATAACATCTAGTATTTCGTTGGCATTAATAAATCTGGACAAATTAAAAATCATAATTACTACGAACAATCCTAAAACTATATAAGTTAAAGAAAACATTTTTAATCTGTATTCGAAAGCTTTTGAGCTTCTTTGTATTTCTTTTGATTGTTCCATTGCTTTAAATTATATATTAATACTTATAATCCACTAAAAATATATATTTACCTGAGTTTAATTTGAGAATATAATCACCACTATAAACAAACTATAAGGAGGACTTTAAGTATGTGGTTTGCACAAGACGCAGTTACAACATATACATACACAACTACAACAACTGACACAGCAGGAGCTGGAATTTTTGCTGGTGCAATGGTCGTTTGGCTGTTATTAATGCTAGCCCTAGTGGTAGTACAGATTATTGCTATGTGGAAGATTTTTGTAAAAGCAGGAGTAGAAGGCTGGAAGTCAATTATTCCTTTTTACAATTATTGGGTGCTTTGTGAGATAGTTGGAAAACCAGGATGGTGGGGATTAACTCCAATTTTAATGGCTATACCAATAGTTAACTTCATAGCTTGGATTCCAGTTGTGATTTTATTTGTTATTATCGCGCTAGAACTTGGAAAAGCTTTTGGAAAAGACACCGTTTGGAGTATTTTCTTGCTAATTATATTTAGCTTAATTGGTTTATTAATTCTAGGCTTTGGCTCCGACAAATACCAAGGACCACTAGTAGCTAAAACACCAGAGGCGCCAGCACCTCAGGCGTAGTTTAGTTCTATCAAAAAACGACTCCCAGAAAGCGGGAGTCGTTTTTAGTTTAGCTGAATCTTACTGGGCTGGGGTCGTGGGCGGTGAAGTTTCTACTGGTTTTTCGAACGGTGTTCCCCATTTTTCTATTTCTTGATTTTTATTATTTAATACCTGGAATATTAACCCGAATATACCAAGTAGCGCCGCCAAAATACTCCATAAAACAGATACGTTTATGTCATTGCCGTCAATATAGCTAAGGCTTTCAAGGTTAATTTTGTTTATAAGTATTAAGAAGCCAACAAATACAGATACAGCGCCCGCAAAAGCTGTCGTAACAATTAAATAGTACTTTGGTGCGTTAATAACAATTGCCAATATTGCAAATACAACACCTATAGAAATACCGACCGTGGCCGATAGAAATCCTTTGTTAAAGCCAAGCATGGTAACTAAGCCTGTACCTAGCCAGTATCCAAAAGATGCGCCCATTAGAACAATTGCTAGGCTGAAGAAGAAGTATGCAAACAAACCAAAAACTAAACCTAGAATTAACCCAACTACAATGCCAAGTGTTGTGCCTAAGAATTGATTATTTAAAGCATCAGATACACCGGCTGCTCCCATAAAAAAGCCTGCAAAAAATCCCCATATAGGAATTAATATTCTGGCTACTTTATAGCCAGCAAAGCACAGTAGCGTACCTATGCCCATGGCAGCAATGCCAATTAATAAATCTTTCATTTAAAACCTCCTTTTTAGATATGGTATATAGTTTTGGCTACTAATACTAGCTTGACATATAACAAATAATTGACGACATATATATTTGTATTTATAATTATCACCTGTAATTCAGGTCTCACCTGACGCACCTTATAATTTATTTTCCAAGTTTTATGCTTGGATTAATCGGGAGTAGCTCAGCGGTAGAGCGGGTGGCTGTTAACCACTAGGTCGCTGGTTCGAATCCAGTCTCCCGAGCCAGACCAAGCAGAGAAAAACGTAGACCTAGTTCCTAGACCTACAATAACTTCTCTCTTTGGTCAGAGAAATACTAATTTACAGTTCGTAAGTTACAAATGTTGGAACCGTCAGAAATGGCGGTTCTTTCATTTTACCCCTGTAAATTAGTTCTAACCCAGCCCCTCCCGTCCTGAAGGAGCAAGCACTCCAAAATCAGACCTGTTCCCTAGACCTGTCGCTATTAATAATCGATCAATCTTACTTTCATATCTATGACACTCCCAATACTAAGATTTTCAGCTTTTCTAATCTCTTTCTTAACTGGGAGCAAGTAAGTACCTGATTTTGTGTCTGGAAATATCGATGTTTTCCATACTGTTTTTCCAACACTCGCTTCAATTTTTACAGATCCAAAACCCCTCTTTGGCGAGCTACTTATTACCTTGATTTCGTCATAGTATTCTTTCGGTAAGGAAACGAAACACCACGCACCTTTGCCCGACCATTCCCATAGTTTGCTCTTGAAATTGATCTCCATATTTAGATTATACAGTTCACTATAAATAGAGTACACTTAACATTAATGTTAACTAAGATTAATGATACCGAGTCACTAGACCAAGTGTTTACCGCCCTCGCCAACAAACACAGGCGAGAAATTATGTATACACTTGGCTTACACCCAGCATCTATTGCTCAGTTAGCAGATCAACAAAAGTTGTCTTTGCCAGCTATACATAGGCACATCAGAGTGCTCGAGCAAGCAAGTTTAGTCCTGCGCAAGAAAGTTGGCAAAACCAACTTCCTAGCACTAGACAGAACAGCACTATTGTTGATGCAAAATTGGATAACTCAATATCATGCTTATTGGGGGAACAATCAAGAAAAACTGGAGAACTACGTCGCCAGTATTCAGAAGGGCGAGAATAAACTAAAGAAGGGATCGAAGAAATGAAGAAGTTCATATTTTTATACAAAGGTTTTATGCAACCAACGCCAGAAATTGGTCAGGCTTGGATGAAATGGTTCGAAGAAGTCGGTGACAAAATGATCGACGGAGGCAATCCATTCAGTGATGGTAGCGAAGTCTCAAAGACTGATGTTACGGCACTTGAAATGGGAATGGACGCCTTAACTGGCTATTCCATCATTAGTGCTGAGAGCAAAGAAGAAGCGATTGCACTAGCTAAGACCAACCCTATGATTACCAGCGTCGTCGTTTACGAACTAGCTAAGATGTAGTAATTGATCGAACCCGCATAAATAGCCACCATTTGGTGGCTATTTATGCTGCTTTCCCTGATGGCGTGTTACTATATGTATGGTTAACTATACATCTAGGAGAGAATAGTTGTTTATACGAGATAAAGAACACACGGTGGTGAATACTGTACGCGAGGCACGTACTTCTTTAAAGATGACCCAAGATGATCTCGCCGACAAAGTACAAGCCACACGTCAAACAATAATCGCTATAGAAAAAGGTAACTATGTACCGAGTGTACTGCTTGCGCTAAGGATTGCCGCTATACTAGACAAGAAGGTGGAGGAGATCTTTCAATATGAAAAAATATAAACAATTACTTGATGTCATCCTGCTTCTTGGCTTAGCTATCATTGCATTGTTGGCTGTTGCCCCAAAAACCTTCGTTATGCCCACTAGCGTGCAGATGTTAATCCTCGCAGCTGTACTCGGTCTTATTGCGACATTCTTAGTTCTGTTTTGGCGTGAACAACCCGACGATGAACGAGAAATGCAGAACCAAGCTTTAGCAAGTCGTTCCGCATATACTGTTGGCTCGCTTGTACTTATTACCGCACTTATAGTTCAAAGCCTTCATCACAATCTAGATCCTGCAATTCCCATAGCACTTCTGGCAATGATAGCTACAAAAATTAACGTCCAGCGAACCAAAGATGGTAAATAGTAATTGTTAAGTCAACTTGACATTGTGTGTATCGCTTAATTATACTTAGATCAACAATAAAACGTAAGTGAGGGTAATCATGAACAAAAAAGCATTAGTAATCGTAAGCATAGTCGTCGGACTATTTTTAGTCGGTGGTGGTGCATTGGCCTACAGCAATAATCAGAACGATAAAAAAGAGCAAGAAAAGATGGCCATGGAGAAAAAGGCTACCGACGAAGCTATGATGAAAAAAGACGAAGCAGCAGCCATGGAAAAGGACAAGATGGCAAAAGAAGGTGACGCCATGACGAAAGAAGACGCTATGGCCAAGCAAGGTTCATACGTAACACTTGCTGACTATAATAAAGACCCGAGCAAATATGCTGATTCAAAGAAGGTATACTTCTTCCATGCAAGCTGGTGCCCAATATGCCAAGGTATCGATAAAGAAATAAATGCCGATATGTCTAAAATTCCAGCAGGCGTAACGCTTATTAAAACAGATTTTGATAGCTCAACTGACTTACGCCAAAAATACGGTGTCACAACTCAGTACACATTTGTTCAAGTAGATAATAGTGGCAACGAAACAGCACAATGGTCTGCAACATCATTAGATAAAGCCGTTGCTGGCATAAAGTCATAGTAGCCATATGCTGCTTACAGCATTCCTATCATACGTCGCGGGGCTACTAACTGCACTAGCCCCGTGCGTACTTCCGCTACTGCCAATTATCCTTGGTGGTAGTTTGGCTGGAGATAAAAAGGATAAATGGCGGCCCTACATAATTACTGCTAGCTTGGTCATCTCCTTAATACTCTTTACAATCCTGCTGAAAGCCTCGACGGCACTCATTGGAATTGATCCAAGAGTTTGGGCTATTGGCTCGGGCGTTCTAGTAATAATTCTTGGATTCTTTATGTTGTTCCCGGACCTATGGGCGCAAGTAATTGGTAAGCTCGGTATCGAGCATAGATCGCAAGGCCTACTCGGCAAAGCCTACAAGCAAGAGAATGGCGTGATATCGGCAATTCTAATTGGTGCCGCACTTGGGCCAATTTTTAGTAGCTGTAGTCCAACCTATGCTTGGGTTATAGCTACAGTACTGCCCTCAAGCGCATTACTGGGAATGTTTTATCTAACTTTCTACGTACTCGGTGTTGCCACTGCATTATTAGCTATTGCTTTACTTGGTCGTAGACTACTCGCACGAATAAAATGGGCCAGCGATCCAAAAGGATGGTTTCAAAGAATTATAGCTATTCTATTCATCATTGTTGGTATTTTTGTCGCAACTGGTTTGGACAAAAAAGTGCAAACATACCTGGTTGAAAAAGACTTTTTGAGTATAAAGCTACTGGAAGAAAAGCTGGTTCCAGAAAACAATAACTCTCCCAAATCTAATAGCAATAGTTCAGTCAACAAGCAAAAGTTTAATGTCACAGCATATGATGCACCTGAGCTTAAGAACATTGCCGCTTGGATTAACAGCGACCCACAAACAATTGAAAGTCTGAAAGGGAAAGTCGTCTTAGTAGATTTTTGGACATATTCTTGTATTAACTGCCAGCGTACGCAACCATATTTAAATGCTTGGTACGATAAATACAATAATGACGGGCTAGTAATAATTGGTGTTCATGCCCCAGAATTTGGATTTGAAAAAGTTACAAAGAATGTACAAGATGCAGTTAAAGACGCAAATATTAAGTATCCTGTAGCCCTAGACAACGATTTCGCTACATGGCAAGCCTATGAAAATCGATTCTGGCCAGCAAAGTATTTGATAGATAAAGATGGTCAGGTTAGGTACACGCATTTTGGCGAGGGTGATTATACAGAAACTGAAGAAACCATTCAGGCATTACTTAAAGAATCTGGACAGACAGTAACGAATAAGATTGAAGTTGACCGTAGCATAAACTCAAGCGCTCGCGGACAAACCCCGGAAACATATTTAGGCTACGAACGCGCCGAACGCTTTGCCAACACAGACCAATTCGTAGCCAATCAACCCGCCAGTTACACATTAGCCAATACATTAAAGGCGAATGAGTGGTCACTAGGTGGGCAATGGCAAATTAATGATGAGTCTAGCCAAAGTCTTTCTAACGAATCAAAACTTAGTTTTAACTTTTCAGGAAAAGAAGTTTATCTTGTAATGAGTGGGCCTCCAGGAGCGCTAGTTGGAGTGTCAGTTGACGGTCAAAGCTCTCCTGGTGGGGCTGATGTTAATTCGAAAAATCAAGTTAGCATTAATGGCGCTCGTTTATATAAAATTGTGAATTTAGATAAGTACATGACTGGTAAAAAGTTAACTTTAACATTCCCGACAGGCGTTACGGTTAACGCATTTACATTTGGTAGTTAAACTTAAAGAAGGAGCAAAGCAGCATGGAAAATGACCATTTAACAAATGAACAAAAAGCCGTACTTCACAATAAAGCTACTGAGGCACCATTTACAGGTAAGTATCTAAATAACAAAGAGTCGGGTATGTACAATTGCGCAAACTGTCATGCACAACTCTTTTCGTCTGATACAAAGTTTGATTCAGGTTCGGGTTGGCCTAGTTTTGACGATGCGTTACCTGGTGCCGTTAAAGAAGTTACCGATAGCTCACACGGGATGGTACGGGTAGAAGCGGTATGTGCTGCTTGCGGTGGTCACTTAGGCCACATATTCAATGACGGTCCTACTGATACGACAGGTATGCGCTACTGTATTAACTCGCTATCTCTTGATTTTGATACAAAGAAAGTTGGCAATAATGATTAAAAAAGCATATTTTGCTGGTGGTTGCTTTTGGGGTCTCGAAGACCTTGTTCGAGAACAAATGGGCGTAATTGATACTGAGGTAGGCTACACGGGTGGCTCTAACGATAATCCTGATTATCGTAATCATCCAGGTCACGCTGAAGGACTTGAGATTACATACGACGACACAAAAACATCGTACAAGAAATTACTAGATTATTTTTTTCGAGTCCATGACCCAACTACGCTCGATAGGCAGGGTAACGATGTGGGTTCTGCATATCGATCAGCCATATTCTACCAGGACGAATCAGAGCGCAAAGATGCGGAAGCAATGATTAAGCTAGTGAATGATTCGGGGAATTGGGCTAATCCGGTTGTTACAACTCTTGAGCCATTTACAAAATTCTGGCCAGCAGAACCCTACCACCAAGATTACTTGCAAGAAAACCCGGGAGGTTATACATGTCATTATATACGGTCGTTTAGTAGTTATTTGGAACCTAATAATAAGGAGTAGTTATGTCAAAGATTACAATTTACAGCACAGCGACGTGCGCATACTGCAAAATGCTTAAGAGTTATCTACAAAGCAAAGATATTGCGTACGAAGAGAAACATGCAGATATAGATCAATCGGTAGCTCAAGAACTTTTTGAAAAAAGTGGTCAGCTGGGCGTTCCTTTTACAATTATCGAAACAGAAGATGGTTCTGAAGAAAAGATACTAGGTTTTGATAGAAAAAAAGTAGATCTTGTACTTGGTATTTCTTAGAAATTCGAATAATAATTACGATAAATAACAGATGTAAGCTAGTATGAAGTGAGCCAAAAATTAGGTGATAGAGACACTTGGTTCGAATCTGGTTGCGGGAGCCAGACCCAGCAGAGAAATAGGTAGACCAGGTTCCTAGACCTGTCCCTAACTTCTCTCCTTGGTCAGACAGAATGCTAATTTACAGTTCGTAAGTTACAAATGTTGGAACCGTCAGAAATGGCGGTTTTTTCATTTCACCCCTGTAACTTGGTTCGAACCCAGCCCCTCCCGTCTTGAAGGAGCAAGCACCCCAAAAGCTGACCCGTTCCCTAGACCTGTCCCTTTACAAAGTACCCCCTAGGGGTATACACTTTAGATATGAGAGAAGATATTAAAAAGCGCGCCAGTCACCGTACCAAAATTATTGAAGGCCAGATAAAAGGCTTACAAAAGATGATAGACAATGAGCAATATTGCATGGACATTCTCACTCAGAGTTTAGCAATCCAAAAGTCTCTAGCCTCACTGAATAAACTGATAGTAGAAAACCATATAACTACACATATTACTGACATGCTTAGCTCTAGTGATGAAAAAGAACAGACCAAAGCCCTTGAAGAACTACTGAACTTATACGAGCTCAACAACGTCAGGAGTAAGTAATGGATCATTCCATGCACGAAGGTCATCATGAATCTCATGACCACGATAAGCACGCGGGTCATAATCCAGATATGTTTAAGAAAAAATTTTGGCTAAGCTTTGCCTTAACAATCCCTGTACTTATTTTCTCTGAAACAATTCAGGAACTTTTTAATTACACAGCACCTACGTTTCCAGTAAGCGAATGGATTCCAGCTATTTTGGGCACAATCATCTTTTTCTACGGCGGACTCGTATTCCTAAAGAGCGCAAAAGCTGAGCTATCTACTAGACAGCCCGGCATGATGACCCTTATCTCGTTAGCCATTACTGTCGCATTCGGCTATAGCATTGCGGTGTCGTTTGGGCTACAAGGCATGGATTTCTGGTGGGAACTAGCAACGTTAGTAACCATCATGCTCTTGGGGCACTGGTTAGAGATGGCTTCAGTGCAAAATGCACAAGGTGCATTAAAAGAACTGGCAAAACTATTGCCTGATGAAGCTGAACTAATGACAAAAAATGGTACTAAAATAGTCACAGTCGCAAGTTTGAAAGTCGGCGATCTTGTATTGGTTCGCCCTGGCTCGACTATTCCTACAGACGGCATCGTTATTAAAGGTGAGTCCAAGGTCAATGAATCAATGCTTACGGGTGAATCGAAACCTGTTAGCAAGCTTATGAAATCACTCGTTATTGGTGGTGCAATAAATGGAAGTGGTGCCCTCACTATTAAAGTCACAAAAGTTGGAGAAGATACTGCGCTCGCTGGAATTATGAAATTGGTTGCTGATGCACAGAACAGTAAGTCAAAAACACAGATTGTGGCTGACCGTGCAGCATTCTACTTAACATTTATTGCACTAGGCGCAGCGATACTTACTGCAATCGGCTGGACATTCTTCAGCGACCAGTCTGCTTCATTTATTCTTGAAAGAGTAGTAACCGTTCTTGTTATAGCTTGTCCACACGCACTCGGCCTTGCAGTGCCTCTTGTTACAGCTATCTCAACTACTCTCGCCGCAAAGAATGGTCTGCTCGTTCGTGAGCGTATGGCGCTCGAATCAGCAAGAAACATTGACGTCGTATTATTCGATAAGACAGGAACACTGACCAAGGGTGAACAAGGAGTCGTCGATATCATTACTGATGGCGCAAAAGTTAACGATGTACTCGCTTTGGCCGCTTCAGTTGAACTTGAATCGGAGCATCCTATCGCAAAAGCAATTGTAACTTTTGCGAAAGGTAAAAAGCTGCAACTTAGCACCGCAAAAAAGTTTTCGGCAATGTCTGGTCGTGGTGCCAGAGCTACAGTCGGAGCCGATTTAGTGCACGTAGGTGGCCCAAGACTAATCGAGGAACTATCGCTGAAGTTAACTTCTAGCCTATTGAATGCTGCAACCAGTGCGAGTAATGATGGCAAGACAGTGGTTTATATCATCAAATCAAAAAAGGTTATCGGAGCAATTATGCTAGCCGATGTAATTCGACCAGAATCGAAAGAAGCTGTCAAAACATTGCAAAAAGCTGGAAAGCGAGTAGCTATGCTAACTGGTGACGCCAAGGGTGTTGCCGCATGGGTATCGAAAGAACTTGGAATTACAGAGTTCTTTGCTGAAGTTTTGCCTGAGCATAAAGCAGATGTTGTTAAAAAGCTTCAAGCCGATGGTAGCAAAGTTGCTATGGTCGGTGATGGGGTAAACGACGCCCCCGCACTCACACAAGCAGACGTAGGCATAGCTATTGGGGCTGGTACAGACGTCGCCATTGAATCTGCTGGAATTGTACTGGCTAGCAGTGATCCACGTGGTGTTGCAAAAATTGTCATCCTCTCAAAAGCTACTTACAGAAAAATGATTCAGAATTTGGCTTGGGCAACGGGCTACAACGCCATTGCTATACCACTAGCTGCAGGTGTGACGGCTGGATTAGGTTTTGTACTTTCTCCAGCTATAGGTGCAGTGCTCATGTCGCTTTCTACTATCATAGTAGCAGTTAACGCTCAATTCTTAAGGAAGTTGGATTTAGGGTAAAATATAGGTATGAAGAAGCTAATAACTGGCATCATTACAGTCTTTACAGTCCTACTGTTCAACACGTTTGGCTCGGCTCTACATGCATCAGCAATGCCAATGGCATCTCACGAAATGGGTAGCATGAACCATGAAACTAGCAGTTCGACGTCCTGTGCAACACTATGTCGTACGGCTGTTATAAATAAAGAAGATATTCTCAATTTAGAAAATGATGAAGAGAACGATGAGCCAACAATACCGTTTTACGCTCAGGGTGAAGTTTTTAAGTTCAGCGAGATTCATGTAAATCAAAGGATCTATGCTGATTCTGTTAAGCCACCCCCAAAGATACCGATATATATTCTGTACAGTGTATTTAGAGTCTAGGATTTGTTTGTTAGTTCAAGCAATATCTTTAATTTAACGTGGAGAATATATGAAGAAGAAAACCAATAAGAACAACATCGTTATAGTGGCAACTGTCGCAATCGTGGCTATTGCAGGAGTCAGTGTCTACGCAATTAGTAACAATGACGATGGGATGATGGGCAACAACAATATGATGGGTGAAAACTCGTCACAGCAAGTAAGTTCAAGCAGTCTAGTAGACAAAAACTCGGCTGATTACAAAATGTACAGCGAACTTACTGGTGACGACTATGACCGTATGTTTATCGCCAATATGATTGAGCACCACAAGGGTGCGGTTGATATGGCAAAGTTAGCAAAGACTAACGCAAAGCACCAAGAACTAAAAGACATGGCTGATGATATAATTTCAGCTCAAAGCAAAGAAATTACTGATATGGAAAGTTGGCAAACAGCTTGGAGTTACCCATCAAGTAGCGGAGAAATGATGATGGATCATTCAGCTATGGGAATGATGGCAGATATGGGACAAATGACTGAAGAGCTAAAAGGACTTACCGGCGATGCGTTTGATAAAGCTTTCCTAGCTTCAATGATAGAACACCACCAATCAGCAATAAATATGGCATATCCTGGTCAGACAAACGCAAAGCATGACGAAGTAAAAACATTAACAAAAGCTATTGTAGCTGCTCAGAGTAGTGAAATTGCACAGATGAAACAATGGCAAAAAGACTGGGGCTACGCAAACTAGAACACAGATTCTATAAGTGTATATATCATAGAAATATTAAATATTAATAAACACTCGGAGAATATATGAAAACCCCAGAACTTAGAAGGCCAAATAAAGCCGTAATAGGCATTACGGGCATATTGATTGGTATGTTGGTAATATTGGGCATAAGATTTGTGTCTTATGAACCACCAAAAGATGTACACTATCATGCCAACTTTGCTGTCTATGTTGATGGCAAGCAAGAGCAGTTTAGTAACCCATTACTTTACGAAGAAATTTCTGAATGTAGCATAAGTACTGAAGAGAAACCAGGTGAACGTGCACATTTACATGAAAATATTAAAGATGTAGTTCATGTGGAAGATAGCGCAGTAACTTGGGGAAATTTTTTCCAGAACATAAATTGGAATGTCAGTGACAAGTATTTAGATACTTCTGACGTACTGTTAGTTAACAACGACACAAAAAAAGTGACCTATATATTAAACGGTGAAGAAGTCAGCAATATAACTAACAAAGTTATTGGAGATAAAGATAGGTTGTTAGTAAGTTACGGTTCGTCGACAAAAGACGAGTTGAGTAAACAGTTTGATACAGTTGCTACGACTGCAGAAAAGTACAATATTACAAAAGACCCAGCATCATGCAGCGGTGGTCATAGCGAAGACAGCATAAAAGACAGGTTGAAGCATTTGTTTTAATAATAACTATAGTTAAAAGAAGTAATCCAAGAGTCTATCTATAGAACTCTAGTTCGCCATCCTTTATTTGCAACATAGGACCCATGTTTGATGCTAAGAATGTTCTCTCACTATCCGTGCCGTCAGCAAGTACGTATCGAGCATACTCAATGAATGGATTATCTAGTTTTTGATCGATTTTGTAGTGAGTAAGTATAGTTTTAGTTGTATAGAAGTGTTTGTCGACCCTTGCTCTAAGTTTTTCGGTTATTTTTATGTCCTCGTGATGTTTCTCAATAAAACCCTGCATCAATTCACAAAGTCTTTCTTCATTCACATATTTCTCGGCACAGTTTGGGTCTTTACGTCTTGTGCAGTTGTAGTATACGAATCTTTTTACGTCACCATTTTTTAGCGTCTTGAATTTGTCTTGTGCTGTGATATCTGCAGTACACCGTCCACACTTCAATAGTCCTCGGAAGGCGAATGTCTTTGACCCCCACACACCCTTGTTTACACCTCTCGTTTCTTGCACTAGATCGAATAGCTCTTTAGATATAAGTGGTTTATGAGCACCTGTATACCATGGTGCATCAGGTGCTTCGGGATATTGAAATTTACCGTAGTAAAAGGACGTGCCGAGAATCACTAGTATTTGGCTCACACTAATTGGTTTGCCCGAACGGTTAGTGAAGCCTTGCTCATCAAGCCATGCTTTTATCCTGCGACCGCTCCAACGCTCATACCCAGCTTTTTGAAAAGCTTCGATAATTAGTTCCGATCTATCAGGATCGAGGATTATGTCGTTAACACCTGCGAATGCTCGATTCATGTATCCAAGTGGTGCAACGCCTGGTCGCCAACCCATCTCGCATTTATTTCTAATACCTCGTTTGACATTAATACTTTTGTTATCGTTCTCAAGCTTAGCCTGGGAGCACAGAATCATGAGTAAGAACTTCTCGTTCGGGTTATTTGTGAACGTCTGCGAGTAAGTGCGGATATGTAGTAGTTTGCCTTGATCCATGAGGTCAACAACCGATCCAAGGTCGCCAGCATTCCTGCTTAGTCGATCGGGTGCCCATGTGAGGACGGCATTATATTCTTCGCTTGCTAAGCCCTTAA
>WBZP01005261.1_pt1 | contig 13224 bp, 13 predicted proteins | sample 5204301 | NCBI WGS metagenome assembly WBZP01 (sample SAMN12412401, study PRJNA552823) | activated sludge metagenome | isolation source: activated sludge from nitrification reactor of wastewater treatment plant... | place: USA: Pennsylvania | collected 2017
GCCGCGCGCATGCACGCCGCTCTGCGGCCCGGCGGCCGGCTCGTCGCCGAGTTCGGGGGCTTCGGCAACGTCGCGGCCATCCGCACAGCCCTCACTGCCGCCATGACCGCACACGGATATGCCGACTCCGATCCCGGCCAGTACTACCCCACAGCCGAGTCCTACGCTGCCGTTCTGCGCAGCGCCGGCTTCGTTGACGTCGCCGCTGAACTCGTCCCGCGCCAGACCCTGCTGCCCGGACTCATGGACGACTGGCTGCGGACGTTCCGCCAGGGGTTCCTGGACGCCCACCACGTTCCACCGGACCGACAGTCCGGCGTCATCGCCCAAGCCGTTGCCCTGCTCCGACCTGCCTTGTATGACCCTGGCACAGGGTGCTGGTACGCCGACTACGTCCGACTCCGGGTCAGCGCTCGACGACCCGACCACGGCTGAGACGGTTAGAGTCAGGCCATGACCAAGTGGGAGTACGCAACAGCACCTGTCCTGATCCACGCCACCCAACAGATCCTGAACAACTGGGGAATGGACGGCTGGGAACTCGTTCAGATCGTGCCCGGCCCCAACCCAGAGAACATGGTGGCCTACTTCAAGCGGCCCGTGCAGTGAGCCGCGTCGAGGAACGGCTCGCGCAGTTGGGCTACGAGTTGCCGGCCACCCCACAACCATTGGCGGCCTACGTGCCGGCGACCGTCGTGGATGACTGGATCTACACAGCAGGCCAGTTGCCCATGCGCGAGGGCGTGCCCCTGGCCACCGGGCTCGTCGGCTCCGAGGTCAGCCCCGAACTGGCCGCGGAATGTGCCCGGCAGTGCGCCCTGAACGGTCTCGCCGCCATCAAGGGCGTGGCCGGAGACCTGGACGCAGTGGCGCAGATCGTCAAGGTGACCGGATTCGTGGCCAGTGCACCCGGATTCACCGGACAACCGGTCGTCCTGAACGGCGCCAGCCAGCTTCTCGGCGAACTGTTGGGGGAGTCCGGGGTACATGCCCGATCGGCTGTCGGCGTGGCTGTCCTGCCACTGAACGTCCCGGTCGAAGTCGAGTTCATCGCGCGCCTACGGGGGTGACCATGCAGCCCGAGCGCCCGACGTTGGCGATGCCCGAGGAACTGACTCGCCGGGCCTGGGCAGTCATCAACGGTGACGACGATTGGCAGGCGCCCCCGGCCAAGGATGCCGCCACGGTCATCCTTCTGCGCAACCGCGCACGAGGTGGCGGCGTCGAAGTGTTCCTGCAGCGGCGCGTGGGCCGTATGAAGTTCGCGCCTGGCATGTACGTCTTCCCCGGGGGCCGGGTCGAGGGGTCCGACGCCGATGTCGCCTGGCGTGGACCGACCGACGAGCCGTTCCCGATCCCGGCTGGCGCGGGGGTCACCGCCACGTTCCGGGCGCTGACGACGGCCGGCGCCCGTGAAACCTGGGAAGAGGCCGGAACAGCACTGGCCAGCGACGAAGCCGGTCCCGTGGCAGGAACCCCCGCTGAACCGACCGACGACTTCGTCGCGTGGCTAGGACACGAGGGCCTCTTCGTCGACGGCTCGTTGTTCGGCGCGTGGACCCACTGGATCACCCCCGAGGTCGAATCGCGCCGGTTCGACACGCGGTTCCTGGTGGCCGAATTGCCGACGGGCCAACAGTCCGTCGACCGTGGTGTGGAGTCCGACCACTCGACGTGGTTCACACCCGGACAGGCGCTCGACCGGATGCGATCGGGTCAGATGCCCATGCTCCCGCCCACCTCGGACGCCCTGGCCCAACTGGCGGAGTTCGGGTCGAGTTCCGCGATCATGGCCGAGGCTGTGGCCCGGCGACCACGTCCACTGTTGCCACGACCGGTGGTGGCGCACGACGGCGGCATCGGCTGGCTCCTCGTGGACGCATACACCGGCGAACCGGTCTCGCAGCCATGACGCGCGCACCCGCCGTCCTCGGGTCGACCGATCCGTGGGACTCAGGCGAGGTCCTGCCCACAGCCGAGTGCGTACTGGCCCCGAACGCATCACCCATGACCCTGGACGGCACCAACACGTGGATCTTGGGAGCCCCCGGCGATGCCGCAGTGATCGTGGACCCCGGTCCGTCGGACGCGGGACATCTGGCGGCGATCGAGGCAGCCCTTCGCCGACGCGACCAGTCCCCTGCAGCGATTCTGCTGACCCACGGACACCATGACCACTCCGAAGGGGCCCGGCAGTTGGCAGAACTATTGGGAGTCGGCGTGCGCGCCTTGGATCCCCGCCATCGATATGGTTCTGAGGGGCTCAGTGCGGGCGACACGGTGGTGTCCGGCACATGGGAACTGCGGGTGATCGCGACCCCCGGACACAGTTCCGACTCGCTCAGTTTCCACCTGGTGCGGGAGCAGGCCATCCTGACCGGCGACACCCTGCTGGGTCGCGGGACCACAGTCGTGGCGTGGCCTGACGGGTCACTGCGCGACTACCTGCGCTCGCTGCAGGACCTCAAGAGGCTGGCCGAAGAACACGGGCTCAGCCACGCTCTCCCCGGGCACGGGCCGGCTATCGACGACCCACTGACCTTGTTGGATCACTACCTGCAGCACCGCCAGGAGCGGCTGGACCAGGTCCGGGCCGCCATCGAAGCTGGTGCGGCATCGGTGGCCGACGTAGTGGACATGGTCTACGAGCCTCTACCACCCGGCGTGTACCCGGCGGCCTACGCCAGCGCGAGTGCCCAGTGGGAGTACCTGACCGGTACGGCATCGGAGCACCACGGCCGCTGAAGTTCGGTGCGATCAAGCCGCCTTTCGACCGGCCACAGACCCGTCATCAACGTAGGGTGCAGTACGAGACGGAGGCAGAGCGTCGAAGGGACTCGACATGCCGGTCTGGCCCGGAGAGCGCAAGTCTCAGGCGTCAGTGGCGTTCCTGGCCGTGGCCGCCTGCATCGTTCCACTCGCCCACTCGGGACCTGCGACGGCCGGGAAACCCGGCCCCGAGGGGAGGGTCACCATCTGCCACCGGACCGCGTCCGACTCGAACCCGTACACACAGATCACAGTGGATGCCTCGGCAGTGGATGGGAAGGGCGGTGGCGATCACTACCTCAGTCATACAGGGCCGATCTGGAATCCGAACTTGCCCCAGGGAACGAAGTGGGGCGACATCATCCCGCCGATCCCGGGCGCCCATGACGGCTTGAACTGGACGCGCAAGGGTCGCCTGATCTGGAGACGTGGTTGCCCCCACATCGACGGTGGAAACGTCCCATCCCCATCGCCGAGCCCTCTGTCACCATCGGCGACGCCGACCGCACCAACCGCGTCGGCGTCCCCGCGACCAAGCGCGTCGCCGTCAGCCTCTGCGTCGTCGACGCCCTCCACTTCGACGACGCCCTCGGCGTCCCCTTCCGATTCCCGGTCGCCATCGGCCTCGCCAGCACCTCCGGAACCTCCTGAGGAGCCGACGACCCCCATCGTCGTGATCCCCGGCCAACCCGACGGTGGCGGCATAGAGCCGCGCAACTGGACGAGGCTCCTGAAGCGTGTGAAGTCACCGGGCACACTGACGATCCAGGTTGCCTGCACGGTCAACGGGGTTCGCCACGCCCACAACTGCAACAGTCGTCAGAAGAAGGGTGTCAGCGTCCGGTTGCCGTGCAATGGCACCATCGACGTCCGGGTCCGAGTCGTTGCCCGACGTGAGGGCATGCGCAAGACGGTCTGGAGCGGCCGCTGGAAGGTCAACACGACGTCGCTCGTGGCGTGCGTCGTCGAAGGACGAGGCTAGAGCCGATCTCCGGGGAGGTCATCCCGACGTGTTCGTCAAGCCGGCCCGGGCAGCCAAGTCAGAGGATCGACCAGGCTTCGGTCAGCACCGACCGCAGGATGCCCTCGATCTCGTCGAACTCGGGCTGGCCGATGATCAGCGGCGGGGCCAACTGGATCACGGGGTCGCCGCGGTCGTCGGCGCGGCAGTACAGGCCGGCGTCGAAGAGTGCCTTGGACAAGAACCCGCGCAGCAACCGCTCGGCCTCGTCCTCGTTGAACGTCTCCTTGGTCACCTTGTCCTTGACCAACTCGATGCCATAGAAGTAGCCGGCGCCGCGGACGTCCCCGACGATGGGCAGATCGTTGAGCTTGTCCAAAGTGGCCCGGAAGTTGACCTCGTTGGTCTGGACGTGCTCGAAGATCCCTTCCTTCTCGAACAGGTCGAGGTTGGCCATGGCCACGGCAGCCGACACCGGGTGTCCGCCGAATGTGTACCCGTGCAGGAATGAGTTCTGGCCGTGCTTGAAGGGCTCGAACAGTCGCTCGCTGGCGATCATCGCACCCATCGGGGAGTAGCCGCTGGTCAGGCCCTTGGCCGACGTGATGATGTCAGGGGTGACGCCGTAGCGTTTCGTCGCGAAGATGTCGCCGATGCGCCCGTAGGCCGTGATGGTCTCGTCCGCCACGAACAGCACGTCGTACTGGTCGCAGATCTCGCGAACCCTCTGCAGGTATCCGGGCGGAGGCGGGAAGCAGCCGCCGGAGTTCTGCACCGGTTCGAGGAAGACGGCCGCGACCGTGTCAGGCCCCTCCATCTCGATGGCCTCGGCGATGCGGTCGGCGGCGTAACGGCCGAAGGCCTCCTCGTCGTCGCCGTACTCGGCAGCGCGATAGAAGTTGGTGTTGGGGACCTTGAGGGCACCGGGGACGAGCGGCTCGAAGGCCTCCTTGGCCGCGGGGATACCAGTGATCGACAGCGCCCCTTGCGGAGTGCCGTGATACGCCACGTTGCGGCTGATGACCTTGTACTTCTGCGGCTTGCCGGTCAAGCGGAAGAACTGCTTGGCGAGCTTCCAGGCTGTCTCGACGGCCTCACCGCCGCCCGACGTGAAGAACACACGGTTCAGGTCGCCCGGCGCCATGTCGGCCAGCCGCTCGGCCAAGTGGATCGCCTGCGGGTGCGCGTAGGACCAGATCGGGAAGAACGCGAGCTCCTTGGCCTGCGCCGCCGCGGCTTCGGCCAGTTCGGTTCGGCCATGACCCATCTGAACGGTGAACAGGCCTGCCAGGCCGTCCAGGTACTTGCGGCCCTGGTCATCCCAGATGTAGGCGCCATCGCCCTTGACGATGACGGGCACATGACCGCCGGCCTCATACGTCGAGTGCCGGGTGAAGTGCATCCACAAGTGATCGCGGGCGGCTTCGGCCAGCGGGTCCGGCCCGGATTCGGTCACATACTGCGGCGTGCTGGTCATCGCGCTCCCCATTGATAGGTCTGCTTATGCAGTTTGAAATAGACGTAACTCTCGGCGTGACGCACGCCCGGGACCGCCCGGATCTGTGTCACCACGTCATACAGGTTCTGGTCGTCGACGGCCACGACCTCGGCGAACAGATCCACTCCACCGGCCGTCGCCACCAGGTAGTCGACCTCTTCGATCTCGCCGATCAGATCGGCGGCGGCGTCGATGTCGCCATCGACGCGGATGGCGATCATCGCAGCGCGCGAATAGCCCATCTGCAGCTGGTCCGTGATCGCGACGATCTGAATGACTCCCGACTTCATGAGCCGACTGACGCGCTGGCGGACCGACGCCTCGGAACGGTTGACCCGCTTGGCGATGTCGGCGAACGAGCGACGGCCGTCCTCCTGCAGAAGATGGACGATCGCGCGGTTCACCTCGTCCAAGCTCACGGGAGATGTCTGCGGCATTTCTCGATTCTGACTCATGGCGCGGCAATTTTCAACGTTTTCCGTAGGGTATTCCCTTCGCCGATACTAATACCGTAGGATGCAGATCACTTCGCTCCGCCACTCCCCTGCCTGCACCGAGGAGACGTTCATATGCAGATCAACAGCGTGATCAACGGCCGGATCGCACCCGCCGGAGGCAACGAGTTGGAACTGGTCGATCCCAGCACCGGTGAGGTCTTCGCCGGCGCCCCCATCGCCTCTGCCACCGACGTCGACACCGCGGTGTCGGCCGCCCGTGAGGCGTTCACATCGTGGCGTGACACGACTCCCGGCGAGCGACAGATGGCCATCTTGAAGATCGCTGACCTGATCGAACAGAACGCCGACGAACTCGTGAGGCTCGAGTCGCAGAACACCGGCAAGCCGATCGCGGTGACGCACGCCGAAGAGATCCCGCCCATGGTCGACCAAGTCCGGTTCTTCGCCGGTGCGGCTCGAGTGCTCGAAGGCCGATCGGCCGGGGAGTACATGGCCGGGTTCACGTCGATGATCCGACGCGAGCCGGTCGGGGTCATCGGCCAGGTGACGCCCTGGAACTACCCATTGCTCATGGCCATCTGGAAGTTCATCCCAGCCATCGCCGCGGGTAACGCCGTGATCCTGAAGCCCTCGGACACCACCCCGGTGTCCACGGTGCGCCTGGCCGAGATGATCACCCAGGCCGAGATCCTTCCCGCCGGAGTGTTCAACGTGATCACCGGCGACCGTGACACGGGTCGCACCCTGGTGTCCCACGCCGGAGTCGACATGGTGGCCATCACCGGTTCTGTGCGGGCGGGCATGCAGGTCGCCGAAGAGGCATCCAAGTCGGTCAAGCGCGTGCACCTGGAGTTGGGTGGCAAGGCACCGGTCGTGGTGTTCGATGACGCCGACGCCGCCAAGGCCGCCGAGTGGTTGGCCGTGGCGGGATTCTTCAACGCGGGCCAGGACTGCACAGCCGCCACCCGGGTGATGGCACAGTCGGGCATCCACGACGAGTTCGTGGCCGCGCTCGCGGAGCAAGCCAAGGCCACCAAGACCACGTACGAGAACGGTCCGGGCGACGAGGACGCCTTGGTGCCGCCGCTCAACAACGTCAATCAGATGGACAAGGTTCTCGGCTTCATCGACCGGACCCCAGCACACGCCACTGTCGCTGCCGGAGGAGTCCGACCGGGAGAACGTGGCTTCTACATCGATCCCACGGTCATCAGCGGGCTCGAGCAGTCCGACGAGATGATCCAGAACGAGATCTTCGGGCCCGTCATGACCGTCCAGAAGTTCGAGACCGAGGCCGAGGCCGTCGAGAAGGCCAATGGCGTCGTGTACGGACTGGCGTCCAGCGTCTGGACCGAGAACCACGGCCGGGCGCTGCGCATGGCCAAAGCGTTGGACTTCGGCACCGTGTGGATCAACACGCACATACCGTTGGTGGCCGAGATGCCGCACGGTGGCTACAAGCAGTCCGGGTACGGCAAGGATCTGTCCATGTACGGCCTCGAGGACTACACCCGTATCAAGCACGTCATGTCGTCGATCGAGGAGTGAGCCCGGCATGACACATGGGCAGTGGATCAACGGCCGGGCAGCCGAAGGCAGTTCCGGCGAGAAGCTCGACGTCGTCAACCCCGCCAACGGCCGAGTCGTCGAGACCCTGACGCTGGCCGACGCCACAGACGTCGACGCAGCGGTCCAGGCCGCCGCGGCGGCGTTCCGGGAATGGTCCACTGTCCCGCCCGTGGTGCGCAGCGAAGCGCTGCTCGCGCTGGCAGCGCGCATGAAGACCCGCGCGGACGAGTACGCGCGCGTCGAGTCCGAACAGGCGGGCAAGCCGATCAGATTGACGACAGGATTCGATGTACCCGGCTCCATAGACAACGCCCTGTTCTTCGCCGGGGCCGCCCGCCACCTGCAAGGCAGCGCCGCTACCGAGTGGGACGGCGACCACACATCGACGATCAGGCGCGAGCCCATCGGGGTCGTGGGATCCATCGCACCGTGGAACTACCCGCTCCAGATGGCCATGTGGAAGATGCTGCCGGCGATCGCCGCAGGTAACACCGTGGTTCTCAAACCCAGCGAACTGACTCCACTGACGAGCCTGATGCTGGCCGAGGACGCCAGCGCAGCGGGGCTGCCCGACGGTGTGTTCAACGTCCTCACCGGCACCGGGCCGGCGGTCGGAGAGGCTTTGGTGTCGCATCCCGCGGTGCGCATGGTGTCGTTCACGGGATCGACCCGTGTCGGACACCGAGTGTCCGAGATCGCATCGCAGCAACTCAAGCGCGCCCACCTGGAACTGGGCGGCAAGGCGCCGTTCGTCGTGTTCGAGGACGCCGACTTGGACGCCGCCATCCAGGGCGCCGTTGCGGGCAGCCTGATCAACACCGGCCAGGACTGCACTGCCGCGACCCGCGCTTACGTCCACAGCTCGCTGTTCGACGACTTCATCGACGGCGTCACCCGGGTCATGGACGGCATCCAGCTGGGTGACACCAGCAACGAGAACACCGACCTGGGTCCACTCATCTCGACCGCACAGCAACGCAAGGTGGCCGACATGGTTCAGCGGGCTGTCGATGCCGGGGCCACGGTGGCCTGCGGTGGCCGGATCCCCGACGACTTGGCCGACGGCTCCTTCTACCGCCCGACGCTGATCGTCGGAGCCGCACAGGACAGCGAGATCGTGCAGGACGAGATCTTCGGCCCAGTACTGGTCGCGCTGCCCTTCGACACCGATGACGAGGGTTTGGCTCTGGCCAACGACACCGTGTACGGCCTGGCAGCCTCCGCCTGGACCACCGACGTGGTGCTCGCCCATCGAGCCAGCCGGGAGATCGAGGCCGGCTGCGTGTGGATCAACGACCACATCCCGATCGTGTCCGAGATGCCGCATGGCGGCTACAAACAGTCCGGCATGGGCAAGGACATGAGCATGTACTCGTTCGACGAATACACCCAGGTCAAGCACGTCTCGATGGACATCACCGGTGCCGCCCGTAAGGACTGGCACCGCACCATCTTCGCCGACCCCGACCCCCGCCAGTGAGCCCCCAGTTGACGAAACCGGAGTAGAACGTGACTGACTCGATCGATCCGCGCGTGGAGTTCCTGCGCAACGCCATGTCCCGGCGGGGATTCCTGGGAGCCGTGGGCGCCACTGGCGCCGCGGCTGCTCTCGCGGCTTGCGGAACTCGCGGCGCCGCCAATGGCACCACCCCCACAGCGGCCACCGGTGGAGACAGCAAGACCATTGTGTGGGCGAACTGGACCCTGTACTTGGACTATGACGAGGAGTCCAAGACCTACCCGACGCTGGAGCGCTTCGAGAAGGAGACCGGCTATACGGTCGAATACCGCGAGGACATCGAGGACAACGTCTCGTTCAACGGCAAGGTCGCCCCGCAGTTGGCCAACGGGCAGAACATCGGGTACGACCTCGTGACTCCCACCGACTGGTTGGTCGCCGAATGGATCCGAAAGGGCTATGCAGCCGGCATCGACGCCGCCAATGTGCCGAACAAGAAGAACATCCTGCCGGCACTGGCCGAGGTTCAGTTCGACCCGGGCCGTGAATACTCCCTGACCTGGCAGACGGGCTTCGGCGGTGTCGCATGGAACAAGGAGTTCGTCCCCAACGGCATCACAAGCCTCGACCAGTTGTGGGCACCGGAACTCAACGGCAAGGTCGTCGTTCTGTCAGAGATGCGCGACACGATCGGTCTCATCATGCTCAGCCAAGGGGTGGACATCAGTCAGCCCTTCACCTCCGAGCAGTTCAACGCTGCACTCGACGTGCTGCAGCAGCAGGTCGACTCGGGCCAGGTCAAGCAGGTCAAGGGCAACTCCTACAAGGAGGATCTGATCAACGGCCAGGCCTGGGCTGCGATCGGGTGGAGCGGTGACATCTTCCAGATCAATGCCGAGAACGGCGACAAGTGGGGATTCGATCTGCCTGAGACCGGCGGGACCCTGTGGTCGGACAACTTGGTGATCCCCGTGACAGCGGGCAACAAGACCGGCGCCGAGGCGCTCATGAACTTCTACTACGACCCCAAGAACGCGGCAGAGGTGGCGGCATACGTCAACTACGTCTGCCCCGTCCAAGGGGCGCAAGAGGAGATGAAGAAGATCGATCCCAAACTCGCAGCCAGCGAATGGATCTTCCCGACCGAAGAGATTCTGAGTAATGCGTTCGTGTTCCGACCGTTGACACCCGAGGAGCAGGCGGAGTACTCCGAAGCCTTCGGCCGAGTAATCCAGGGATGACAAGAATGTCCAAGAAGACCGATATCACCAAGGCCGAGGGCGACCTGTACCTCGAGAACCTGACCAAGCAGTTCGGCGACTTCAAGGCGGTGGATGACCTGTCGCTGCACGTGCCGCAAGGCTCATTCTTCGCTCTGCTCGGACCCTCCGGCTGCGGCAAGACGACGACCCTGCGCATGGTGGCGGGTCTCGAGGACCCGACTGCCGGCCGTATCCGCATCGGCGACGCGGAGATCACTCACGAGCGCCCATACAAGCGTCCGGTCAACACCGTGTTCCAGAACTACGCGCTGTTCCCGCACATGGACATCTACGAGAACGTCGCATTCGGCCTCAAGCGCCGGGGCATCAAGGATGCCGACAAGCAGGTGAACGAGGCCCTCGAACTCATCCAGTTGTCCCAGGTCGCCAAGCGCAAGCCGACGCAACTGTCCGGTGGCCAGCAGCAGCGCGTCGCGCTGGCACGCGCGATCGTCAACCGGCCAGCCGTACTGCTGCTCGACGAGCCATTGGGCGCCCTGGACCTCAAACTGCGCCGCCAGATGCAGTTGGAACTCAAACGTATCCAGATGGAGGTCGGTCTGACGTTCATCCATGTGACACACGACCAGGAGGAAGCCATGACCATGGCCGACACCGTGGCCGTGATGAACAACGGGATCATCGAGCAGATGGGTGCCCCCACCGATCTGTACGAGTCCCCCAAGACGGCGTTCGTCGCCAACTTCCTGGGGCAGTCCAACCTGTTCCCCGCCAAGGTGGTCGAGGTAGACGGCAGCGAGATTGTCCTGGAAGACCCCGACGGCCGGTTCCGAATGCCGATGGCCCGTGTGTCCGAGGTCGCCAACACCAGTGCCGGGTCGAGTGTCCTGGTCGGCGTGCGGCCCGAGAAGATCGCCATCGGGCCGCTCTCCGATGCCGACGAACCGCCTGCCGACGGCAACTTTGTCGATGGCATCGTCGAAAGCGCCAGCTTCTTGGGCGTCAGCACCCAGTACGAGATCAAGACACCCGGCGGCGAGAACATCAGTGTCTTCGCCCAGAACCTGGACGTTCAGGGGCTGTTGCCCGTCGCGGCTCGCGCCCGCCTGCGCTGGCAGCCGCAGCATGCCTTCGTTCTCGACGGCCACGAGGACATCAACGCCGGCGTGGAGCCTGACGTCATCGAGGTGAGCTGATCATGGCTATCGCTGCAGCCATCGGCGACACCCTCGAAGACGAACGCAAGCCCGTCAAGCCCACCAAGCGCGGCAAGTGGACACCGTACCTGCTCATGCTTCCGGGCATGCTGTGGCTCGCGATCTTCTTCGTGGTGCCATTGGTGACACTGTTCGGCACAAGTCTGATGACGCCCGTGCCCGGCGGTGAGGTCGGCGAGTTCGACCAGACGTTCCACTTCATGAACTACGTGGACACGCTGACCGACTCCACCTACTACGTGCCGCTGATCCGGTCGTTCATCTACTCCGGGATCGCCACCATCCTTGCCCTGTTGATCGGCTATCCGCTGGCGTATGCGATCGCGTTCAAGGGCGGAAAGCACCGCAACCTCCTGCTGGTCATGGTCATCGCGCCGTTCTTCGTCTCGTTCATCCTTCGGACCATCGCGTGGCGCCAGATCCTGGCCGACGAGGGACCCGTCGTGGCCGTCCTGCGCACTATCGGGGTGGTCGGCCCCACGGCGGGTGTCTATCCCTCTGCCTTCGCCGTGATCATGGGTCTGACCTACAACTTCCTGCCCTTCATGACACTGCCGATCTACGCGAGTCTCGAGCGCGTCGATCACCGGCTCATCGAGGCGTCAGGCGACCTTTACGCAAAGCCTTGGACCGGGTTCCGCAAGGTGACCTTCCCGCTTTCTCTACCGGGTGTCGTGGCGGGAACCCTGTTGACGTTCATCCCCGCGGCCGGCGACTACGTCAACGCCGCGCTGCTCGGGCGGCCATCCAACACCATGATCGGTAACCGGATCGAATACACGTTCCTGAGCGTCAACGACTATCCAACCGCTGCGGTGCTCTCCTTCATCCTGATGGCCTGCATCTTGGCGATGGTCCTGGTCTACGTTCGCAAGGTCGGCACGGAGGATCTGGTATGAGCACCACAGCGTCATCGACAAGCACCGCCCAATCCCCGGCACCCAAGGCGCCTTTCGGCACGCGGGTCCGCAACTGGTTCAGCGAGAACGCGCTGCGGATCTATATGGTCATCGCGTTCTTCTACTTGCTGCTTCCGGTGGCATACACCTTCATCTTCTCGTTCAACGACGCCGGACGCACCAACCTGGTGTGGCAGGGCTTCACTCTGGACAACTGGATGAACCCCTGTGGCGCCCCAGAGGTCTGCGGCTCGGTGGTCAACTCGTTGGTCCTCGGTGCCATGGTCACGGCGGTGGCCACGATCCTCGGCACCTTGATCGCGTTCTCGCTGGTGCGGTTCCGTTTCACCGGCCGCTCCACGACGAACCTGTTGATCTTCCTGCCCATGGCCACTCCCGAGGTCGTGCTTGGCTCGTCGTTGTTGGCACTCTTCCTGAATGTCTTCGTTCCCCTGGGGTTCTGGACGGTCTTCATCGCGCACGTGATGTTCTGCATCAGCTTCGTGGTCGTCACGGTCAAAGCGCGCCTGGCCAGCCTGGACCCACGACTGGAGCAGGCAGCGATGGATCTCTACGCCAGCGAACGCGAGGCCTTCCGCCGCATCACGTTGCCGCTGGTCGGCCCCGGCATCGCCGCCGCCGCTCTGCTGGCGTTCTCGCTGAGCTTCGACGACTTCATCATCACGAACTTCAACTCGGGCCAGTTCACGACTTTCCCCAAGTTCGTGTACGTGTCGGCCACGCGCGGCATCCCGCCGCAGGCCAACGTGATCGCCTCAGCCATGTTCTTCATCGCCTTGGCCATCGTGCTGATCAGCCAGTTCGCCAGCCGAAAGAAGCAGGAGGCCTGAGCGATGCCGTTCGCCCAGTCGCCGGGCGAACACGCGTACGCAGCACTGCGCGATGTCCGGCACGAACCCCTGTGGTCTGCCGACCCTGCGCGACCCATCGCCCGCGACCCACTAGTCGGGCGCCTCGACGCCGACTTGGTGGTTGTGGGTGCCGGCCTCACCGGCCTGTGGACCGCGCTGCGCGCCAAGGAGCGCGATCCCGGCCTTGACGTCGTCCTGATCGAAGGCGACCGGATCGGCAATGCCGCCAGCGGACGGAACGGCGGGTTCGTGGCGGCGTCGATCACCCATGGCCACGCCAACGGCATCCAGCGCTGGCC